>Ga0181612_153129_pt1 | contig 14400 bp, 8 predicted proteins | sample HoacroProtozoa21_FD_119630 | JGI IMG/M metagenome (GOLD analysis project Ga0181612, IMG submission 119630) | Hoatzin crop microbial communities from Cojedes, Venezuel. Combined Assembly of Gp0051906, Gp0051904, Gp0051908 | reverse complement strand
CAGTTGACCCTCAGAATCACAGAATCACAGAATGGTCGGGGTTGGAAGGGACCTCTGTGGATCATCTAGTCCAACCCTCCTGCCGAAGCAGGGTCACCTACAGCAGGCTGCACAGGACCTTGTCCAGGCGGGTCTTGAGTATCTCCAGAGAAGGAGACTCCACAGCCTCCCTGGGCAGCCTGTTCCAGTGCTCCGTCTCCCTCAGAGGGAAGAAGTTCTTCCTCATGTTCAGACAGAAGAGATCCTTATTGTGTGGGAAACTTGTTAATTTTCTTCCCACAGTTAAGCTCGTTCTGAAGTAGTGCACTGTACAGGATGAAATTCCCATCTAATTTGACTTCAGAATTTTGTGCAGAGCTAAAATTACATAAAAAAGGGCATTTGGACTATTTTAGTACAGACTCTGTAAATTACTGCAGTCAAAATGGTTCAGTAAGAAAGCAGATCTTGAAGTACAAGATTTTTAGCAATAGCCTTCTCAGATGTTTTATACGAGATAGTATAGGCATATGTGCTTGAAATGAGACACACCAACTAAAGTAGTCCTTGCTGGCCTTTTTGCAGGACATTTTACCTAGAGAGATCAAACTTGCCCACTGATTCCAATACTACTGCAGTGAAGATTGACCAGGTATTGTTACTGTCATTACTTCTACAATAAAGTCTCTCATATTACGTCTTCATCTCTAAAATCCCAGTCACGCAGTACCCACATGGCAGACCTGTACAAACCCAAACATCGTTTTAAAACTGGTCCCTACCGTAAAGAAGTGATCTGAATTTCTCTGAAGCTTGGCTACCATTCTTTTGTTTAGAAGAAAATGTGCAGAATTGGGGTAGACCCAAACCCCTTAACTTAGGCACTAAGAAGACTCCGTAATCACCCTGACTGCCCCTGCTAAATACGGTGTCTGATGTTAGACAGAATTAATGAATTTTCCTCTCCCACAGATGCACGAAAATGAACAAACGTTCAGTTTGCAAGTTATGCTTTGTTCACAGAAACAGAAGAAAACAACAAGAAAATAGTACTTCCCAGCATCTCATGTAAAGGCAGTGTCTAATGGGGGCAGGTGACATAAGTGAATATGTGCATGTAAGGCATTAAATACTACTGCAGGGAAGACAAAATCAGAGACTATCTTTGCAATTGTAATATACATTGTAAACAATCTATCTGATTTGTGATAATTGCAAAAAATTGCCCCAAGCCTAAGTAATAGTTTGTATTTTTCCACTTCCAAAGTTCATATATATTCTAATTAGTTGTTACTGTGTGGCAGTTACTCTTGTGTAGATTATTGGGCTTAGACATAGGATAAACAATTGTAAATGTCTTTATAACTGGAAGTGTAAGTATGCCACTGATGCTTTCTTTTATTGCTTTGTTTAGCTTATTCGCCCCATTAATGCAATGGATGAGCTTTGCAGGCTGATGAAGTCTTTCATTAATACAAAACCAAGCCAGGCAGGATATTCTAGCAGTAACACATCAGGAGCTGGCCTGCTACCTATATCCTCTGAGCTCTGTTACCGACTTGGAGCCTGTCAGATTACGATGTGCGGCACTGGGATGCAGAGGTGAGATTTAGGAAACCTATGTGTTACCGGTGTGGGGAGAACTCTTGTCCTTTCTAGAGATATGAGCAATATATGTGGTTCAAAGAAATAGAAAGGTAGATCGTAAGGAAATATAATAACGACATAAATGTACTGCCATCTTTATTTTAGGGTAGGTTGTGACTTTTAATACTTATGTTAATAGTTAGTATTAACACGCGAACTTTTTTATGTTTCAGTGCATCAACCAATGCAACTGAGTGATCTCATTGCATCTAAATTGCAGTCCACTGAAAACGTAGGAAATGGCTCAAAAATAGCTTTAGAATCTTGGTGTGTGCAAGCATTGATTCTAAACACACCACTGTTCTTCCAGTGTCTCAGAACCAGTGAGTAAAGAAAAGATTCATTTGTGAATAACTTTCCATGAATCAATGCAGGAGAGCAGTGAAACGTAGCCTTGTAGCGATGATGCTGGAGTCTCAAACTATTGCAGTATCTAGGTGTAACAAGACTGGAAATGCAGGACTGAGGTCATTGTATAGTTTTGTAAGTAATAAAAACGAAAAAAGTAAATATAAGAACACTAGCTAACAGAAGTCATACTTAACAGGTAAGCGTCCTGTACATACCTATTTATACATATTAAAATATGAGTTCTGATTTGATATCTCTCGTTCCCATGCTCAGAAGCACACTGAGTGTGTCCCTGGAGCAAGCAGCCATACTGGCTCGAAGTCATGGACTTTTGCCCAAGTGTATCATGCAAGCTACAGACATCATGCGAAAGCAAGTAAGTATTTGGATGTGTGTCTGCTACATGCCACTGTTGTTATTCCAGTAACGTTGTTGTACGAACACTAGTTTATTTCAATGTGGCACTGTATTTTAGGCATTACAAACCCATATAGGCAAACTTCTATTAATGTCTGAACAGCTACAAACATATTTGACAGGAACAAATTAACATTTGCTTGTACAGCCATTACCGCAATTAAAATAAATGCCTCAGTGTACATTATTTAAAGTGTGTGCCTTGATGGTTACAAAGTAGAGACTATCCAGTATATTTAAGACAATTTCTGTATATAAAGAAAACCACATCTCAGTCACAGTGTTAAAGAGTAGAAATTCCCTCGTGCTAGAAAGCAGTGCTTGTAAAGTGCTTTGGGACTAATTCCATCTTTTAAGTAAACACAGATGACTAATGTATCCACCCAATGGATTCCAAATCTTCTCAAAGTAGTTAATGGATTCTTAAATAGAAACCATACTCCCATTATAATATTTTCCCCTAAGGATCAGATGCTTTATCGATACTGTCAGTGCCATAAATTCTCTGTTTCCTTAGGGACCAAGGGTTGAAATCTCTGCCAAGAATCTGAAAGTGATGGACCAAATGCCACAGTGTGCACCCCGGTAGGTTGTTTTGTATTATGCATTTTATCTGAGTGCTGGTTTTATGTTTCTGTAACAGTTAGGGAGTTCCTGTTATAACCAGAGATCTCCTTAGCAGCAATAGTGGAAAAAAGAAAAAATTCCTGTTCTTCTTTCTCACTGTACTCAACTAAGTGCACTGTAGATTAATCAGCTTTGCTGCTTACAATTTGTAGATCATTAACTTCAAAGGTTTCTGCATTTTCTGAACAAAACATAACTGATCAGAGGGAAGGGTCTTTTTGGACTGTTGCTATGAGTTGGCAAAGCTAGGGATTGACAGCCATCTGTGGAATGCTTGGAAAGAAAAATTCCTGAATGGCAAATCTGACTGCAGAGATACAGAGATAATTCATAGGCTAATACTATTGTGTGCTTAGAAGAGCCTGACTATTTAGTTATGGCAGAGCGGGTTTAAGAGCAAGCACTTGAAGTCAGAGTAACCACACAGCAATGCAGCTGTAAGGGAGATCAGTTGCCCAGGGTTATGTACGGTTTTGTCTAGAAGACCACTTTGAAAAGCGCTGTACATTTGCAAATGCTACTGAACCCAATGGGAGCTAGAGACATTCATCGTCTCGCTCTGCGGGATAAGAATACCTTTATTTTTAAGAAAAGTTTCTCTTTCTGGTCAGTGTCCTCTAATTTCGTATATCAGAGAGAAGAGAATATTCTTTAATAAACTGTAATGCAGCATTTTCCCACAACAGTAGGAACAAATCATCACAATTTAGATGACAATATATACAGAATCAGTCTGTACAAATATCAGAGAAACTTCTGATTCTGCTGTTGTTAATGGCATTGGTCACATGAAGGCAAACCAGCTCTGGCATGCAGGAATCAGCATCAGAAAAGATCCCATAAAGTCTGTGCCATCCCTTCAGACCGAGAGAGTGTGGTGGTTAGTGCTGGAGTCGTCCAGGGAACATACTAGTTCAGTGTCAAGAAGACTTCCTTAAAACACTGATACCTTATTCACCCATTAACACTTCTGAGTTAGTCTAAATGAGCCCTGCCTCTCCCTCCCCACCCTCCCCATATGCTCCTCAAAATGTTTATAGGAAATCATTTAAATTTAGAGACGGTGATGGTGTGTACTGTAACAGCCTGGCCTTGGTTTATTTTCTCAGAAACCTTAAAAAGAACACTATTTCGCATTTAGAACCTTATCCTTCTGTTGGATTGTAATTGCTGTTTCAAAAAGGAACAAAATAATAGTCTGTGTTGGCTCCTGTACCATGTCCCCAGTGTGATACATCAGCGTTTTAGCAGCATGGCTATTTTGCCTTGTTAATGGCCGTACATTACTTTGGTTACATTTTTATGACCATAACAGCATGCTATGTTCACAAACAAACAGTTTTACAAACAAATCATAAGATGAGGCTTTTCTCTTCTTTCATGTACGCTCTAAATCACAATGACAAATTCCAGTACTATTTACGTGGATTATTTCAGGGCAATAAAGCTCAGATACGTGTGTTTCTACTGGGTTCCATCATCATAATGTGAAATAAAAGTGAGCAAAATTAAAAGGAGATCTGGTGAACTAATGTTAACTCTCAGAATTATATTTCCTAGCACTGAGGTTTGTCAAACTCTGTAGTAGCAGCCTTGAAAGAGAAGTTATAAAACTCTTGAGTTAATTCAAATGTATAATAGAAAGAGCCAAGAAAAAGCTACCAGTCATATATGAATTGACAGTTAAGATGTGCTTAGGTTTAACCACTGGTCTCAATTTTCTAATATGGTGATTCAAAAAATTTTTCTGAAAACATGATTACTATTCAACCATGTCAACAAGCAAATATGTTCTTTTAACTGTTTGGTATCCCAGTCTGTATGAGGGGTGAGCTCTTTTGTTCAGGAAGAATGCTGGACTCGGTTTAAAACAAAAGTAATGGAAAAAGAGAGAAGGGACTGTTGAAGACCCAAACTGGGCCAAAGTTAAAAGGGAGTGATGGAAAGTCTCAAATAGTATTTAAACAATCATTATAAATTCTTTAGTTAATAAATCACTAGTGGCACTTGCAAATTTGCAATTATTAACATTAAAAGTAGCTGTATTCTTGATATTGGATTACCTCTAAAGCTTGCAGAACGATAAAGGAGAAGTTGACTCTCATATACTATGCCAGTAACTTTACGTTGCCATCCTTATGCTGTTTAATACCACACTCTTCATCTGCCTTAAAGACTCTATAGGTTGTGCCAGCCACCTACAGATGGCGATTTGTAAAGGTGAGAGAGGCACCAACACTGCAGCATTGTTAAAGCTGTGAGCCAGCCCTGTTTGAGGACCCACGCTAACTGACGCGATGGTGCTGAATCAAAAGGAAGAGATACTGCTCTGGTTTAGCGGGAGATGAACCTGCTGGACCCAGGCACCAAGAATCTGCCTTGGAACTCCTGCAGCATGTGCAGGGATTCTTGTATTTCTTTGACTTTGTGAAGAAATTCTTGAAACAAACACCACAGAGTGAAGATGGATGTTCCTGGCATTTGCCAGGTGCCTGGAAAAGTGACAAGTATGTTGCAAGAAAGCGCAGTTTTACTGATGACTTGTTTGTGCAGCCACCTAAAAGTCGTGGACTTCGAGATACGGATAGGTTAAGAAAATCCGGAATGACGCCTGTCTCTCTCCTTGTACTGCATCTGGCATCCACTGACTTGCCGGCATAATTTTGGTCAGCATCCTTGAGCAGTAGCTTCATAAACACCACTTTTTCATGAACTGACCTGCACTTTTAAACAACGAATAGCACAATCTATGGCTTATTCGGATATGAACATAAAGAATTTCTTCTGGAGTAATTTTCCAGTTCAGCCCAATGAGAACCAGTCTCTCTATGCTGCAGAGTATACATTCCATAATACTTCTTAACATTGCTTCATTTTACTTACTGTGGCTTTCAGGTTTTTGATTAACTCTTTTTACTAATGTCCTGTTATGTACTCTGGAAATACAGTACTATTTAAGAGGAGAGATTGGGAGTGAAGGATTTTAAAGGAAACTTTACACAGGAAAAATACAGTCTTATAATCTGATTATTTGAACAGATGTAGTTTTTACAACAGGTCAGAAGAATTATACTTATTTATGTGGAGTGGAATATGTGTTTTCGATCATGTTATTATATATACAAGATTTAAATAAAAATTATATTGTTTAAAATGGGACCAATATGCTGGCAATTACACAGCTACTCCCAGTTTACTGAAAAAAATCTACATTATTTAAAATCTTTCAATATTTAAGTAGTCTTTAATACAGTTATTAAGATGTATTAGGGATGCTTTTAAGTTAAAAGAGAAAAGTAATCATGTATATAATGTACTTTATTTTTTCTCCTTTGAAAAATTGTTCTCCATTCTGTCAGTATTATCCTAAGCGCAGTAATTTTTTCCAGATTACTGGCTGGAACTAATTGAAACCTGTCAGCAGTCTCAGGACAGAAATAACGTTCTCTTGGAGTGAGTGCCTTACTATGACCACCCCTCCCCAACGAATTTCAGTTGTAGCAGGTGTCGTACGAGGGGGCGTAGGAAACTTATCATTCCTCTGTTGCTCCACAGCCTCGTTTAAAGCAGTTCATAGTTAGGAGATCCAGAAGTGCTTTGCAGTGATGTATAGTCTAGAAAATAAAGGTTTGGGGGTTTTATTTGTGGCATTGTTTGTTTTTTAGCTGGCTTTATTTTATTTTATTAACATCCAAATCAACTCAAAAACTAAAATTAGACTTTTTCCATTTGGATATGAAAGTCTCGTAAGTTTTTTAATCAAAACCTCAACACAAAATGGCTTATGACAAGTTTGGGGATGCAGGTTGTCTGAACCTTGTTTCTTCATTAATTTTTTTTTTTCACTCACAGACTGAAATAATTTTGGGGAAGGAGTGTGTTTTGTTTAATCTCTTAACGGTTTCCTCTGACCTACAGCAACCTGTTGAAGGGAACTAGGACAACCCATCAGTCGCCAGCTGCCGGATGCAGGGGTTTGTTATTGCATATCCATTTTGTACTGCAGCCAGATGAGCAGATCATCAGTATTTCAGTGCACTTTTTGTTAATTTTGGAAGAGTTATTCTTGCCATTTGCTGTTTGAAGAAGAAATGGATGTTTCTTTAGTGAATCCTCAACTTAAAATGTACTTTGTATTGTAAGAACCGTAGGAACACGCAAAAATAAAAAACCCACATAGGCCAAGATCCTCGCTTTGTCTACATCAGCTCTGTTCAGCGGAACTGCAGCGTTTACACGGCCTGCTGAGGATCCTGGCCCACGCTTACGCAGTCACTGTCAACATTAAAGACACATAGAAGAATATGTAAGGGCATTTACACTGTGCACTGTTTTACATTGAAATGTGTATGTTATTCTCATTGAAAACGTGATAGAAGTTTTTATTATTAAAAGTTGGTTTATATTGTAAGGAAAGAAGGTATGATCTTATTTTTCTGTTATGCCCTTCAGTTCCTTAGCTCCGAGTTCTGTTGAACACTTTAAGTTCTGGTATTTGTATGGAGTGATGAGGAGTCAGGAGTTTAGCTGTAAGGGAAAAGTTGTTTATGATATCAGCTCAAACTGGCAGTGTAGAGCTAAACTCTTCCTGTTAGTGCAGTGTTGGCTGCAGATGTGGTTTCACTGCAGGCTTCCTGCTGAAGGAGAAAAGAAAAACTGTTTTGATGCTGTAAAATTGCAAGGTTTGAATCCAGTGCTGGAAAAAACAGGTTCAAGTGGAAAATAAGAGGGCAATGCACAAGCCAGCCTGCGAGTAGAGAGAGTAGATTAGATCTGCAGAATTTCCATGGCTAAAAGCAAAGTAAGCATCAGGCTTGCCACAACCGAGCAAGTGCAGATTTCACAGGTCTGGAGCATCTGATACACTGGAAGCGTGGAAAATGTGGAGAAAACAGTTGGGATGAAGAAGATGGAAACCAGCAGCATGATGATGATGAGGTGTGTAAGCAGTTGGCGGAAGGCAACACTGAAAAGAAAGTGGGGGTTGGGTGGCAGCTGCAAGTGGAATTTCTTATGTATCAGTCTTGTAACTGAATTTGCTTAGCATTTTCGTTAATCATGGAAGCGCAGGTACTAGGAGGCTGGGGCTGATGGTAAATTGGGAGGCACTAATCTAGAGAAGAATTGGGGTACACGGGGGGAAAAAACACCTGGAAGACTTTGAACACTGAAGTGGGTGATTGGGATGAAGTTTTACAGTACAAATAGTAGTTCATGCATTTGAAGATTAAACAAAGTATTTTGCTGTATTTCTTGTTACTTGATAATAAAAGGATCTTGGTATAGAGTTCGTCTGTACGATGACTCAGATCCAATTTGATAGAATCATGAAAGCTCAGCCTGCACTAGGAGACAAATTTCCAGTTGGATGGAGAAGTATTCAAGCCACTGTGCAGAAGCCAAATAATGAAGTGGAATTGCAGTAGCTAGATGTTGAGGAAAGATACTGAAATGGTATCAGTAAAGTGGATACAATTCTGCGAGATAAGACCAGGAGAGCTTGATTTATTTAGCCGAAGACACAAGTATAACTGATGTCTTCATAGGAAGATAGTAACGAGAAAGGTAAAGACAGTTCAATCTAAACATAAATACCACCACAAGGAGAAAAGGAGCACAAGCAATCAGGGATAACTATTGGCTGAAAATGCTTCTGAACCCTAGAAACCTTTTTTTTCCCCCCAAAGAGACTCTGACAAGAAAGAAATAGCTTTTACAAAGAGTCTTGTAAAAGATGAAGCAGTGGCGCCTCGGGCTGCAGGAGAGCCTCTCTGGTGGGGCAGGGTGGCCCTTCCCAGTGCCAGAGCTGGGCTGCAGGAGCGGCATTTGCCTGACAGGAGAGAGCGTCAACAGTCCGTGCTTTGTCCGGTTGTGTCCGTGGCATTGGCAGTGGTGTAAACTGCTTGTCAGGTCCAGGCTTTGGCTATCTGTTAGCATTAGACATTTTCACATTCCAGTATTCATTTGCAGACTGAAATACTGGGATTGTTAGATGAGAAACCACAGATTTAGACAAATACACATCTCATTTCTATTTAGAATAAAAAACATTGAAAAGAAAAATCCACCTGGACTCTGGCAAATCCTTTTTGCTCTGTCATATTTTCTTACCAGCAAATGGTGCTAATTTGGGAATATTTTGCGTGCTAATTATTTCATAGCAATCAGAATTTCAATGTAAGAATAATTTGAAACACTCCTACTTCCGTATCAGCAGATACAGTATTTCAGCTGTCATTTCACTTGGCATTACAGATGTCTGCCGCAGCTGATAACCACGGGGTTATTGTTCATTGGCAAAAGGGCAAAAAAACACAACCCCCTAACCCAACAAATGGCTCATGAAACCAGTTTATTCATGAGGGCACATAGACTTACTGGTAAGATATCATTGATTAATCAAATTACGCAGTACCATTTGTACCTAAAACTAGTATTTGTGTAGCACTAGAGTGTTCAAATATGAAGTTTAAATTTGCCATTCAGAAAAATCTGGAGTAACTGTTTAGCTTAACAGGGAAGAAAAGCCTTCAAACAGCAAAAGGTATTTTCCCCACTTTTTAGAATGGGAGTCCTGGCTTTGATTGGCACCAAGAAACCATTGTCATGCCATTGGGTTCTGATCCTTCTGTTCCTTCCTATGCAAAAATCCTCTCTGTTCCGTGTTAGATAACATAGTCCAATGGCAGTTTTGATGGTACTGTCACAAAATCACTACACTACAGTGCTAAAAGAGACTTTGTACAGTATAAACTCAAAAAAAATCTAGTGTCCTTAAGACATAGATTTCCGAGCGCTCAGTGTCACCATGCCCGACTTCCTTTGCTACACTGAGCAATTCACTTTTCCTCCCTGCTGCAATTTGGGGAGGGAACTGGGGGACTAATTTCTTACCACTGGTACTGTGAAGATTCAAAGGAGAAAAATTGTAGACTGCTTTGAAAACTGACAATGCTTTACATATATAATAGAAAAAAGGATAAACATGACAAAGACACATATAAAAATCTCTGCTTTTAATTCCCGTAAACGTATTAATTGAGAACACTTGGTATGAGGAAAGATGACCGAGTATATTCTTTATGTACTTGGCTCTGCCCCATTTCAGGCTTCAGAAGTACTAGTCTTTAGAAGTACTAGGCTTTAATACCATCAAGAAACCTAATTTAACATATCAGTTTTTGCTAGGGAAAAAGACTAAACTCATATTTACGGGTGACGTTTCTTCAGACTCCCATATTTTTAGCAGTTCCTACTCCTTGATTTGAAGAATATCAGAATTCAGAACATAAGTAATGTTAGGTGAATAATATTTTTAAAATACGGTCTTGGCGAAAGGATATTCAAGTTGGATTTTGGACTAGCACCTTTTAGTTTATAATAGACTTGATAGTTCTTTTATCACACAGTTTGGCATGAGGAGAGCGCTGTTTATTTAAGGGCCTTCTGGTTGTCAGCCTATGTACCCTGAGAATCGGGGTCGGATGTGCTGTTGCAATCCAGTGTACCAGAAGAAATATTTGTTGGTACCTGGACCCCAATCAGCTGAATGGGTTACGCCTTTGTATCCTGAAGCCTACGCTGGCTTGGTGCTGAATTAAAGACAAAGGACCTGATTATCTTAGAACAATAGGTTGCTTTTCATAGTTAACCTTTCACAGATGTTTCTAGATGAGCTAACACCACAAGGTGAAAACCACTGCACTGGTACAACACCAGAGAACATGTAAGTCACTGAAGAGGACAGAGGGCTTTTGAACGGCCTTTGTTTTTGCCCTTTCTGCAAAGGTAGGAATGGCCACAGTAGTCTGACCATAGGTTAGGCCAAATTTAAAAGTTAACTGATGATCAGCTCCAGGAGCTCAAGTAAGACTGCCTATAGCATTACTGCATTTACAGCTCATTTTGCACCTAAGACCAATTACCTCATCTGGGCAGGGGGGCAATTCTGAAACAACACAAGTTGTATAGTGTGTTTTTGCATGAAACAGAACTTTTCATGGTTTTTAGGAAAATGTTCCAGAGATAATATTTTTATATCCATTTATAGGATTGGCATTTTCAAATGTTTTGTAAAACGAAAAAATGTACAGAATATTTGAGAGGGTTTTTCCAGTTAAGTTTGAGGGATTCTAGTGTACTAATACTGTTATATTTTTTCTTCATGTTTCTGTATTTTTAACTAAGCATGTGTATCCCGCCTTAAGATAAAAGTTTTAATATAATTTGTTCAACTTTTTGTGTTGTATCGTCTAATCCATGTTGTCATTTTAGCATTACTTATCCTTGTGTGTTTGGTTTGCTGTGTGCTCTGTGTCGGTCAGAGTTGAAATCAAGCCATTCAGAAAACACTGCCCAGATGGTCGTAACAATGGGTCTTCTGTCAGACAGGATTCAGAGCACTCCTCCTGGGGTGGGAAGGTACCTGATCAGGAGACGTTTCTGTTGGGTTCTTAAAAATACTTGGGCTGTTGCTTGAAGCAGAACCTTTTAAACTCAGAGAAGATGGAGAAAGTAAATAAAACTGTATTTGATGGTCAAATCCTTTTTTTTTTGTGGACAGGCGACAATTAAAAGAGCTCTTTCCCACTGTGTGCAAACTGCATTCTGTCTTTATAAAGATGACCTGAAGAATTAGATCTCATTCGCCTCCTCTGCAAATACAAATACAAAAACTGGAGCCGGGAAAATGCATTGCTGCCTTTGATTCCTCCAACTGTGCATCTAAAATTTTCCTTGACCCAGAAACTGCGACAGGTCCTGAGTGTTCCCTCAGAGTATTAAACTTAGCTTTATATGTTCTGACACTTACTCAGAATACCAAAATTGGTTACAACGTGTACGTGTTGCATCAAGTGCATGGCGATCCAGCAGTTAGAATGAGGAAGGTCTGGACAGCCAGCCAGGCTTACCTCATCACCCTACTCTACTCATAAATGCCTCTTGCCTTTGATAGTACACTCAGCTTGTCAGTGCTCTTACCTGTCTTTAAAATGGGAACTCTTCATTTTCCTGTCTGTCCAGGGGCTTACATCTAGGGAGACTTTCTGTTCACCGAAGGAGTCAACTGAAGAGATTAAATCTGCACACCTGAAAGGGTTCCATGGGTTTCCAAGAAAGAAGAGAATAACATGAGTTAAATCCCTTCATCCATGCCTCTGATCAAGATACCATGATTTCAGCTTCTCTCTCTTTGTAGCAACAGAGAGAACCATGTTAAAGGAGAAATTCAAGAACAGTTTTGTTTGTGGCTTCCTGTGTGGTGAAAACTGAACTTTTGGTTTGTCCTATTATTGCATGTTGAGATGTGTTAGGTTTTGGTTCTTAGCCAAAATCACCCTGTCAAATTCCCTAAGACCTCAGAGTCTAGTAACCTGAGTATTGTTATAAGGCAAGGACAAGGCTCTTGTATTTAACAGTGGTTTAACTTCTACTTCACTTGCAAGAAACTTAAAGAGGTGCTACAGGTTCAGCAGCTCCTGAACAAGGGACCTGTTTCAGCCTTAAAAGAGTTGCATCTATGACACGGGGACAGAAACCAAAGAGAAACAAACTAAGCCAACGTGCCATGGATAGTAGCAATAATGGGCTACTCTCCAAGCAATATTTTATGCTGGAGAAAAATGACAAAAATCAGAGAATGAGGCAGTTGGTGCACGTCTCCCCTCTCTTACAAGTTAGGCAGAGCTGTGTGGTCAAAGACACACTATTCTGTTTCGGAGGCTACTTCTACCACAAGGGAGAGGAAAAATCAGTAAAATTAGGTAAATAGGCATAAGGAATTCAAATTAACAAAGACCTCAACTATTAAGCTTTCCTTCCTAGGGTAAGGAAGATAATGAAAGGGACATTGAAGTAGTTTTACGGAGTGCATTAAGATCCCCAGCTCCACCAAGAGCCCAACATTTCCCACTTTATCAGCACCAGTGTTTATAAAGTTCCTGTCCCTGGTGAATTTGATTGGCTTGCTTTCATCTTTGATCCTAATCACCTAGACAATCAGCTAGTCACTAGAAAAGGAGTTAACTGCTTGCTTTTTTGGAAATCAATTCAGATGTCTTCATTTTTTTCATTTTACAGTTCAGGTGAGATGAGGGGCAGGGACGGGGACTGTGCCAGTTCTTTGCCTTGGAGTCTTGACAGCATGTTCAATAGCCTGCACTCATAAACTGCCCAGAGCAAAGAACAAACAGCACCAGGGAATCTGTAAAATGAGACCTTGTACTAGTACTCCCACTACTAACCCTGTCCATGGCTTACACAGAAGTGATGTGAAGTAAAATTCTGCTGCCTTAGAACAAAAGGGCAAAAGAGTAAGTAATCCCAGTTCAGAGCACTAGGAACTATTTTTAAAAGGTCTCTGACAAGGCTTTTTCCTTGTACAGCTACTAATAACAGTGGCTGAACCAGGGACATGCTGCTGCTGCTGCGAGTGCAAGGGGCAATGCTGAAGACCTGCTGACAAACTCTGTGTGCTGCGCTTGCTGTCTGCCCTCAGCTCGCCAGCTGCTGTGATTATCTGCAGGGAGCAGCTGCAGCCCGACCCGACCCGGGCCAGGGCACCCCAGAGACCGCCTGCTTCCAAACTGTCCCTCCAGGGAGACCTGGACTTTAAATCTGCCTGGACAGGGGCTGCCCACCTCCTGCAGGCACAAGTATACAGCAGGACATTTGGGGAGGAAGACACAGTACTTGTCCTCTTTGCCCAGTCTCCACCAGGGCACCACGTTACGCTAAGCAGTTCTTTGCTGCAGCTGACATATGGCCTTAATCTTCAGTGTTCTTTCCAATCTTTTTTTTTTTTTTTTTAATTAATTACTATCCTGTGGTCATTAAAAGGCTAGGAGTACTCTCCAGTGATTAACTGTTGTCATCTTACAGATAGCTTTCTATTAAAATAAATGTCTGTCTTGTATGGCTTGTTCTGTTTTACACTGACAATTTAACTAATACATCATGATTTCCTCCCGTTAAGCAGCAGATAACAGTTACCTCAGGCTTATCCATTGGTATCTACACAGCTTCAAGGAACTGTCTTCCCCCCACCATTTCAGACCATTACATTTATGCTGAGAAAGGTGATGTTTGCACAACGTGTTTGCTGCATTGAACATCTCAGTTTCTATTTTCAGTTGTGTTCTCTTTGTCCCAAGGTCTAGGAAATGGCCGACAGCATTTTGAGTCAGTACAAATAATACCTTCTCTATGGAGCAAAAAGAACAAAGATTACCTTTTTGCTCGTTTTCCATCAGAATTCAAACAATTCCTTGTTGAAACTGTAGTTCTGTTGATGTTCCAATCACAGAAGCTGCGTCTAGTTCTGCCTGTGACAAAGATGGATTCTCTGTGCAGCAAAAAGATGAGAAGGGTGAAACTGGT
>Ga0181612_120665_pt1 | contig 14401 bp, 8 predicted proteins | sample HoacroProtozoa21_FD_119630 | JGI IMG/M metagenome (GOLD analysis project Ga0181612, IMG submission 119630) | Hoatzin crop microbial communities from Cojedes, Venezuel. Combined Assembly of Gp0051906, Gp0051904, Gp0051908 | reverse complement strand
CTGGCCCAGGCTGCCCAGGGAGGCTGTGGAGTCTCCTTCTCTGGAGATATTCCAGACCCGCCTGGACGCGGTGCTGTGCAGCCTGCTCTGGGTGACCCTGCTTGGGCAGGGGGTTGGGCTGGGTGACCCACAGAGGGCCCTGCCAACCCCGACCATGCTGGGATTCTGTTATTACAGGATTCTCTCTTGGGATACACTTAAAAGCTGGCTTTTCATTCTAGCTAATGCAGTGGCAGTCGCAGAGCTGTTCCTGGAGGCAGCGCAGAGACCGGCACTGGGGGAGAAACCCAGCCTCTCATGCTCGGCGCGAAGCCTTCGGCCCGCAGCGGCGAGCCCAGGTGCCCCCCTCGAGCATGGGGAAGGAGGCTCCTTCCCACCAGCCCCGGTAGCATGGCTGCATGCTGGAAAACATCAGCATGGCAGGGGTCTGCCCCTTAGCAGTGTCCCATTTGTTCACAAAGGCAGAACTGGGGGAAATAATAGAGATTTATCAGGGACAGGCTATGGCAGAGGTGACACAGAGTCTCAGATCTGGAGGCTGAGATAAACAGAGCATGATTTTTATATATGCACTGGCTCATACTGGAAGCCATTGAAAAATGCACAGATAGCAAGAAAAATACCTTCCCTGTCCAGAAAGCTACCGCACATCAAGACAGAATACAAAGGGGAGCACAGATGAGCATGGATGAAGAGTCAGAAAGGCCCAGTATTTGGTTAGCCCGGTTTTACTTTTCCTGTATGACTGGTCCCCTAAAGCTCATCATGCTCCAAGCAGATCTGGAAATTGCTGTTACATTGCTGTTACATTTTACTTGCCCAGAAATAATCCACCTGGAGCACATCTTGTAATCAAACCCAGGAGCTAAGCCACAAAGCCTCGTGTTCGATAGGAAAATAGATGTTTTCTTATATCTCATCAGTTAAAACATGTTAACCAAAGTGAGACAGAATTCTAGCAAAACAAAGCATCTTGCAATTTTAATCTGAGCCAGGAGGTGAGAGTAAATCAGTCTCTTCCCCACACTGTTCATCACCATGTGCGAGCACAGGAAAGCTGCTGTGACCGAACGCGGGGTGGGTAAGGAGAGCACATACCTCTACAGATTCATCAACAGCAGGTCACGGTCTCTTCCTGCTATTGACTATCAGTCACCTCCTCAAGGCAAGCGGCAAGCACCCTCCTGAACAGCTTATTCAGGGGTTTTCAAACTGTTCATTAGAACAGCAGTGTTTGTCTATGCAAATCAGACCGATTCATTCCACCTTAGAGATGCAGAACTCCCCAGGGCATGTCAGGGACTGGCTTCAAAGGTTCACCAGAAGCAGTTTAAAACCTCATTTCTGTTAACTGGCAGCAAGTGAAACCCACCTCACGGGGCACCTCCGAGCAGGACGGGAGGTGCCTTCACCAGTCCTCCTGGATACTTGACTTTAACACACACAGCTAGGCAGCAAACATCTTTACACCATTTCCTAGCTGCTCAGGATGACAATGTTTTTATACAGCCCTAAACATAAGGACTCGCATTTGTACCACTTCAAAAATCCCAGTGACATGAGGGTGGGTGAATGCTGGGATTTCACCACTATGAAGGTGACATGTTTCTTGTACTTTATTTCCTCTAACACATGATCTTTTGGCACTTGCAACCCCTGACTTGTAATAAAATGTTTGTGCAGGGAAAGGGAAAGGAAAGAAAAGAGAAGACAAGAAGTTTATCTTTAGAAATACCTGGGATGGAGAGCAGAGTCTGGGTGCTGAAGGCTGTACACGCTCATCTAATCTGTTACCTAGTCCTAATCCCACGCTCTCTGGGTTTCCAAGGGGAGCATCGAATTCCTGACGGGCAGGGCAGGTACCGATCACGGGAAGCCTGCGGCCAGCACGTTTCGGGACCCCCTCCGGGCCTCTGCCGCCCGGCCCCGGCGGGTTCGGCGCCGTGGGGCTGCTCGCACGCACCGAAGGGCCGGTCCAGCTCACTTCTGCAGGAACCGCTTCATCGGGAGCACCGCCCTTCACTTCCTATCAGTAATAAATGCAATAGAACTGTTAAAACTTCATCTCCTGCCACTGTTGCTAGACTGCTAATTAAATGATAATTACTTTTAGATGTAATATGTATAACTAACAGGCACTTAACAGGAACATGTTATTTACTTCTTTTTTTAATGTGAATATATTTCTTCTCAAGGGCAAGAAAGCGGCTGGCTTTCAGTCATTCATGTTCTTCCTCTCCACGTAGCAGAAAAATCACAGTAAACACATTTCACAGGTAGACAAAGTTCTCTTTGCCTCAGACACAACTCTCAGCCCAACGCAGCGATGAGCTGGGCCCCAGTTACAGCACCGAGCCCCAGGATTAGGATTTAACCCCCCTGGATCCTTTGCTCTGGTCCGAGCTGCCCAAGACCCCCCGGGTACCCAAAATAGGAGTTGGGCAGCACGTTGTGCCCTACCACAGGAAAATCAGCGTCCACGTCCAGTCTGTGGAGCTGCCACGTCTCAGCGAGCACCACCCAGGGCCCCGCTCTCAGCCGCTCTTCCCTGGAGAGGAACAAGCTCAGGGCACAAACATGAGCCACGGCCGCTTTCTTCCGAAAACCCCAGCTCGAGGAGGCCGTGCCACCCCCCGCCCATCACACACCGCACTCGTCTGCACGTACGCCCGTCGACACCGAGCCGGGGGTGGCAGGCAGATCCCCCGCGGTGGCTGGGGCCCATCCTGACCGTGCAGCTCCTCTTCACCCTTTCTGGACGAAGAGACATGACATCGCAAGGCAGACGTTCGTGATGAATCCCACAAACCCCAAAAGCATTTCTCCAATGCAGCGCTTACGCCAGACTTCCAAACTCTCCTCCAGCTTCTAAGCTTGCCTCGAGTGACTACCAAATGCAAAATGAAAGAAACTGCTATGTTCCAGTTAAACTGACATTTTAAAGGTGGTGATAATACGAAGACGGGCTCCGAGGGCCATGTATGTGCCTTTCACTCTAGAACAAACCTGCTCCGCTTATGGCTGAAATGTCATTTTTGTTCTCCGCAAAACTCCAGCCAAACCCCAGAAATCACGAGAGAAACCTCTCTCGGTGAATCACTGCCTCTAACAGAGACGCCGCGAGCCAAACCCACGCGCCCGGGGACAAACACGGAGATGAACCTGCGGGCTGTCACCAAGCCGAGTTAAACAGCGGTTCCCTGGAAAGGCGAGAGCAGAGCGCACGTCCCCGTCAGCTCGGCTGCTCCCTAGGAAACCACACGAGCAAGAGCGCGGTGAAATACCCATGTCCCCGCGCCGCCCGGCCGTGCTCGCCAGCGCAGTCACACGGCACCGCCGCCACCGGAGGGTGATTCCACGCAGTCAGTCCCGGACCCACGGCGTGGCCACGGCTCACCGGCCGTCCCAGCTTCCCTCGAGCACCCCGCAGTGCATCCTCACCCCCTCCCAGCTACTCAGTTCCAAGCGCTGTCAGAAGCACGCATCGGCTGACGGCCGACCGCCTCGTCAGAGTTTTGCAGAGGCCGGTGTTGCTTTCCGACACCTCGCTGTAATGGGTGCTGACGTTACAGATTCAGCAGACCGAGGTTCTTGGGAATTTCAGGGATATTTCTGCAGACAGGATTTAGGCAAACGCGTTTGCGCTCGCAATGGGCTGGTACTAAGAAGGGTGGTGAGTAATGGTTATTGACAGACGGAGCGGTTTCGCCTGGTGGGTAAATGAGAGTGCACTGCAGCAGCCCTGCAAGCACCGCAAATTGCTGAGTAATGCATTTATTCTGACAACCACTTGATTGTGGCTCTATTCGGGCCCATTCGTGGGGAGGGCAGCTCTCTGGTTTATCTTACCCTTCACGCATCCATAGCGCAGAAGCACAGTTCCTGAGAAATATAACAGATACTTTTTGTGCCTACAGCATTTAATAGTAAATGTCATTCTTATTTCTCAGCGTCTGGGGTTTATTTTATTTCAAACAGGGAGCGAAGCAGATAGCGAAGAAAAATGAATATGGGAAGAACTATATCGAAATGTAAAAGCAAACTTGGTAAAGATGATTGCCAGCTAAGGACACCCAGAGGTGGAGAGGCCGTTTTGGATTCCCCTCCACCCGGATTAGAGCAGATCTACCCAACCACAAGTCAGATGTCCCAATATTTACAAAGGGATTTAACCAAACCGCCTGCTTCAGGGCCAGACAACTTAGGGCAAACAGCTTCAAAAGCAAAAATCCCTTCCCATCCCAGCTACCTTCATCACACCAGAAGACCTATGAAAATTGTAAGGTTCTGTGCGCTTCCTCCCACAGATGCGCACAGGTTGGGGACCGCTGCTTTGAAAAGGCGGCGTGAAGCAACGCTGATCCCGGCGCAAGCAACGAGATTGTTCTAGATGATCTGCTGACTTCAAGTCGGTAGGAAGCTCAAAGCCTGAGCCCAACAGCCTAGCCTGTGACTGACTTCTGCTGCAATGGGGCACACTCAACATCACCCCACTCAGAGTCAGCTTGCTGTGGGGTTTTCAGGGGTTTTATTGGTGGGGTTATTTTTTTAAAAATAAAACCCACCACCAAACATATTGATCATCTAAATGGAAAACTTGGATTCAAGGCCCTCTTGAAGTTGTTGGCACAACTCTCAGCAAGCTCCTTTGTGACAAGAGTTCACCTTCAATGTGTAGGGGGGGAGGAGAAAAAAACCAAAAGGTGTTTGAATTACAGGTTGGTGATGTCAGCAGCCAGCGTACACCATCAGACAGCGTGCGCTCGCTGGCACCCGACAATTAGGCACCCGCACAAGTCGGGATGAACGGGCTCAGCCATGTGTAAAGGGAGCATCAGCCCAAGAAGGACTGGACCTGGTGAAGAGCCAGGGTTTCATTTACACCATGATGGGAACTCGTTTGAAGTCAGCATCCTCAGGGAGCAAAGGAAAGGCAGAAAATAGGTCCTTTTTCGCCTTAAAACTGTCATCCCAAGGAACAGAACGCCATTACACGCAGCGAAACTGGAGTAGTCAGCACGAATGTTCATTCAGCCGCGTTTGCAGTTGCTTTCTTGCAATTCACAACCAAAAGGAGAAGACAAGAGGTGGCCAAGGCAAGGCTGGTTCCCCGCACCCTGGGCTTGGCTCAGGCACGGCCTCCTCTCCGGTCACCCACCACCGAGGGGGCTGTGCAGAGGGGTGTTTGAGATGGTTGGGTCTTCCAGCTCCGCAGTACAGTTCTGCAGCTTGATGCATAAAAATGCAGCTGGGAGCAGAGCGGGAGCTGCTTCTGTCTTCTAGAGAAAGGTGACATTTGTACACCGGGAATCCCAAGCGCTTTGCCATTCTCGTTTTGCTAACGAAGCATCTGGCCCTCACTATAATGCGTTTGTGGCCAAAAGGCTGACTCTCTTATTTGCTTTTTGCCTAAGAGTTAAGCAGCACCAGACTCCTTGGGGGAAAGGATCTGCAGTTTGCCCTGGCAGACCTCCAGCACGCTGCAGGCTTTGAACAAACCAAGACTTTGTGATTGAAACCATGGCCTGGACAAAAATGGAGGGAGTGGGAGTCAGCATCTGAACTCCTAGAAAAGAAGTCGGGTTGGTGGGGAAACCTTCATCCACGGATCGTCTGCAGAGTCCCGCAGATCCCAGGACTGCTGAACCGCACCAGGAGCGGCACTGAGTTCATACGCTAAGGACACGCTCCATGCCTGCTAACCCAAACCGCCTTCCCACTCTCGGACAAACAAGTATCATTAACCTGCATTCTTGAAGTGTCTTTGCAGAGGCTTCTTGCTTGTGCAAAATTAACAGCGAGAAGGAAAGACAAAAAATAAAGGCATGTGCTAGGAATCGCTGCCAGTTTTACCACACAGAATAATAACTACGCCCTCCCTTTCCACACAGCACCGCACGCCAACAGAGCCAAAAGCACTTCCACTCCGCTTCTGCCTTTCCTCAGAAAACACGTGTGTTGATTTTCACAGTCCAAGAATGGACCAAAGAATGGCAAAGGAGGCAAGAAAAGTTCTGACCTCCTGGTCGCCAGAGCCAGGTGCAGAAGGCGGCAGCTCCTTGACAGCAGGCGGCAACGTGAAGGAGTCCTGCAGAAACGGGGAGTGAACAGCAAAACCAAACTCTTCTGAAGCCGTGGGGCAAACCTGTACATAACCCACACAGGGCAAGTGCTACAACGAACAGGTTCCTAAGCTGCACGTGAAACGCACCCGAACACTTCAGCGTTAATGCCATGCTGAAGAACCTCTTTACTGCGGTCCCACTCCACCATCCCCGCCGGAACTGAGGGCGAGAAGCTGACATTTGAACAGCTGGGAGACTAAACGGTGGTTGGCATGCTTTTGCTGAAGAATTTACTCTGAATTAAGAACACTGTTTAAACCCATACTGACGGCTTGTGATAAAGAATCTTGACTGGCAATTTTCGAAAAGTAAAAGGATACCGCCAGACAAAACACTGGATAGCACAGACATGCTTAGAAATTGCTGCCTTCTGCCTGCAGATGTGCAGCGTCAACAGGGGAAGCAGGGCCCAGCAAGAGACGCTGTGGAAACAGGCTGTCCTGCCGGCCCCATGCCCCGGACTGGAGCAAAGCAAGGAAACCAAAACTTTGCTCTCACAAACACCAAGCCACTAGCATTTGGAAATACTGTTCAGCAAATTTTGGTCTTAATCTTGTGAACAGCACCTACTCTAATAACACGTTATCAATTAAAAGATGACTAAGTGAAAGAAGGCCGAATATGTATTTTCCACAGGATCAGTGCTTACTCCTGATCTTCCATATCGGCTCCAGCTCAGCAAAACCCTAAACACATCCTCGGTATTGACTACGAGTAGTTCCAACAGCTTCAGCTCCCTGATGTCACACGTTTCACTCTTACCCTGACCCAGAGAGGCAGCTGTCACTGAGGCCAAACCAGCTCATTATAATAAATATTGATTATAACAACACTGATTCCATCCACCTGAAGGTTTGTGAAACTCCCTCCATGCTCCAACAGGTTTTAAGAGAAAAGGCAAATCCATGCCCAGAGCATCACTTCTGCAAAACTCCCAGCAGCACCACGAGATCCTGGCCCTAAATCCGCAGTGTGCGAGAGCACCCTTGGTGACCCAGTCACCCGGGAGACAAGCAAGAAAACCACAGAAAGTGCTGAAAAAGGAACTACGACAGCAGAGCATGTGCTACTGGAGAGGTGCAGTGATGGCAGGAGAAGGTCTGAGCTGCCCATCAGGAGCCAACTCAAAGCCGTTTACAGAAGGACAATCTGGGTTCTTAGATAGGGTTAAAGCCAAAAGCCCATTTCACCCTCCTTTTGGCTCTTCTCCGTGAACGAAAATACGAGCAAAAAGCAAGCAGGTGGCTGGTGCCGTGCTGCGACCGTTTATTGCCCCGCACAAAGATCGCATCCGCATCCACAGGACACAGCGGTTCTGCCCGCAGCCGCTGCAGTAGCTGATGCCAGCGTGTTTGCAACCGGGGCCGTCTGATCTGGAGCTGCTCTCCAGGCCCTGTGCTGGCTGCGAAGACTTGTGGGGCAGAGATAAGACTTCAAGTGATCTTCTAAAAATCAGCCTGCCCCCCTAAAAAGTTAAATCAGCCAAAGCGCCTGCAGGTTGCTCTGCGTTTCCATCCCTGTCTCTCACAGGTGCTTTGCTGGAATCGGGGAGCTGCAGATGGGGGAGATGCTTCCCTCACACCCACAGAAGCTTCCCAAAGATTTTGTTCTACAAGTATTTTTTGTTCTACAAGTTTTTTAGCAAAAAAGCTCATCTGACCAATGCAGCTGATGGAAAACTCCTGTGCATTGCCTGCAGCAAATTAGCCCCATCCTACATGCGCACGTATACAGAAAGAGATCCCAGACAAACCCAAGATCTGATTCCACATCTCACCTTCCAGAACCAGGTGAGAAATTCAGCTTTCAATTTAATCACAAAAATTGTTGCTTTTTTGCCTTTCAGAGTGCCCCAAGGGTCTCCAGAGTTGCTTTTGAACCACACCGAGAATCAGATGCAAGAGCCCAGACTCTGCAGTATTCGCCTGGGATTTGGAGCATCTGTGCGGTTGTTTTTTTCTCCCCATTAATTTAATTTGACAGAAAAGAGCAGGAAGGCTTCTGGCTCCCATGTGGCCAAAGTGGATAAACAGCAGGAATTTTCAGGGAAGCTGAAACGCAGCAGAAAAGAAAGCAGTTGGTGCCCTGGCCAACAGCCCCTTGTGCTTCCTTGTCCCCCACCCCGCTCTCCGTGCCCTGCGTGTTCCAATGAGGCTGTTCTCACGCTCACCACTTGCCTGTTCCAACCCACCCTTTGCATTTCATTTACACCATTTTGATTGGAAAAACAACACACAGTGCTCTTCAAGGATCGTCTCCTGCGACGGATCCCATGACGCAGGAGGAGAGACAGTGCCCCACCACCACTCGATCACCCCCCAAAGCCACCAGATCCGGACTCGAGAGCAGCAAATCCGAATTCTGCTGCTTCAGAAAAATCTGCGAGAGTGAGTCACTCCTTCATGGGAAAACACTGGTGTAGCTCCGTACGCAGAACTGCGTGAAGTTAGCACCATATCTGTTTTTCCAGAGGAGATTTTTAAACCTTGTTTGTTTTTATTATTTTCCTGAATATTATCCAGTGTGGGCAGATACGCTGTACAAGCCGTAGCAGGCAACACACAAGGCAGAGCATCTTACTCGCTGCACTTACTCTTGGTGACAGTAAAGCCACGTTGAAGCAACGGCTGCTGACACCAGGTGATTTACACGCCGTGGAGCAGCAACGGGTTGAATCCGAACGTGAACATCTCTGACCTCTCAGCAGCATATTTGAACACAAGTTTTTCCAAGCCGCAGCACGCCTTTATTTTTTTAACAGATGTCTTGGCCAAACTGAAACGCATCCAGACTCGAAAGAGGCTTGAGGCTGAGTCTCCGTCCTGGTTTGGAAGCTCACTACTTCCACGTGGGCAAGGGACAAGGCGACTTTCTCTGCCAACTGCAACAGCGTGTAGGAGTTGTAACTTGGACCAAAGGAAAACAGGCAAGTCTAGGTTTTCCTTCTGCAAAGCACATCCCATAGCAGAGCTCCTGCAACAATAAATAACGCCAGGCCTAAACCTTACCCCTCCCTCTTCAATAAATGGAAAACCTTGGGCTCAAGAGGAGAACGAGTTTTGCAATCAGCTTCAGCAGGGAACGGGTTTTAGCCGTGATTTTCAGGATTTTGACAGAGCAGTTCGGTACAAAAGCTAAGCCTTCTGTGTCTGCCCCACCTCTTCTAGCAACTGCAGGTTTTAATTAAAGCAGAAACATATGACTGTAATTCACGTCCTCAGTTACACAGCCCCACCAGACGCCCAAGCACAACCAACCCAACAGCTCCGGACTGAGCCCCGGTGGGGCGAGCTCAGGCTGTGGCCAGTCAGCTACATACGGAACACGCTAATTAAACACCAGCTGCTTCACCATTTCCTATAGTTTCATCAGCCACCCACTTCGACAACGTAAACAATCCCCAAGACACTGCTCTGAGAGATGGCAAACGGTCTACGGCCAAAGGCGGACAATGCCGCCTGAGAACAAGCCAAGAGCAGCCCCCTCCTCATCGGGGACCAACCGCGCCGAGAGCCAAACAGCAGACACGCACGGAGACCCCAACGTCTGCGGTTACACAATCATCTCTGGTGCCTCGATAAGAAGACAGACCACTGCCAAACCCTCACTCAGCTGTTTATCAAGACAGTCTGGTTTTACTTTACCCACTGCAGTACAACCACTGCAACCATAGCTACTGGCCTGTTGCTCTGTGATGGCGCCGCTTCTCCATCTCCCATCCCCTAGTAGCAAAGATCTTCCATGTGAAGACAACAGCAAAAGGCAAGTACCAGGTGAACTTTACGGACAGAGATGGGCAACTATTTTCACAAAAAAAAAAAAAAAAAAGATTTTAATAAAAAAAAAAATTTTTTTCAATTATTTCAATCAAAAGACCAAATTTCTTTAGCTTTTCAAAAGAAGGTCACCCACAGCTGCCTAACTTCTTTTCTCAGACATAAAAATTTTGATTTTAGATGTGACCTACCCTTCCCAAAATCTCCAAAGTCACATTTGTGTGTCAGATGACAGCCTGATTTTCATTCAGCTGGATTCATATGAAGACATGGGCAGGTCCTTCACATCAGAAAATGACTGAAACAAAAATCACTGAGAACTTAACACCCGGCTTAGAAAATGATGCAGGCTTCAAAATTGCCATTTCATGCGCTGCCAGCAGCAGTTCTCCTGCCAACAGCAATCTATGCAGCCAGGGAAAGCTAAACCGCACTTCCCCAGAGCAGGAAAACCTCTCCAGAGCAGGAAAACCTCTCCCCGAGGTTCCCGTGTCCGCCCCACCAGGAGTTACCTGCCCGGCGGCTCCCACCCAGGCATCACACAGTGGCTTAGCCTGAATTAAAAAGAAAATCAGGTTGGAGAAGACTGCCTATGGGGTTGGGTTGTTTTCCCCCCCCACTCTGCAGAGAGTAATTGACCACGGGAACGACCCACCCAGACGCACCAGGGCTGCTGCGCCCCTGGCCACCTTTCCCAAGACGTCAGGGTAAAGGGACCGACGTGGGCTGGACGCACAAACCAGCACGTTGCTGGTGGAGCTCAGAGGACGCGGACAGCCAGGCACCCTCACGCCAGCAGTCCCAGGCTGGTCCTCGGCTTCACGCCGTCCCCACAGCACCCGGCCCAGCCGCTGCAGCACGAGGCCGCCCCGGGGACACGGCTGTCACCCAGGCTGCTCCGGGGGTGACCCGGCACAGGCACCCAGCTAGCCCACACCACGACACACGTCAAGCCGACCTGCAGACCTGCAGTAAGTGGCTTCAGGTAAAACAGACCACGAACCAAAGCCTCCAGAAAAGTTTCAGTCTCCACACAAAGCATCTTTCTTTCTAAAGGACCTTAATATTCTGCACCGATGCGTGCTTACCTCCACGAAAATACTAGTTTGCAAAACAGCTAGAGAGATTCAATTGCATTTTTAAAATATTCTCATTTATTCAAACACGGAACACCCTTTAATACAGTACTTCAGAAAAACAAAACTAGTGATATAACAGTTCTTTCCATCAACCAAAGGATAAGAAAGGGAATACAATTTACAATACCTTTATTAGTAAAATCTGTATAGGATGCACCTAAAGGCTTCAGGCAGTAAGAACGGCACTTGTGCTTTCAGAAAATCACATCCCGCAGAACATCAGTGCGCTCCCTTCGCTTCACTATTCAACATCTGCACTGCATCTCCCGTGCCCAGGAAAGGGATTTGAAATAACTTGGAATTTTTTATGGAACATGAGAACTGCCAGCACATTCCACCATCTCAGTTCTGTACTCCCAAGCAACAAAGAAGAGGAGGAAAAAATAGCAGGTCAAGCGCAACACTGCGAAGCGAACTGGAAGATTAAAAGGTTCAGCAGGGAATAGTTTACCCGATATTTCTTACAGAGAAAGTGCTAGAAGGCAAGAACGTACCACAAGGAATTACAAAAAGAAAAGGTTATTGGAAATGTAAGTGGTGCTGGGGACGCACTGCCGCAGAGCACAGGGAAACGCGGAACATTCCGGATTTCTGGAGGGTAGGTCCAGTGGCACATTCTCAACGCCCAGGTCCAGGCACGAATCGATGCCGAGTCCAGTGGCACTCATAGTGCAAGGCAGGAGGTGAAAGAGCCTCCTGCCACGCTCTCGCTTCTCACAGCTACCCCATCGCCCGCTCGCAGAGGCTGGACACGCAGCTGCATGGGGTTTTCCTGACATCAAATATGATTATTCTTACAAAACTTCATGCTTTAGGCAACTAATTTCCTGATCTATTTTCAGATGTAAGGTTTCACGCAGTGCCCCTGATGTCCCAACAATCAATATGTTCAACGTTATGGTGGGTCATAAAAAGACAGAAGCAGCGCATTTTCCAGTATTGTTTTCTTGAAAAGGACCTTGCCTTCATCCTCCCTGAAACACAACATTTCAGCATCGAGAATTCTGACTTCTGACATTTCCAACCAGCTCAAGAGCTCTGTGCTGCTTCGTGCATGACTACACTAAAAGGAAAGCACGTTTCAGACGAACCAGCAACCTGCCCAAGGAATTTCAGCAGCACTCGGGAGATTAATTCAGGAGGGTAATGCCATCCCAACCACACCTCGTTCCTGCTTTCCTTTGATACCCCTTCCCATGACGTGTGCATAAGCAGAGCAGCAATAACTCCGCTCTGCTAGCTAAAAGCGAGGTATCATCAGGACCTTGAGAATAAAGAGGCAAAACTTTCAATATCATTCAGCTTCACTCAAAGCCCCCATCCCAGGCAGGCTGGATCCAGGGCCACGTACAGTCAATAAATTTATTACATCTTTGGAAAACAGAGTCCCCCATTCCCCCTGTCATCACAGAATGAGGAACAGACAAACCAGGCTCCTGTCCCAGGGCTAAGAGCAAACATTATTCGTTGTATGGGCAACTGCCAACACGACTATATAAAGCTGCTCGCTCCAGACACTTGACCTAAAAAATCACATCTGCCTTCTCAACAAATACATACAGTACGCTGCGTCTGTGGGACCAAAAATTTCAAGCCTGCCACACTGTGCTTGGAACAGCTGCTTGACAAAACTCCAGGGATACAAACAGGGCAATCATCTACTAAGGCCATACGTCGGGAGCGTGTCAGATGGACTTGCTCAACTGAAGAGCCTTCAAAAACAGTAACGATAATAACAGGACTGAACAGATCTCAGATCTAATATTCCCTGGAGCTTTTTGGTTTGGGGCATTGTTCACTCGGAACTGATACGACCTCTAAATAGCTTTCCTTTGCCCTCTCTGACAAACCTCTCCAGCAGTGATGGCCAGCTACGGGGTCTGACTGAGCAGGCCGCGGGCCCAGAGGTCCCCGTGGAGAACGCAGCTCCACTCCCCAGCCATGACAGCGGCTAGAGGCCAACCCTGGTGTGGTGCTTGCAGCATGGACATCCTCACGGCCTACAGTGGTCTCGGAGTACTTGAAGACCCTACAAATGTAACAGCACGCACCTCTGACTGCCCATCTGCTGCGGTTTAACCTGGCAGTCAGCAACTGAGCACCAGACAGCCGCTCGCTCCCCCCTCCCCTTCCCCGCCAGCGGGATGGCGAGGACAAACCGACAAAAGGGGAAACTCAGGGGTTGAGGTAAAGACAGCTTAACAGGACAACAAAGGAAATTCTAATACTACTACTCATAATAATGATAGTAATAACGAACACACAAAGCGAACTACACGCAATATAATTTTTCTCACCACCTGATGACCCATTGGCAGCCATTCCCCAAGCAGCGATCGCAGAACCTGGAAATCGCAAAGCTGCTGAAGACCGAACTCCTGGAAAAATTCAAACTCCTGGACAAGAGAAGATTCGAACTCATGGAAAAGAGGAGAGGAAAAGGATTCCTGACCCCCAGCCAATGCCCCTTTATGAACTGCACATGATGTCTATGGTGCGGAGTATTTCTGCCGGCCAGCCCGGGCTGGCTGCCTGGCTGTGCCCCCAGCTCCTGCCCACCATTCATTAGCTGAATACGGGAGACTGGAAAAGTCCTTGGTTTCTTACCAACAACTGAAAACATCAGCGTTATCAACATTCTTCTACTAAAACCAAAACGCAGCAGCTACCGAGAGGAGAACTAACTGTGACCCAGCCAAAACCAGGATGCCACCCCTAAATTTCTTGCTTCATACCAAGGTGATCTCTCCAGCAACCACTCCAGGAGCAGCAAACCACCACTCAGAGGGACCTAGGTGGGAGGAACGGGCCAGCAGCAGCTTCAGGAAACTCAGCAAGGCCAAATGCCAAGCTCTGCCCCCGGAGCAGCCTAACCCTGAGTGTGAGGACAGGCTGGGGGTAGCAGAGCTGAGCAGGACCCGGGCGTCAGGGGGACGGCAGGCTGAACCCCAGCCAACAGCGTGCCCCAACAGCAATCCAGGCTTGCAGCACAGCGAGTTGTAGCAACAGCCAGCAGACAAGGCCACTGTTCCCCTTCACTTAGCACTTGTTGGGTGACATCTGGAAGATCGCCCAGTGCTGGGTCCCCGAGGGTCAGAAAGGACCGGCTCAGGGGGAAGCGAGTTCAGCAGAGGTCCCCGAGATGGTGGAGCAGAGGCTGTGGGAACAGGACTGGCTCAGCCTGGGGAGGAGAAGATTTTGGAGACACACACCTGCTAATAGCCTCCCACACCTGCAAGGCATTTACCAAGACAACAGAGCCAGGCTCTTCCACTCCCTCTCCCAAAGCCAGATGTTCAAAATTACCGTGATTAGATATGCAGCTCTTCAAAGAGCTCCATCCAGGTACCGCTCACAAATG
>Ga0181612_131373_pt1 | contig 14403 bp, 11 predicted proteins | sample HoacroProtozoa21_FD_119630 | JGI IMG/M metagenome (GOLD analysis project Ga0181612, IMG submission 119630) | Hoatzin crop microbial communities from Cojedes, Venezuel. Combined Assembly of Gp0051906, Gp0051904, Gp0051908 | reverse complement strand
AAAATTTTTTGTGGTTGGGTTTTTAGTGGGGGGGGGGCGTACAGCCCCTGGCCCGCATCCCCAAAATTCTGGGAGGGTGGGCTTTTTTTGAAAAAAAAAAAAAAAAAAGCTTTTACTGCTAGTATCCCCAAATAGAAGAAACTGGATCTTGAGTTAATGATATAATAATTATTCTCTATCTCAAGCAAGATAATTTCTCCCAAGCAGATTATATATATATACACATACATAGATATGTAAACATAAATATATAGTATAAAAATACAATTTAATTTAAAACACCCACCCTGGTCTTAAAGGTGATAACTTGTTCAAAATTAACAACATTCCCTGGCTTCCCAGGAACTCTGGAAACTCGCAGCCTTCTGCTCCCCGCCTGCCTTCTGCCTACCAGCTCTGTAGTGAGCAGACTTGGTATCAAAGGCAAGCTTTGGGCTCAGCAGAGGCACCGCAGTGGGAGCAAGTACTGGCACTATCTGACCTGTCCTTGATACAAGTGCTTCGAACTCCAGCAACATCACAGCTTTACTCATTTAAAAAAAAAAAAAAAGGTGCAGAGAAATTCTTCCTGAGAGCGTTTTCAAAGGATGTATTTTTCTGTTCATTAGCTTATTATAATAAATATTTTCTAATCAGCAGGATGGTACTGAGAAGAAGGAATTGAGACATGCCAGGGAGCAATACTAATGGGGCTGTATCTATAGCATCTCTATATACATAGTACATGTGCACTTTCAGTGGTATATTTCCTTTCTTGGGGAGTAGGTTGGCTACATTTTGTAGTTACTTCTGGCTGCTGTTGCTTTTGTAGCAAAAGAATCCCCTTGTCACTAGAGGCCGTTGCAAAAGTTTATGCTTTTGCTCAGAGCAGGTGAAATAATTCATGTCACCACTACAGTATATCACCTTGTTAGGGTGCATAGCTGCAGAGCCAGAGCAAGGTGTTTTCCACTGCCCCAGGCAGGTATAGAATTGCTGCCTAGATAAGGACGGGCACCACCAGTATTGCTGCTGGCAGTGTGAACTGCTCCTCTGCTGTGGCTTGCTGCCCTCTACTAGAGGTGGCAAGAAGGCGGCATGTGGCCGGATTTTAGTTGCTTCCAGCAGTCTGAATAAAGATGCTAATCTGTGACCTGCGACGGTGGAAGGTGGATATGCCCCCCTTGCTGCTGTGTCTGCTACCAAGCACCTGTGTTGGGTGGCGGGGTGGTGTAGGCAGCCCCAGGCAGTGAATCCTACCAGGGCAGGTAAAGATGACTCTGAATTGGAGTGGGGGAAGCAAGGTCTTGTCTTTCGCTTTGCTGTCGCAATAGGGGCAATAATCTCAAGCAGAGGGTAAAGTGAAGAAGTGGGCGTTGTGGCACCTCTAAATTGGGTCACTCGCCTACCTGCTTTTCCCGCTGTGTGAGATGATAACCCCTGCAGCAGGGGTTTTGTTGCCTCAGATCTGTGCTACCTATTTGCTAGAACTGGCTATGCCTACAGGTAACTTGTATTACCACTTAACCCCAGGAAGGCTGTTGCTACATCCCAGCCTCATATCTGCCGCTGGATTAGTTGTGCCTGTGACAAGGGGCCATGCTAGCCTGCTTGGAAAAGAGACTAACGTGGAGAAAGCAGAGAGAAGGATGAATTGTATTGGTTGGGTAGATCCGGCATACGGACTGAAGTTGTGCTGTGTCAGTGTTTTGTAAGCCTGGGATATTGTCAAAGCACATTACCTGTTGGCATTAGTTGTTACCTCAGGCGTTCGGCAGTTTTGCAAAGCGCGTCCGTGTGTCAAATTGTTCACCCAGGAAATCGCAACATACTTTTAATGACCGTGCAGGGTAGTTGTTTGCACTCTGTGCATTTAGTTTGTTTTGTTTAGGTGGTCAAACTGCTAGAGAAGAGGAAAAGGCAGTTTTCATTACTTCAGAGCTGGTAGGTGTCTAGGACCATTTGAAGAAAAAAGACACAGGAATTATGACGTGCTGGGAAAGGAGGAAGCAGATTATGAATTTTTCCTTAACCTAATTTTCAGAAAGAGCTGAGCTGTTATAGTTGACATTTTCTCTTAGAAATAAAAATATCAACCAAAGGCAGATACTTGGTATGGAGCATTTCTGCCCAAACAATAAGAATTTAGCAGTTGTTAATTGGTAGCATTTTATGATGCCAAGCCTTGAGTGACCCTAATTATAGGCCATGCTGTCTGTAATGTGTATGAAGTGTTTGTATGACCAGGTGACATGCAGATACATATTCATCTCCCTTTTTTGTTTTAATACTAGTCTCTTCTTCCAAAAGCGTTCACCCTTATGGCCACCTGAAGGCAGAATGATTTCACTGGGGACTCTGCATAGGTAGGTAGCAAAACACCAAGGTTTTACCAATAATGATATTTTGTTCTCATTCAGTAAGAGGAAATCTTCCTCTGGTGTAATCCACATAACTAATGCAACATCATACTGGGACCGTAAACCCCCTACAATCAGGTGAATTTCCACAGCGTAAGCACTGCACTGGTGCTGTCACTAGTACCCCTGTGCCGCTCCCTGTAAGACTTGTCCAAGCTGGTATCCTCGTAACACATACTACTCTCAGTCTTGGGGCTGTTCCACATTGCTGAGTGAGCCCAGGTCAGAAGCCGCTGTATTTTAAATCTAATGTCTGTCATCTCCCTGGGTGATCCTCTATCTGGACTGTACCCATGCTACCTCTCAGCCACTATAGGGCCACTACTGAGACCAGTAAAGATGTATGCCTATATATAACACAATGTGGCTGTGCATCGTCATTACGAGAATCCTCTTTCATTTTATTCAAGAATTATTTGTTCGACTTGCATAGAGATTTAATTTTGCTTGGAAAAATGTATTGTGGAAAGCAATAAGATCAGAGCCATAAGTTTTTTTGCAAGCACGTATGATATAAATGAAGATTTTAAGGGAGTTGTAAAACGTGGGGAGAAAATTTATGCTGGGTGCCAGTTTGTGATTCAAAAATGTTAGGTGTTGTGCTGTCGCCATGGTGAGGATTAGGGTGGTAGCATTTGGCATTGCCAATTTCATCCCTTCAGAAATCGCGAAGCTGTATTATAAAACTTGGCAGTTTGACAGGGGGGTGGTTTTGGCCTGTTCATACGTTTGGCATTTTCTGTTTCTTTATTTGTGTTTTTTTGTGGTGTTTTTCTTTTCTGGAAGCCTTATATAAATGAATGTATTAATGTTGCCTATATCTTAAATGAAAGCTGAGATTCTCAAACAATAAGTACAGTACAACAGCTGGGACTTGAATAGAAAAGAAATACCAGCTTCAGGCCCGTTTTATGAAATAAAAAAGTAAGCTGGCCTATGTATCAGGCTAGATGCTGAATGCTATCCATTCTCAGCGTTGGAGAAGGCCAGTGGAAACCAGAAAATCTGTCAGGTAACACTTATGTAAATACATTTTGAAGAAAGGCCGTTGCAGTTAATTTCCTTTGAAAATGAAAGTTTATTTACTGACTTGAAACTCTTTCTTTCTTTTTTTTTTTTTTTTTTTTGAGGTGACTTAACCATTTAAACCAAACTTTCTGCCAAATTTATCAGAGCAGCACTGTTTAGACTCCCCTTAGTTATAAACTTCCTGTATGCCGAATACTTACAGAACAAGGTGTTGTTTCAAAGCTGGTATTGTTTCACAGTTAGACAAAGTGACTTCAAATTGAAACCATGAATGACTGAACCATGCTTAAAATTCTGTTAGCTGAGCAGTAAATGCTTTTTTTTCTTTTTTTAATGTAGCACAGACTTCTATGTTTGACACTTAACACACAAACTAGGGACTGAGCGTATAGCACAACAAATTTCTTGATGCCCCCACTTCCAAGCTGGAGTTCGTGGGTGTTACAATGAGGAAAGCTTACAGTGATTCTGTGCAAGCTTTCCTGTTGTATGGACTTCATTTTTTAGTTATATTAATCACATATTGTAAAAATAATGAATTCTGATTTCACTTAAGAGTTATAGAGAAGTTTATTATCTGAAATTTACACAGCTCAAGGCAATGTTGAAATTGTAGAAGCTTATAAATGGTGGTGAATGGGTGAATGTCATTACTCAAAACGCAAAATATACCTAAAGCCTTACTTCCAGCTGCCCAACTCATATTTGCTAGTGGATTTAGCTGGAGCAGCTGAATTTATTATCCTTCCTATTGGGCTGTGTCTATGCCATTGAGATGGCTCTGCTCGTGGTACGCTCGCTGAAAGAGATGTGCCTCCAGTCCTTGGCAATTTACAACCATGCATGTTAAACTCTACTGCAGTTGGCAGTAGTTTGTGAGGTCGGTTTTCTGTTTCCTAAAACTGGTTGGGGAGAATGGAAAGCAGAATGCAAACTAAAATACTGTGGGTCCCTAAAACAAGGTGAATAAGCATATGATTTGTAAAGTTTCACCTTGACCATTACCTGCAATTCTTGTAATTGGCATGGAGATGAAGGAACTCTAGTTTAGAGCTAGTAGGACTCTTTATGGAATAACATTATTCATACTCATTAAATAATTGTGCTCTTGAAGAACAGACTCTAAACTTCAATTCCCATCACTGCGTAATGTTTCTTACAAATAAAGTGTAGTCGTGAAACTTGTGAGGATTTTTTTTTTTTTTTAATCTGATTTCCCACAGTCAAGGTGACAACAGGGGAAACTGAGCAGATGTTGTCAAGGAAAGTGGCATCAAAACAATTTTGACAGCTTCGTTTTAATGAGGATCACGTTGGTACTGACAAAAGTAAAACTGGAACATTAGCATAGTTCCTTGAAGGGTTCAGGAAATCATTGAAACTAAATGGCGTGACAAAGTATAAGTGACAATTAGGCTTTGCATCAAAAGTGCTTGCTGTTTGGTAGGTCAAATGACTGCCACGCTTCCTAATGCCATGTAAAATATAACAGTGGTAGATCTGTAACGCGGAGACCTTTGGCCAATTTACTGTTGACGTCTGAATCGTTTTTTCCTCCTGCTTCTCAGACTGAATTTAGAATGTGGGACCCATGATATACAAAAGTCTTTATTTTAGACATAATTGCCCTCTTGACGCTCATCAGAGGTTTAGTGTCCAATGGTGAATGCCTTAAGTGAACGGCCTTTTTTTTGGGAAGACTGAGGAGAAAAAAAAGAAACAGAAAAACCTCCTTGTGTATTGAAACTTTATATCTTTCATTAGTTGTTTTAAAACTCAGACTCAGATTATGTATTCATAGTTCTAATTAATTCTTGACTTGAAATATGATCGTATTTGCAGATACTAAAAAACATGCAGCCGAAAAGCAGTGTGTGATCTGACACTTCATGTGTGTTTACATTTTTGGTAAGCTTTTGGGGGTTTTTACAACCACATTTTCAAAACTTTTTTTTTAAACATACACTTGTCTATTGTTGTATGATGTCCTTGGATAATAAAAGAAGCAGCAACAGAGTTGTGTGAAATCGATTGGCATCCTAGGTTTATACAAAATAAAAACCCAATGAGGCTTTACTGCATGACTATTTTTTCAGATGCAGAATTTGTCACCAGGACAACTTCACTCATAGGTCAAATGTAGCTAAACACTTTTACCGCCACTGGTATAGATGGGCTGTTTGCAAGCAGCTGCAGCATTTTGTTACTGATGCTTTCCTGGTGCTTGATGTAGTGCTTGCAGATTTATGGTACAGAATCATTTTCTCATCGAACCATTGGTATCTAGATAAAGTGAGTTATTTGGGAGTTGGACTGAAGATAGTACCAGCACCTAGCTTTCACCATTGCAGATGTTGACTTGTCTTGAGGCTCCTTTCACCAAGGTCACTTTGGTGTGATTTCTTCGTCAGTTTTCGAGTGTGCAGAGCATTATGAGGTTGGAGGTTGAGGGGTGGCTTCACTGTGCCTCGCTTTTCATTGCTGTTACTTTTCTTTTAATTGGACTTTATTGCTACCCATTCACCGAGGAAAAATGATAATCGTAGGCTGCAGCTCTTACTGTGTGCTTACATCACCTAACTTGTGGCCTGAAAAAAAAAAATGAAAAAGGACAAAGTGCAGCTGTAGAGATGGAGAGTCATTACTGGAAGAAGGCCAGTTGAGACCTGGTTCCCCATCCTCCCTGGTGGCGCATGTAGGCAGCCCAGCAGGCTGGCCATGGCCCCCCAGGAGGGAGCATCCCCTGGGAAAAGTCCACTCTAGTGTCCTTCTGTAGCAGCCAGCTGCCTCCTGTCCTCCTCCCCTGTGTGTCGTGCAGTCCTGGTATTGGGAATGCAAGCGTGGGATGCTCTGTGGGCCACTGTGACTCAGTCTGTGGTGAGTAGATGCCAGAAATGCTGCTGCTGCTAGTGGGTATGACTTCATTCACGTGTCAGAGCTGGACTTGAACTCCTGACGTAGGGGCCACTGGGAACCTGCAAGAGCAGTGATAGGATACTGTGCTTGCAAACTGGAGTCAGGGGAGTCTCAGGGCTACCAAGTTTACTGCTTTTTCTTGTTATCTGGTGTTTTTCTTAAGATCTCCTGGAAACCTGGAAAAATTCACCTTATGATTAAAAACAATGTCTCTGGAGAAGAAGCTACAAATGTGAGCCCTAAACTTTTACAAGACAAATAGAAGAAAATCACTGTATCTTGTTTTTTTAAACCTTAAGGTTTTTTTTAAGTCCTTCTCAAAATAGCTGGCTAATAACTTCTGAGTGGTAACCCTGGGCCCTTCTGTAAGTCAGACTTCAGCTGACATAGTGACTAATTGCACAGTGTCAGATAGTGTAGAGCTATTCAGAAGCCCAGAAAATCATCTAGATGTCTTTCATGCTGTATCTTTGCTCCTCTTGCACATGCACGCACAAAATCCAGTCCTTGATGAACTGGTAATACGTGGGCTTTGCTGCAGTTTTGAATGCTGCTTTGATTTTGAAGAACTTGCATGTGTCTTGACAGTCTGAAGGATGTTTGACTCAAAGCCATAAACCCAGGTAGTATTTTGGTTTCAGGATGAACCTATCCTTGCTCTGGAAGTCAAAGCTGGATTATTTTTTTTTTGACCTAAATAATTTATTTTATGACAGCTTTTTCATTGATAATTTAATTGAATTGTTGTTTGCATAGGGGTGTAAACATACACGTTGTGCTTTATGCTGTGTTTTATTTTATCATTCTCTGTACTGAAGTGAAATGGTGCATATGCTTTTGCTAAAGAACGAAATGTAGCTAAGTGGCTCACCCAGGACTATTCTCCCTGCCAAAACACAAGGATTTTGTACAAATATGCCACCCTTTTTCCTTCCATCAGTAGCCAAATTCAGCTGTGTCAAAGAAAGGTCCTTTTTTTTTTTTTTTTAATGGAACCCACACACCATGGAAGTTGTAGTCATATTTTCCACTAACCACAGAGCTGTGAGTGATGGCACGTGTGTTTTAAATAAAACTGGGAGGAGAACGGATGTAATGCTCTCTGGGATGTGTTTTTCTTTTTTCTTTTTCTTTCCACATCTTTCTCTTTTTCTTCCCCCCCATCTGTTGGCTGTTATATGGACTTTTTGTTTTGTTTAAGATTTATTTTTTTCCTTGCTGCAAGCCACAGTGAGGGAACTGTTGAGAAGGGCAGCTCTGACACCTTCAGCTCAAGTATGGATGGCTTTCTGTAAGGTCTTTAAAATTAGAGTCGTGCAATGTACCAGCGTGTATAGTCTTAATATTTTTTCCTTTCCTCTCTGGAGGATATAAGTGATTTTAACATGATACTGTGATGGAGCAGGAGCAATATGTGTCTGTCTAGTGGCACGTTGAACTGCAACTGTCTGTTTCTTCAGGGAGATCACAAAATGGTTATGGAAAAAAAAATGTATTTCAGTTTTAGTTTAATAAACTGTGGAGAGGCTTGTTCTGGAATGACAAGTGAAACCTGTTATTCCTCTGCTGCTTTCAGTGATTAAAATAGTTCAACTCTTGCTTATAATGGCCTGTTTGGGAACATTTAATCAAATTTTTGTATATTTTCATGGAGAATTTCTTGGAATGGCTCAATTTTAATTTTTTTTTTTTTCCTTTAAGGGAATAATTCTAAGTAAATTTCTGTACTTGTGAAGGTTTGAATGCAGCTTTAAAAAAAAAAAAAGTCAGCCAGAGTGCTTTGTCTCTGGGTATGTCTCTCACTTGAAGAGCTCCTTCTGTTACACCAGTACACAGCATCTCTGCTCTGTAGCCTCCCGAGGGAGGCTCCAGGGGATGGGTCTCAGTCACCTATTGAGAAGACTTAATAATTGGTATTCCTTAAATCCGAGATGTATTATGCAGTTATGTGACAGGTCACCTGGTCTCTTTGCACGCCGTTAGCAAATAGGAGATATCTCCAGTTAACTTGTAGGGACTGAAGGGTTAAACCTGGGCAGTTTAGATCTCAAGGTTAAGCCTGAACCCTGAAGGTTAGGATAGCTCAGGTTACCTTGTACTTGCTGTGGGCAAAGAGCACAGGCAGACTGCCTCAATGGCTGATCTGGCAACATAATTCACTAGCTGGAAGCACCTGGTTTGTGTCTGCCCCTGGCCACTCCTGACAATGACCCTTAAATTCATAGTCCCAGTTCTAAAATAACCCAAGGACACGGAGCCATCTCAGTTTGAGCTGATCTAACTCAGGGCTGACATGGCTCTTCCCCACTCACTCCTTCTTGCCCCAGGACGAGTGTGGAGCTGATTTAGCTCACTGAACCAGCTGAAAGCTATCTGCTTTTTTTATTTTGAGAGTTGCCTTTCTGCTAGTGAGGCTGCTTGGTGCAGCTCTATGTATGGTTAGGAGTGTGCCAGCTGTGGAAGAGGTGGAAGCGTGTAGGAGTGCAAGTCAATTTGAAATGTGGTTGCACAGCGGTTTAATCTAGTCTAAATGGTGTCAGACAGTCAATGTAAATAAACCTTTACTGTAGGGGAGGTGGCGGGAGATTTGCCTTACTTAAGCTGCTATAAGCAAGAGACAGCTGAGGAAGTGCAGAGCGCGATTATCGGTTCGCAGGTCTCTGCTGCAACACATGAAAAACACTACGAGGAGCTGTCGGAACTGAAGGTCATGCGCCGTGAAAAGTAACAGATCTCTCTTGGATGGTGCTGAAATGTGTAGGTTTTTTTTTTTGACAGCAGGTAAAGTGAGACAATGCAGGAAAAGAGAATGCTGAATAAGCCAGATTAAAGAAGTTTTGACATCACTGTGATGCTGAAGTTTTGTTCTCCCTCTCCAGAAGCTTGCCCCTAGAAAGAACTGAAATACTTAGGCACGGGTCCTTATTCTCATGGCCTAAGATCAGCCTGTATAGCAAGGAAAATTAAGAGAATACTTAATGTTAATGCATTGTAATAACTGTTTTGTTTAAACTTTTCTATTTTTCCCCACTGTGGAAAAATCTAGAAATATGTGGCATCTTTTTTTTTAAAAAAAAAAAAAAAAGGGCAAGCTTTGTTTAGAAAAGGAAAAAAGTGCTAATCTTCTTGGGCTTTAGCCTGTTACTAATTTTTTAAGTTTAAGGTTTTTTTCACCCTTATGCTGGGATGGTCTGCTACTGATGATAGACTAGGATTCGATCGTTTCTAGTAGCTATGTTGTGTTAATATTGAAATGATACATCTTCAAGAGAAAAGCAGACCTGTTCTTCCTGACTGCTGATAAGCATGCCATATACCTCCTGTGTAAGTTTTAGATGCTTTCTCAAGAAAAACGCAGACTCATCTGAAAAGACCTACATTTATTAATCGGAGACGTAGGAGGAACTAATTTCAGAAAAACATCTTTACCGCTTTCAGGGAAAGCAAGTTACATTCAGCCCAAAGGAGCTGCCAGGAAAGCATTTTTTGCAGACTTTTAATAATCCTTAATGCTTTCATTGTCAAAGTCAGCACCATCTACCACGTGCAGAGCAAAAGCCTAGGAGAAAAACACTCTGCGGGGAATGCGGCATAAGCTTGGCAGAAGTTTCTGCACAGGAACTCCTCAGTGCTGGCAGTTATAGACCACATTTTGATAAGAGCAGAAGAGTGTGGCTATAAAATATAACACTGAGACCAAAGCACTGCCATATCAGTCCAGCTCAAAACCCAGCACTTCATGACTGTTAACAGTACTTTGCCCTGCTCAGCGTGTGCTTTAAATATTAGTTAGACCTGACAGTAGGCTTGCAGGTTAGTGTACTATTCCTACAGCGTAAATGCTATTTATAATAAGTTATGACTATAATTTATTTACTGGAGGGAGGAGGAGGGGAGCAGACAAAGAGGCAGTCACTTCATCCTGCTAAAGTTGATGACCAAACAGGAATAAAATCCAGGTGCCTCTGAATCTAGTTCTTCCGCTTCCAGTTTTTCCACTAAGCTGTATTTAGCGTGACTGTGATGTTATATTTTTATAACTGCACCTCCTGGAGTGGCAGAGGTGGAAGCCACATGAATATTTCCCTCAGCAGAAGGGAAGACTTCTTACTTCTCTGTCCTGCTTCCAAGGAGAAGAGTAATACGTTTGACACTACCATTAGATGGGCTTGTGACTTGATAAATAAATGAACAATAATCACACATTCTTTTTATATGAGCCAGAAAGGCTCACTTTTTTCCCCTTGTAACACTGAATAATAAAAACAGAAGTCAGTAGTTATTTTGCCTCACTTAATTTGTTTTTATATAGCTGAAGATCAGTTTGGGGCCCTGTGTTGGTTTTTTCTTTGGTGGTAGTGGTTTTTGGGTGTGTTTTTTTATCTTTCCCAAGAGATAGCATATGTATTTCAACAGCCTCAAGACCTGCGGGATGCATAGATTATGCTCTGGCTTATCTTCCCCAGGGCAAACTGCAGCAAACTGCTCACTGGTACAGTGCAAAGTTATAACTGTATCACACATGAGCAAACAGTGGGGTCACAGTCCAATATCCAAAACATATATAAACTTTGGGGTTACTGGTGACTTCAAGAGCTTCCCTCTTAAATCGGCCAAAATATATACATGAAAGCAGAATAATTTTGATCTAGGAATGAAGGTGATTTGCAGTATTAAAAAAGTCATATATCTGTTCCTAAGTGCAACCTACTTAGCGTTAAATAGACTGGTTTAGTGACCACAATAAGCATGAACGTATTTCCTGTAGAAAAATATGTTGCGTGCAATGAATATTTTTGCTATACTAAAACAGGTTAGTTAACAAAAGCTTTCTGTCACTATCTGGGTTATACTTGTGCTGACAGGCAGATAGAAGACATAGCTATCATCTTGACAAGATGAATCCCAAGCTCTATTTCTTGCAAAACAACCTTTTAGAGGCTTGGTAACCTTTGTTTAGCTAAGCATGTACAGAGAAAAGAAAACATTTTTTGTAATCCTGTCAATAAGAACTCATTGTCCGGTTGCTTATTATGCCTGGCTTTGTGTGATGGCCTCTAGCCCTAGCTTGCCTTAACAGGAAAAAGTTAAAATTATGTGTGTGTATATGAATGAGAAGCAAAAGTCTCTTTGCAGACAGAATCCAAATAAAGAGAAAGACTTATGAGGTCAGGTTCTGGACAAGCTGTCATATATAAATACTGTCCTCGGGTCCTGATTCTGATCTCATTCCTCTGTAACTTCAGACAAACTCCAATAAAGCTGGCAGTGGCTGCTGTGAACTGCCATGAGGTCAGGCTTAATTACCATGATATTAATTATAAACAAATACTGTAAGGCTTCTGCAGCTTTCAGAAAGTGTTCTTCTCATATTTTTGTGGTGGCATTGTTGTAGCTGGGGTGGTTTAAGATGCAAGGGCTAATCTACACAAAAAAGAAATTCCATTTCACCATTTGCAATTTAATGGAGTACAAAGAGGCAGAGAAAACACTCTACATAAATACAGATGTCTCCACTTCTGAGGCTTTTCTGTGTTCCTACTGCTTAAATGGGGATCAAGAATCATATTGTTCTGTGGGCTTGCTCTTTGTTTACAATAACCTCTTTGAAACTCGATGTTGCAATGGGCTTCCTGGGTTGGTTATTTAATTCTGCAGGCTGAGAATCCACTGTGAGCACTGGAAACCTTTGGCTTTTTCCTTAAAAATAGCCCAGGTTTTGAGATTTGAAAAGGGGCTGTATTTTGCCACCACATGGACTTTGTGGAAAGGGCTTGTTTCTCTGCTTTGCTAGATTTCAAGCATAATATTTGTACCAGAGCAAAAAAGCCCCAGTAAAATTCTTCACCACTCAAACAGTAGAATTTTTACCCATCCTTTGCATGGCCATAAATGACCAGAGCGTGGGGATGAGCAAATAGGGCCCAATGGTCTTGTGGATTCCTGAGCTAGTGGTAGTGAAATATCGTACAGTTAATGTAAATTGTCAAGGATGACAGTTTAACTTCCTTAACATATACACAGAGACCCTCTTGTTCTTCCTTAAACTGTGCCACCTAAGTCAGCCTCGGCCAGGCACTGCACAATGTCACATACCTCACGCTGGCTTTCACCAACTATCCATGCAAAACCTCTGCTTTTCCTCGGAGTGTGCTTAAACAGATCAACTCTTTTGCCAAACTCTTCTGCTTATGGGGAGCAGAGTGCAACCCAGCGCATCTGCCAAGGACAGTGGAGCAAATGGGTCCAATTTTAGTGTCACCAAATTTGATGCTCTTCGTGACCCATTGTGCATGGGGACAGCAGGCGTTCCCATGTGCACAGTGTCATATATGGCTTCCTGTGCTTACTGTACGTGAGAAGAAGATGACTTAATGACAGACTTCTAGCCTCTGCCCCAAATGTTGTGGTTTTCTATTTTATTTTTCATTTTAGTCAGACCCCTGAAGTAATTAGCTCACCCTGTGGTTTTTTTGTGTGGTTTCTATCTGAATACCCATGAAGGAGTTAATTAGCTTGTTTGCAGTATCTCATTAATTCATTTTCGGCTGCGAACTTAATTGCTCCTTTATTACTGATGACTAAAATAGCTTTAGGCTCCCAATTAAAATGGACTTTGATGGATGTATAAGAGCTGGGCTTTCAGCTTGTTGAATGGGCTGTTCTGCGTCCCACTGCAGACCGGGCTCCTTCATGGTAACGCTTCTTGGGGACAAATTCTTCCCAGTGACAGACTTGGTCTTGGAGTTGGAGCCATTAATTTCCCCCATGGGAGGGAAAGCGCATGGGAGTTAGTGCCTGTAAACCTCCGTTGATAGGTGAAACTCAAAAAATTGTTGGAACTACTGAAAAAAAGCTTGTTACTGAGGCAGCTGAGAGATGTACAGAAACAGTGGTCCCCTCCGTTATGAAACAGCGACACTACTGAAGTCAAGTTCCCGATGGTGGAGGTGTGGATTTCTCCCTAGGGCACCCCGAGATGCACTGGAAGGCAAAAGCTCTTTGGGGGCATATCAAACACTTGTTCTTGAAATAATTTTGCTTCCTTCTGGTATATATTTGATGCGCTGGGGTGCATGTGAATCAACCTGCTTTTCTGGACTTTGAGTTCTTCTAGGACAGTAGTACCTCCTTTCTAATGTATTTTGACATTGCTGAATGTCAAGCATTATGGAAGAACCAGGAATATTGATGTTATAAAGAGAAATAGCCATATTAATTGTAAATAAGAAAAAGAAGGTGGTTGCAAACCTGTTTCCCTACCCACCCCTCATCCCCCTTTATGATTCAACATGAAGAATACACAGTTTATATTCCCAGTGGTGGCTGGCTAGGATCCAATGACCTTTACAAAAAATCCATTGCCTGCATAGAAAATGTAGTAAAACATTGCAAGCGTGCTTACTGTGGGCATGTATGTTTCTTAACACGTTAGGGTCCTGAGACTATACTACCTGAAGTCTCTGGATTCTTCTGCAAGAAACAATCTCACGTGGGAGCTATTTTGAATCTCCTTCTGCGGGCTCTCAATTGGTCTATCAGACCTCGCTTGGGTATTGGTCCACAAACAGGAAAATAAGCAAATGAGACATGGTAATGTGAAGGGTTAGTACAGCGCAAAGCAGGGAAACTACGTCTCCACTTTGAATGGACAGGAACCAAAATCATCAAGAAAAAGACATCTACCTTCAGATAAGGTTGTTACAGATAGCAGGTGAAAGAGCAGAGTCAAGCATGGAAGACTTATATTCCATACCTTCAATTACATATCTTCTTAAAAGCTATTTTAAATTCTATGAGTACAATACACTTTCATGAGAAGGAAACACTATCAGTCAGTGGTTTCTATTCTACAAAAAGATCTTGAACTTCATAAGCTGAATTCCACAACACTTTTAATACTGTAACAGCTTATTTGCTTCACTCATAAAATCTGAACTCTTTCTGACTTTTCCTTAATTATGGGTTTGGGAAGAATTTCTGTTTCCTGGAATAGTGAATGGGGAAAATCCTGTTTACTTTTGAAATAACTTTTTTCTTTTTTTTTTTTTTTTTTTTT
>Ga0181612_178611_pt1 | contig 14404 bp, 10 predicted proteins | sample HoacroProtozoa21_FD_119630 | JGI IMG/M metagenome (GOLD analysis project Ga0181612, IMG submission 119630) | Hoatzin crop microbial communities from Cojedes, Venezuel. Combined Assembly of Gp0051906, Gp0051904, Gp0051908 | reverse complement strand
CAGAGCTCCATCCAACCTGGCCTTGAACACTGCCAGGGAGGGGGCAGCCACAGCTTCTCTGGGCAACCTGTGCCAGTGCCTCACCACCCTCATGGTGAAGAATTTCTTCCTAATATCTCATCTAAATCTGCCCTCTTTTAGTTTACAGCCATTCCCCCTTGTCCTATCACTACACACCCTTGTGAAAAGGATTTCCTTTAATGGGCAAATTACAGACTTTAGTAAAATCTGTCCTACACAGCTGTAGTTAACCCCAAGTATCTAATAGTAACACTGACCTTAATCAAGCTTCAGTATGGAAATTTTATTTCACCTGAATCTCCTGTGTCTGTTTCAAAGTAGAATGTCCAAGTCAAATTAAAAAAAAAAAAAAGTTTATTTTAAATTGTGAAATATTAAATATTCTAACTGAAATCCTGGCTCCTTTGAATTCCACAGCAAATATCCCATTCACTTCAACACTGCCAAGATTTTTACCATGGAGCATAGCCTGGAATTCAGTTTGTAAAGGTGAAGCAATAAAGAGTATGAATCGACTCCCACTGAAGCCCAGGGTCACACTCCTATTCATAGCAATGGAGTGGCTCAGACTCTCAGCCCATCTTGGCAGATCTAGGAGCCATACCCTCACAGATAGTGAAAGAATTGTTGTAAATGCCAGACAGAATTAGGAAGTACAAGAACACCCAGTACTTTATACAGTGTTTTACAAGAAGTTCAAAGCTCTAAACTGGACATAAAGTTAAACAAATTGCCATGAGATTAAGAATCTGTTATTTCAATGTATTAAAAACCCAAGCTAAATTTTCCTGTAATGCTTGAAGTAGGCAGAGCGGAATAACAATTTACTTAAATGTGAAAGTAAACCTATAAGAGAGAGAGACAAAGACAGTAAATAGCATAATCTCAGGGGAAAAAAAAAACAAACCCATAAATTAAAGACGTAACCTTAGCTTTCAGTAATAGCTCAAAGATTTCATCTATGTTTTTGGCTTCTGTGTACGCTGTAGTGAATCATGCTGTATCGATATATGAAAATTGGATTAGAATGTACAATACATAATTGATGTTGCAATGAAAAACTTATGTTACATGGAATTACATTTCCTACCCTGGCATACTAATTTAATCTAAACCATAGAAACAGCTATCCAGAATATGTCATATAGATTGGCTATGCTTGCAAAGGTTTGCCGGTGGCAAAGTAGCCTCTGCTGTTGGGTTACTCTGTGGGACCTGCCCTTTCATGATATTGGTAGGGCTGCATTCAAACCTGACCAAGCAAGTGGCCGCATGGCTGGAAGTTGTTTATTGTTCTCTATCCTACTCTCTGTAACAAGTGAATTGCTTTGAAACAATGCATTATAGACAGCAATGGCTACAGTATGCAGTTGACACATGATAGCGATGAAATTACAGGAACAAAGACATGTGGAAGGAGGATGGACTGAAGAAAGCCAGAGTGGCAAAGCACTATGAGTACCAAGTCTATCATTTGTATCTTATTAGGAAATACACGATCCCTATGAAGATCTAACATGTATGTGCGAAGCATTCTTCTTCCGGAACACGCTGTAAACAGCTAAAGACCACAGAGGGACCATAAACTCAAAGCAGCCAGCAGGACAGGGAAAGCAGAAATCCTGCTCACTTCATTTGCACTGAACAGCAGTATGCTCCGCGCAGAGCCCTCTGCAGAAGGACTGGTGAAAGGCAATCCCATCCGATGCGAAGGCAGAGCAAAGACGTAGTACAAGACAATTTTCCAGGGCTAGTGTTACAGGTGGGGGTTAGGATGTCAGTCCTCACATCGGCTTGGGAACTGTTCATGGAATATCTCAAATTGGAAGGGACCCATAAGCATCATCAAGTCCAACTCCCTGCTCCTCGCATGACTACCTAAACCTAAACCATGCAACTGAAAGCATTATCCAGATGCTCCTTGAACTCCGGCAGGCTTGGTGCTGTGAAAACTGACTTCCCTGGGGACCCTGTTCCAGTGACCGACCACTCTCTCAGTGAAGAACCTTCTCCTAATGTCCAGTCTGAACCTCCTCTGACATGCTGCAACATGGAAGAGGCTGTAAACACAATCTAGAGGTTTATTTTATTGTTTCACCCTTTTTGCTGGGAGCTTGGTTTCCAGCTTTGTAATCAAGAATGTTACCCATTGCTCAATTAGATTAAAAGGACATCTTCTGTTCATCTTCTGTTAAGCTCATCCAACACTTTAAAGCAAGTGTTGGTCAACCTGATAATCTGGATACTTTTACTTTCCTGAAAGGTAAGACGTGCACACAGAAGCACCACTGCAGGCAAAACTTTTGAGAGGCCAAAGCACGCGACAAGGGTAGAATCCCAGGAACCCAGCACATCACCCACTCAGCTGAGAAATTTGAACAAATGCCCAGCACTATCAAGTACCACAACATGCAAAGAAGGTTCCCCTGGCATGCTTTCATCAGCAGCCCTGGTTAAGGCAAGGGACAATTTTGTACTGTGATTCTCCACATTGACTCCCTAGGGGAAGAAGGGCACAAGCTCAGTTTCCCATGGAAGAGACGATAGTATAGACTGGTACCCAGAGTGAGATAGATGTAGGCAGCCAAGAATCCCATCTAAGAATCCACTGAAGGACAAAAAATGAAAAATGTAGAACTCCATAAAAGGAATGTACCACGCTAACAAAGTCAATGAGAAAGGGCATAGGGGAAACTTAGGCAGCTAAGAAGGAATCTGAAAAGTACATGTTTGGAGAGGTTAAAAAAGGAAAGAAAAAGAATAAGTCTTCAAGTAGATTTAAATATTGAAAACATCTCCTTTTCCCAGTGACAAAACAATTTTCAAGAAACATGATAGTTTAACAATTTTGAATTAAAAAATGGCAAGAGGGAAAAGGTAAACTTGGTTCAAAATGTAAGCAAGATTTTCAACTAAAATTATTTGAAATTCCAACCTCTGGACCTAAAAGAGAGTTCGAATGCATTTTGTGTTCATTTTTCAGAACGCTGATATCCAGCGGAGGCAAAGGAGGGTGCTCTCTTATCTGCTAAGTGCACTTGCCAAAAATAAACGAAGACACATAAAACAGAAAAGTCCTCTCCGTGCATAATGGAAGAGGAAATGGTGAAGGAATCAGTTGTTTATTTGGGGACCTGCATCTTTTGAACAGCAATCTGGCAGCTGTTGTACTCACTGCTTATATTTGAGACTAACCTCTACCGTGGCAGTGGCGGATTGCAGACGGGGCTCATCGTTAGGCTTCCAGGCTGGGGAGTTCCAGGCATTCCGCCTGCAGCACACTTCATCTGCCTCTGAGGTAACTGAGAGCTTTAGTATGTAATTCCACAGCAGCAGAGAGAAATCGTGAGTGCTTTTAAACCACACCCCCCACACACTACAAAACAAGACCAGAAACAGCCTCTGATAACTGCTCTAAAAAAATGGCAGAAAAAAGATGTCTGCATAAAACTATCCAGAGGGACTGGTCCAGGGTTCAGACTATTTCCTTACTGAAATGGGCGTCTAATATGTCTTAACAGCTCTGTGAGGACATTTCTGCAGACCTTCCAGACTTCCAGCACTATCTACAGTGGGATCTTATTATCAGACATTGCTAGGAGACATGAAAATGATGCAAAAATATGAAATGCAACAGAGAGGAAATAAGTGTGAGTTATGCAGGCTCTCCCCACATGTTGTCACTACACACTATTTAGGTTTGAAATAGACCAAATTACTGTCTACCTGAACATATTGACTGGGCATCTGCTAAACAACCAACGATATATCTGAAAGAAAGATTTACCTGAAGGATGCTGACTTTAAACTGTATTGGCCAACTTCACTGCTCTTACATCTCACATATAGGGAAGGGAACAGGGAAGAGGAGGACTGTGCTTTACATCAGCACCCCATCATACAGAACTGTTTTCTTAGGTCAAAACCAAAAGGAACTGAGGATGGATTCCAGTATCGACACCTGTTTTGTACCTCTTTCAGCCATACATATTTTTTCAGTCCTATTTTCAAAACTTACTTTTTCCATAACTAATGGGGGCAGAATGTCTTTTTAAAAAATTAGGGGTAAGATAGTAAATTCTAGGATGATGTTATCAAAAGCAGTCACAGCCAGTTTAGTTTTGCTGGCATGGAAATAAATGGAGATTTCAACACTGACTGCAGACACAGCAGAATTCAATTAGCAGCAAGGAATACTGAACAGTACATGAAATATACTCCATAGCACCCACCCTCCCTCCTAAGCAGTCCTTCAGAAGTTAGCAGAGCTGACAGCAGAGTATGCTGCTACTCAGTCTGTATTTCAAGAGCACAGCCTGGCTCTGAGTAAATAATACTAAACAATAATTCTTGGTTAAGAATTCACCATACAAAAGGTTCCAAAGAAAAAAGAGAAAGAGAAAGAAGTCTCTAAAACATAGCCATTTACAGCTGTGCACCATTAAAATCACACCTAGTAAAACTGCATGAGTTAAAGCAAATAATAGTAATAATAATCTGAATTAAACTAAATAAAATTTGTCAGAATGGAAAGAAAACAAATCCAAAGCCTTGACAGCAACATAAAACCAGAATTCTGCCCATTCCCTTCATAATGGCTTTTCAATTGAGCTTCGTTCTGACCTTTTATTACTTTCCCAACATTGAAGAATATTGCTTTTCAAAACTCTTCATGTCTTTGCTACCCCTGCCATTATTCCTGCTTCTATTGTTAAGATCTTTTAGCCACTGATGTTCCAAGGTGCGCAGTAGTGTTGCACCTTAAAAAAAGGGAAGAATATAAGTACGTTTTGAGGAAAAAAAAAATCTTGAAATGTTTCCCACTCTTCCTTCTAGAGACCAAAGCCACATTATGGTACAGAATCAAATCATAAAGTAACTAAATGACTAAATAATAGTTTAATAAATATGCTGGGAGATTGAAAAGCATGAAATCAATTTCCTGCTGGAAGGGAGGGAAAAAAGACACTTCTGTACGACTTTACTGAACTTAAATAGACATTGTCCTGATCCTGTAATTGTTCCATGCTCAGAACATCTATTGAATTCAATGGGAGCTCCAAAACCAGATCAATTAGAGGATCAGAGTTGTTTGGGAAAGGCCTGCCCATCACTTTGAGAAAACAAACCAGACAGACATTGAAAAAGAATATAAGCGCATAACTAGTCTACAAGATTAAACAAACGAGGCTATGCAAATCCTACAGTCCATACAGAAGCACACAGGCACACACAGTCCTGACGATGCCTCTTAAAACCAGGTCTTGCTCACAGGGAATAAGGACTTTGTCACTAACCTCGATGTGAGTATGAACTTTAATACGAGTGTGACCAGGCTTCAGGGGGAAAAGTCAAATTGCTTACAGTAAATTACAGATACTGATTTAATTGGCACTATATGTTTAAAATCTACTGGATCAGCTTGCAGCCCAGCAGCATTTTGCACCAGCAGAAGGCCTGTCAGAGTACAGTTTTGGCCTTAAGCAGAGGCGAAACTCTGGCTCCAGTCCAGAGCAACTAAGACCAACACACAAACAAAGTCTGCTTCCAGGCTTGCAGCTGGATCCTAGTGGACAAACCCCCATGCTGCTGTGGAGCCCTGCTGATTTTAGGTCTGCACAGAGACCACACTGCAAGATCTGGTCCCTTACTTCCTAAGAAATACTATAAGAGCTGTTTTAAAATGGGGATCATAAAGGATGATTTATAAAAATGCTTAGTTTAGCTTTTTTCCTCCTGTTGTTTACGAATGACATCTAAACGCACCATCATTAATCCCTGATCAGTATTTCCATGCTGCACAGTCAGTTTTGTGGATCAGTTTTACACAGCAGGAGAGCCTTACAAAGTCTCACCTAGTTTTCTGTTCAGGTCTCAGAGGAACAGTACTCATACTCGAGCATACTTCAGCCCAACAATAAGCAGCCTGATGCAGGATGTTCAGTCATTAGCCCATTTTAATAGGCTTTAACTTAAGCACTCAAGATCTCGATTTATTTTACAATGACAGCTGGTTCTGCAAATATAAATCTAATAATAAAAGATAACAACGATATTTAGCATATTGGTGGTTTTTTTTTAAATGGCAGTACAAGTTATCAAGTAGTTCAGAGCTACTTCAACTCCAAGTAGCAAATTCTCACCATGAAGAGTAGCAAAAGCTCAGCTGCAGTCCCCAGTTCTCACAACCATATAAAACAGATTTCAAAAGGACGTCAAGGGGTTGTACAGAGTCACACGCAGTCAGAAAAAAGGCCCATCCATTCCCTTCTCGGGCAATAATGAGGAACATATACCCAGGGAGAGAACATAGAAGACAGTCAGATACAGAATGATTCTTCCTCCAGTACACCTTCCCAACTCCTTGCAACCTATAGCTCATAGACTTCCCAAGTACCCCAAGATAGAGGTGTCCAGGCTGTATCTACATCTTTGTATTCAACAGCCCTGATGGACTTCTCTTCCATCTGCTTGTCTGACTGCTTTCTAACCTGGTTATACTTCAGACCATCCATAACCTCCTGTGGCAAAGAGTTTCACAGTTGTATAAAAAAATACCAGCCCATACTTGGCCCCAAAGCAATGGGGGTCCCTCAACATCTTTGTCTTGTATGCCAATGCAAAGCAGGCATTCACAGCTCCTCCTGGGCAACTTCAAACACCACCAGTAGCTACGGTCTCAGTGTATTCCCCATATACCACGAAGCTGCAGCGAGGGCAGTGATGTAGCACACATGAAGTCAGTTCATATCCGCAGGATGGCTGCCTTCTCCAAGAAGCAAATTCTACAAGCAGAATTCAAGTTTTTATCCAGTTGATTGCCAAACAGACAATTCCCTCCTCCAGCTACATCTGACGTGGCAGGTGAAAAAAACTCCGCCTAACTGAGGTATTTAAAAAACATGCTGCAGTTCCGCCACCGCTTCCATTTGATCATAGAAAAATTCAGGTTTAGAGGGACCTCAGCAGGCCTGTGGTCTAACCTCCCACTCAAAGCCAGGTCAGCTGTGTCCAAAGCAGGGTCAGCCAGGAGCCAATGCAAAAGCCAGGGTCTGCTAAAAGAGAGTTTTCTCCCCTTGCCCCTCAGCCCTGTGTTCCTGCTACATCATTAGAGCAGTTGCTGATGCTTCTGTGAGAGGGTATGTAATTTAAAATCAAACTAAACGTTAGTTCGCAGCTCGACCAGTCCCTTGCTCCGGCTCCCTACACAACTGCCAAGCACCAGAAAGGATGCGTTTCCGCCTTAATACTGCAACATCCCATTCTGGTGCCACTTTAAAGTGGTTATATAGGTACAGTTTGAGTTCCACTTTTAGTCCACTGATTCTAAGACAGATTAGTAGCTAGCACAATATGTTATGACCTTTATTACTTTGTAGAAATGTTACAACTTCGAAGTGAAAACTCAGGCCCCCGGACAACACATTCAAGCCTATTGAGAACCACTTGCTTTTCCCAGCTACCATTCAGAGGCGCTTTGAAGTAGTCCACAATCATTCAGCACTGGTTGAAAAGGCTGGAAAAATGACTTCTGTAACAAGATTGTACCTTGTTGAAATAAGACTTGGCAGAACTTCCCATCAAATCCTCTGTGGACTGAGCCCCCTATTTTAAAAATAATATTTGCCAGTGGTGCTAGTTGTGATTATTCTGTCTTACAATGGACCAACTGGAAAGAATCTCCTTCCTCTTACTCCCATATTCGTAAGCATGGGATACGGTTACACGACATCCTGAAAAAATACTCTGCGGTTCATAGAGGGCATTAAGGAGAAATGGTAAATAGCACAGAGATCATTTGCTCATATTTACCTCTTTCCTTAATACGAGACACACAGTTAAACGGCATACAATATATTTAAAACTAAAACACTTTTTCAAGAAATATAAAAAGATCCAGGCACTCTGTAACATATAATTAAGTTGAGAAACTAGTTAAAAGAGCTTGGCAGGGCTCGAAAACACTAATGCATGTGTGGATGAAAATATTCGCATTTGCATTCAAAATAAACTCTCCTCCTGCAAGTAATTTAGACCATCCATTTCAGTTGTGGAGTCTCCACTCCACAAAGTTGCTACTGAAGAGCCTGGCACCGCTGGCCACCGGCCCCGCAGAGCGCTTGTGAGACCAGACGCGGGAAGCCCTTGGTCCTCCAGCCCTCGCAGGGAGCAGAGAGCGAGTGCTCCCACGTGTCTCTGGCAACTTGGGAGCTCTGCGTCGGGGTGCCCATCTGAGGTGTGGGTGCTGGAATTCACACGGCCAGGCTTTGTGGAGGACATCTGTACAGCCATACTTCACCTGTTTGGCGCCTAATCCTCAGCAGTGCTTGCCATCATTGGTAACCCAAACAACCTGATTTAACTTTAAAACATGATCTAACTTCAAAGCTGGCCTTGTTTTTAGTGTGAGGTTAAGCCACAAGCCCTCCACAGGTCCCTAAAATACTCTGTGATGCTATGAGCATCAGGAAGCCAACAAAGAAAGGATTATTAAAACCAAGAAACAGAATGCACTGCACATGTTAATGCAGGGTAATAGAGGATTAATGACTGAAATGTTTGTGACCCACCATTGTACTTGCTCCAGAAGAGGTATAATCTCAGGGAAAGTTCACAGGTATTCACAGATATGTTACAGAGACATAACGCAGGAGGGACAATAAGATATCACACAATCCAGCTTTGTAGCTCTTAATAGCAAGTAACAATCATTGCGAAGTAAAAAGGAATAATCTTTATTGTTAAAGTAAGTACATTGGACAACAATTCTTTTCAGTACTACCAGACACAAAGCAGTGGAAGAATAAAAATTCAATTAAAAATATGCACACAGTTTCAAAAGAGAGCAACTTCTCTTCTCCCCTCTCCCATCACCATCACTACCACTTAATGGTGTGAATTTGGTTTCCAGTATAAAAAGAGAAAAGCAAAATCCCTTCAGAAAACACAGCTGGGGTTTCATTTCTCCAAGTTTGTATCCACCTTGATGTGTGCCTTACAAACCCCAGCAAACTGAGCCTAAGGCTAATCAAAATGCAGCAGAATTGTGATATAGCTAACCATTGCTGCTGTTTCTCTCACTTCTTCTTTCCATTCTGCACTGCAGATAGGATGAAGTGCAGGTGAGAAAGGGGAAAAGAACAAAACCTGTGACTATTTAAATTATTAACTTTCAGCACTGCAACTTGCAGAGTATCTGTGCTCCTGAGGATGATTTATACTACCACCAGCAAGAGGGGGGGGGTATAAAAAAACGGGGGAAGAATGGAAGCAGAGTATCAGAAGTAAAAATCTGGCATGCAACTGGGTCATCTGAAGTGGTGATCAAGTACTTTAGAATTTGAAACTAATAGTATTTATTATGCACATTTCTGGGGGAAAAAGCACATAAAAATAGAAAAACAATTTCTCAAGAGTATTAGCTCGAATCGATAGTTGCATACTACCTGTAGCGGGCTAGGCCTCAGCTGAAAGACGAGAATGAGAAAAACTCGAGGCATATGTGGTACAAGCAGGGGACACCACAGCAGAAGACACAACGAGGCGTGTGCTGGTTAAGTGAGGAGGCTGATACATCACAATGGGCACAACAGAAACTCACACGTAATGTCAGCGGTGGTCCAGGGGAGTTTTTCCAGCCCTGACCAGAGGAATGCTCAAGTTCCTTCAAAAATCTGATCCTTCATTCCTTTCTTTGGAGAAATGCTACAAAATTCTAATTATCTGTCATCACCTCCAAGTAAATAAGGCAGGATATTTAGAAAATAATAACAGGACTGACCACACACTGTTTTCACAGCTACAAGTGTTTACCTTTAACTTGCCTCACAAATTGGGTCTGAGACCCCATACTCAACTCATCTGAACACAGTGGCATCAGCTGTAAAGCAACATGCGCTTTTGGAAGGGCAGAAGTAAATACCGACCGAAAAATTGAGCACTTGTCTTCCCCACAGGCTCCATCATTGCCCACCTCCAACCTACTCGCCTCACCACAGCTCTGCAGAGCTCCGCATGAGGCACACAGCTCAAGCCCTCCCACAACTACAAGGATGAGGAGCAAAGAAGCTGTGAGGAGAAGGCTACAAGTCTTGCAGGCCCCCTGGTTTTATCAACCAAGAGATGTCCCCTTCATCTGCTGCTCTGACATGAGGCCCACACACATTGCTTGCTTCCAGCCCCACTGCTCTTGCTCCTACCACAGCCAACACTGGGAATCCTCTGGCACCTCCCAGTGAGACAAGCATAGACACTATGGCTACAAATATTTTTCTTCTGATATTAAATTCTGAGGCAGACATCACTTTGCATTCAAGCCAAGTAACGGTACTTGTACTGTAGGTCAGAGTATTGTTCCCCGGCTAAGCAACACAAGGATGTGAAGGCAGGTTTCTCTCCCTCAAACTTTTTTGCTGTGGGTCCAGCCCAGTCCCGTCAACAGGGCCACACAGAAAACACAGCATTTTCCTGTATGAACAAAAGGAGTATGAACTTTTGAAAGTAGTCATTAAATTAATAGACTTTAAATAAAAAGGAAGTGCATTGTTTTTCTCCACTCATGATTTACTAAAAAATGAATTTGAACACCACTTACCACCGGTGATGCATTCTGGCGCAAACACACATTTGTGCGAGAGATGACAAAAAGATCAACAGCAGCAGAACCTCCCCGTGACCTTTCTTTACACGCGGTTTAGGAACAACCGGCATGCAATCCCGCAGCTACGCAGGTGGCGATCCTGAGACAACGGCATTGTGGTTGCCAGTTGTCACTGTGAAGCCAGCTGCCACCACAGAGACCTCGGACAAAATGCAAGCAGTGTCACCTTCATAGCAACCCAGTGGTGACCAGCACACCAAACGCTCTCAGGACCCACACAGAGCAGAGTGCACACCAAGTGTCTTCCCTTAGACATCTGCCACTATTCACTTGCTATGCCTCTGCGTATCGCAGCCATCTATGTGTGCAAAGTAAAAGGTAAAACAGGAAAGTACAGCAGTTGTCCGTATTCTACCAAAGTACAGTGTTATGGAAAATTCTGCATGATGGCCAAGAAACGGCAAACAAGGTTCAGAAGGATAGGCAAGTCCATAACGAAGTTCCAGTTCATGGGCTGTCCCACGAATTCAGAGATGAGTACATGCATACTAAAAGTTGTGTGTCTACCTCCGCTTGTACTAGTGCCAAAGACCCGGTGAAACCTGCTACATGAAAATTTACCATGTGGCATACTGGAACCATATGTGGTCAAGAGTCGTTAGGACCTACAAAGTTCCAGTGAAGTATAACAGGCATGCTAGCATTTCATCCCCTTGTGAAAACAAATTCTTTTTAGCTCTCCCTTGTTTAGTAACAATCAGTGCTTATGCTAAGTTTAAGACAAACCAGAAAAACAGACTATTAACCAGTTTCGACTTTTAGTGGTAAAGTTATTGACTTGAAAATTTAAAAAGAGCCTTAAATGGCAGCAACGTGCCTCATTTTTGCTTTGGTTTGCGTTGTACCTTTCAAATGATACAACTTTTTTTTCAATAAGGCTCATTAAATCATTATGAAATATAATTACATAGTATCAAAAAGGCCTTTACCCACCATAAGGTATCCACAGTGGTGTTAAATATTTTATCTTATTGTCAGCTTACCATAAAAAGATTTTAACCTTTAGCTGATCTATCCTCACGTTGGGTTGTTACCCACTGTGGTGCATCACAAGGAGCCAGGGTTTCCCTGCGCACTCCTTCCCTTTCTAAGCAACGCGCCTCAGCCTCCACCTTGGCTCCTCTGCTGTTCTCAGTGAAATGAACGTGTGAAGCTATTCTAATCTCCTCTGAAGCCAACAGCCAACACAGAGAAATACGAGGCCCATCACTTTAAAGCTTCAGCTCCAACACTTCTAGTGCATTTTTTTCTTTTTTAATTGGGCGTTTTGGTTTAAATCCTACTTTCTGACTGATGAATTTTTCAATTAATGCAACTCATTTTCAGCTTGGTGTTTTGCCTAGTTCCCTTCAAATTGAAGCAATTATAGGAAAAATTAAGTGCTCCAATAATTTTAAACCTCTCTACACTCTGCAATATTATCAGTGTGCTTCATTTTATTTTTAAAAGGTGCAAGCTCTTCAGGAGTGCTTACTATTTGAGCACGCACAGTCTATGAACTGATTAAATATTATCAGACAATTTAAATACTTTACGAAATCTTTGGCTTTCCAACATTGAAAGCAAACGCTGTGCTAAACTCAAATGATGCTCTGCCATGGTATGCTCCCAACAAAAGAAATACCAAAATTATTTTCAAACAAAGACAATCTCAGGCTTCATATATACAACAGCAGAAAAAAGCAGCCTCTTCACAACTGGCGGGCGAACTCTTTCTTCTCTGATCACAAGCCAGAGAACCCAGAGTCCTGCCAGACACAGGGGTAGACGGCTGCATGCAAAGTCTCGACTTCCATGCTGCTATGGGAGTACCCGTAAAGGTCCTCCTCTTGCAAAACAGCTTGCACGACTGGGGCTTTAACCTACCCACATTTCACTCTGAAGAAAAACCCACCACCGGTAGACAGAAACACTCAGCTGAGGGGCTGCAGAGGTTTGAAATGACTGCCGTCTTTGCAGTACAGCTCTGCTTGTGTCAGGAGCTCACATGTGTGATTAACCGAGCGCCAGAGCAGGAAGTTATCTCATCTTAGACACTTAAATGCTATCTTAAAGAGTCCACTTTTACGAATCTACTGCACTTCATCATAATTTTAGTGCTCTTTTCATGTAAGGTTTTCAGAGTAGCTATAAAGGTGATAAACCTACACACAGAAACTTTGTTATTTCTTTGTACTAGAAGAAGAAACTGAGGCAAAGAAAGCATTTTTTTTGGCTAGTATTGTTAAAAGAATAAAACAAAAAAAAAATATACAGAATATAGAGCAATGCAATCAATACTTCCAGTGCAAGGCTTGGCTTCTTCCCATATGTTACACTGCATTTATAATTTCAAAAAATACTGTGTTACGTATGATGGTACGTGACTACTGAACAACAGGCTTACTGCATCCTCTAACTTACCTATACTAAGTCTATCCCTCACACGATATATTACACCGATCAATTAAAAACAGCAACATAACTATAATGTGACAGACTCCTGCCAGTGCCAAACATCTACTATTCCTTGCTTAAAGAGGGAGAAAAACGCAACATAGGTTATCTGTTTTTTTTCTTTTTTTGTCCTGTTAAATACCACAAGAGCAGTTTGTAGACTCAAGGGTAAGTTTTTGATTGCTCAACAAATGCCATTGCATTCCACACAGATTTCTCTTGATTGACCTAAAAAAAAATCCCCTGGAGATGGGGCAAAGGCTGATCGGCTGAATCAGTTTTTTGTCCCACACACCGCAATTTTTTCCCCACCTACCACAAGAACACCACTCTACTGCAGCACGTGAGAATCTGTACTGTCAGGCGGATGAAGTTTGCAGAGGTAACTTCTGACCTGACCTTCAGCCATCTGTCTGAAGATCAATCCTCCAAATTTAAATCCACTCCCTACTGGCAATCCAAAATCCATACTTCAACTGTTAGGCAAGTTCTTTTCACCATGTATTTCAATAATTACTTAATGAATAACCTGCAATAGGGAAAGAAAAAAGGATGGCAAGAGAGGAGGGGACAGATTAAAAACCAGCATTTACAGCGGCACATTTTCTGTGCTCTCCCTGTATCCATGTTCAAAGCTGTCTTCCCTTTCTTCGCTCTTCAGAGTCACCTTTCAACCTTGACCTTAGCAGAGTGAAAGAGATCAGCTTCCGTGCTAGGATAAGCAAGTCTTAGGTCTAAACAGCCCTTCTACACACACGTGTAGCAGCCATTCATGTTAGTGAACATCAGACACGGATCAAGGGAGAGCAGACGTCACAGTGTAAAGGTCTCACCATGGATCAGCCCGTCAAAATGCTGCAGGAAAATATGTATTCTTTCTACATCCCACACCAAATGGATGAACGTATGAGTGGTGTCAGGCTTCAGGTGCACAACACCGACTGGAACCCAAAGGACCAAACGCTTCTCATTCGAAGCAGATCATGAGCTCATCAGTAGAACTGCTCTGGATCTTCTCATCAGAGAGGGTGGATTTTACTGATGATGTCCTCTGGGAAGGTAAGCAGCTCAAAGTAATAGCGTCATACTAAAATCTAGTCAAATCTGTAACATTAACTAACAGCAGTCCCAAGCCTCACAGCTGCCCCCCAGAGCCTCTCCGGCAGTTCTGTGGCTTCACAATCACAACTTGTCTTTCTTCAGTACTATTTTCTCCTTCTTCATCTCTGTAACAACTGCAAATATCAGGGAAAACAATGAAACTGACTGTACACTAGGGACAGGGTT
>Ga0181612_149518_pt1 | contig 14404 bp, 4 predicted proteins | sample HoacroProtozoa21_FD_119630 | JGI IMG/M metagenome (GOLD analysis project Ga0181612, IMG submission 119630) | Hoatzin crop microbial communities from Cojedes, Venezuel. Combined Assembly of Gp0051906, Gp0051904, Gp0051908 | reverse complement strand
TTCACAACTAAAATGAAGGAATCAAACAGATCAAATAAGTCACAAACAAACATCAACAAAATACATGATCCCTACAGTAAATACGTGATTTTAAACCTTTTCATCCACAGAACCGCTATCTGAAAGAGAATTGGGAAGAAGGGGAATATAGGTTAGACAAAACAGTCTCTGAGAAAATACCTTATGCTATTAAAAACTGCCTCTGCTTTAATCTGCTAATGTATAGCAAAGTCCAAGTAACACCTGTGCTTAGCTGTATTATTGCAGTAAGATCACTGTCACTACATTTTAAACAAGCAAAAGGATGTTTTCAGTAGATAAGAACCACTGCCACTTATGCAGAACTGTGTGGATACCATATAATTTATATACTGTATACCATCTCCACGTGATTTTTAGGTTTTTTGTTTTGTTTTTGAATATATTTTAATGTTAATGAATATATGTTTAATACAGTTGTAGTGTTAAAAAAATAATACTCTATTTTAAAGGAAAATGAAAGTGTTTGTACTAAAGATATTAAAAAAAAATCTCACGAACTGGAATTATTCTGCTCTATCATAGCTATTCACATGACAGAAATTACCCCCCAAATGCCAACAGAAGAAAAATTGTCAAAGATATGATATATATATACACACGTCATTATAAATTGCTTAATGCAAAAAATGTGATGTATACACATTTACTATCAGACAGACTATATTTGCTGACAGGAAAAGCTATCCTTATTTTATTGTCTTGTCTATTTTAAAATACAAGTGCATTTAAAATTGTTTTTATTTACCTTTCTCCTAATTAGTGTGTGTCTCTGAAAGGCTTTATTGTGCCAGTGATTTTAGAGGCTACATATGTGATCAAAGCCAAGCACATGCACAAGAATGGACAGAATAGACACCAGAGGCAAGTTGTTCAAAACTTATTTTACCAGTCAGATAATATATGATTTTGTATTTTTCAAAAACATTAAAGAGGATTGAGCTACTCGGTATTAGCAATATCAGAACACCAAATTTGAATCCACAGAAAATCAAACTATGCAACAGTCTCTCCTCCTTTGTGAGATCACAAAATTTGTCATTTTCTTATGCTTGACTACAGATCATAGCTTTTCTTTCACAGCTATCATGAACAATTTTTTTAGAAAGAGTAAGTCTAAAAGAATGAAGTATAACTTATTGTCCCAAGGAAAAACTTGTGTTTTGAGTTATACAGGATATTAAATAAAATTATTACCAATACAAATTCCACAACTGAGTAAAAATAAAGCACATCTCTGTGCACTAAGAACATCTGCTTGCTGTGAATTGATACTTTTCATAGTTCTTCTCCTGAATATAAATGGACATGTTATCAATTTTTATGTTTTATAAAAATCCATTAAGATATTTTTTCTGCTGCGACACGAACTATTCTGATGTTTTCACACTTCAGAACTTTGCCACTCTTCAGAAATACTAGAATTTTTATTTTGCCTCAGAAATTAATTTTGGACTAAATTAAGCTATAGTGTTTTAGTTGTCACATTACCCTCATTTGACTGAGTAGATTTATAAAACTGAGTTTAGTATTTACCTTTTTTTTAAAATTTATTCGTGAAATATATTTGTCTGACAACATCAGACACAATGGGCTACTCTTTCTCCACAAGCATATAAAGATTTGGGTGACCATATGATCCTACTTTCCCACTACAAGATTATTACAGCATTTTCATAAGCAGGGTAAAAGAGCAGAGCCGGAAGTATCTAGATGACTGCAAGCTGGGCTGACCGTAGAAACAAAATGGGATATGCTTTTATGAGGGGTAAAGGAAATAAGAGGAACAGTTAAAACTGAAGTGCTGGAGCAGCATCTGGACAGGTGAATGAGAGGACAGGCAAGACAGGCTATACCAACAGGACTCTAAGTAGGAGTGACTGAGCCTAAAGTAATTCTCAAACTTGTAAAATATGTAGAGTCCACAAGGTAAAGAGAAATTTGCAGACTGGGAAATTTTAGGCAGAACTTCACTTGTAAGGTAGGAAATCTCACCATTATCTGTTCATGGAACCTACACCTTTCTGGAATATCTAATTATAACAACATTTGTAATACGGCCATTTATAGATGTACAATAAATCTCAGTATTATTTACATGAAATGCAATTTTAAAATAGTTTGCAGGTACTTTGCTACCAGCTGCCTAAAGAATCACAGGAATTAGATGTTAAATTCAGTTGTTTATAACGTTATATTAAAAGTATAAAATTGTTGAGACTCGTCTTCCACAATAAAGGGAAATTTGTAGTTCAGAGCATGAGACTGACATATGAAATTTTCTTTACTTCTCTTGTGTTTCAGTCAGCTTCATCTAATTTCACTACACTTCCTTTACTGGAACCTAATTTTGCTGAAATTTAGGAAGGAGAGCAACAATCGAAAATTAGGCAGCGAAACAAGGTATTAACTTTTTGATTTAACCTGTTTATCCTTGAAGTTGCCACTTAAAAAAAAAAAAAGCACCAGTCTAATGGCCTCTTTTCTCAATAGAAATTGCATAAAGCAGACAACTGATGTAAATTTCCTAAAATGAGATTTTGAAAACATCTCTTTTTTTGTAACAAATGACTGCATCTTCAGAGACAAAATTAGTTTGAAAACGTCATTGTTTATTGCTTCTTCTGAACTCACCATGAGTGAAATAATCTGAACAGTGGAAGTGTTCTCTGTGTGTAGGAGAGCACCAAATCAGTGAGTGTACAGAGTCACCAAGCAATGCACTTTGGTAGTCATTAGGCTACCAAAATAGACCGCAACATTCCTTAATGTAGATAAGAAATGAACTGTGATTATATAAGAGACAACTGAATGTATTTTCAACTCAGGGATCCAAGGCTAGACATCTCAGATTATACTGCTGAATGGCGATTTCCTTAAAAGAGCTTATCTTCATATAACTCATTTCTGTCATCCAGGCATTCTATGGCAAACAACTAACCTAAAGTTATGAATATACTGAGAACAGTGTAAATGCTGGTTCACTGAGTTAACCCTATGGGATACTTCTTATTTTATGTCCACCAGTTTGCTGCTCATTAGATTTTTATTTTACGTGAAAATTCAATACATTAAGAAATACCAGTATAGCCTTCATGTTCTGCCTCTATACCATGTGCCATTTTAGATAAAAAGAGGGTGTTTTACTAGGATTGTAGGAAAAAATCCATGGAGTGATATTGTCTCATAATTGTTGCTATTTCAGCTCCAAGTTATTTGCTGTCCCCACATCAGTTTAAAGGTTTTGAGAAGGCTAAGATATTCCAACAAGTGTTTATTAATGCTGCATAATTACTATTCAAACTCAGTCTGAAAACCATCGATCTTATAAAAGTTGAATTTTACACTGTTATCAACTGTTTTCAAATTAACATGTGGTCTGATTTATCCATTTTTAATAGCAATGTTCCCACCTGTAACTTACCACACAACACAGAAATTCATCACATAAGATAACTAGCTTCCATACCCAAACTTCCCAGAAAAAAAAAAATCTCTAAAGGATGCTGAAAAGGCAGATTCTTCCAGCATGAAATATAAACTAGCAAAGAAGATACAGAAGTGAAGACAGACCTTTGCCTTTGTAGCTTATGATACCAACAAAAATACAACTGGACAATAGTCTCATCAGTCAGCAGAAACATTTATATCAAAGAGGTTCAGAAGATTCCCCCTCCTCTCCACAGTCACAAGCATCCTTCAAGCCTTGTGTCATTATTTCACTTTTGCATTTTTCTGAGCAAAAGAGAATCACCTTAATACACTTCTCTTTCTTTAAGGATTGCAAAAATTTAGTCCACCACTGCCCTGCCATAGCACAAGAACTGTAATACGGTCATAAAAATCTAAACTGTTAGGAAAGCCTAGGAATAAAATGGTATTATGTGTACTACCTTGATTTTCCACTCTTGTAAGTGTGCATAATTGTATAGCACCAAATTCGAAAAAGATTTAAAGCTCATTATTCTCTCAAAGTACCATTTTAATCTTTAATTCTGAAAAACAGTTGCAAGAACGTCAAACTGACTGATAGTTACATCATTCCTGGAAGCAAACCCTTTAGACATAATACTTGCTGGAATTAGATAACAATACAGCTGTTCCATGGAAATAACATGTGTAAAGTACCCATGGTCAGATGTAGCTTGTAGTCTGATCTGGACAATTCTAGTTAATATGTGTTGCTAAGACAGGGAAATACAGGATGAAAACCAGGGTAAAATAAAAGCAGCACAATAAAGTAGTAGATTGTCTGTCCAAAACAATAATACAAATTAAGCCATGCTAAAATAATAAATGCTGTACCCAGAAGCTAATACTATCACTACAGAATGGAATATTACAGTATATAAGCCTAGAGGATGTTATGTTGCTGAAGCATATTCTAGCAAGATATATTGTATAACGCTTGAAAGATAATATTAAAGTTAGCACATCATAAGAGATGAGTGATGTTTGTCTGACAAAGAGAAGGTCAAACTTGAATAAAGCTTGGTTGACAGGAGAAACAGAAGAATTGCTGCTAGCACTTTACTAGCAGTGATGTAGAAAAATTACTAGTGGATACATTGAGAGCCAAAAGAGGAGGTCAGCTTGGTGAAGATAAAAACTGCATTTGTGTCTATATTAATAAACTGGTCTGCAAATCTGAAACAACAGGACATGCTTTGAAAAAAATCCCTGGTGTTTAGAAATTGAGTCCCATTAGACTTCTCTTGTTTTGGCTCTTGTTTTCTATTGTCTTTCAACAGCTACTAGATACTTCCACCAACTTCTGAATCTTACCTTTAAAAGAATAAATTATTGATTATGAAGAGATCTATTTGATTACAGAATGTGGTATGATACTAAGGCATCTTAATTTTTGGTGCTCTCAAAAAACTACTGCCCTCTTGAAGATCAGGCTTTCTTGACAGTCTCCAGCTTGTCAGTGACAGTAGCGAGTAAAATGCAGAGTGCATTTGAAGCACTCTGTTTTGATCCCAGAACACATCAGAATGGTAAAGTATTCATTACCCATAAAGGATAAAGAGGCATAATTTATCTTTTTTGTACAAATGATAACAGTAAATTGAACCAAGGAATTAATTACAGCCTATGAAAGCAAACATAATTGATTATTGCAAATCTTTCCATACCACACATTAAACATTGCTGCAAAATATTTGTCTCGGACTGCTATATCCTGGTCTTACTTGACAGCTGAACTCCCATCGTGTTTCTTCCAAAGAAATCCAAGTAAACAGCCACTTGGTTTGACAGCAGCTGTGCGAGTGGTCCCTCAGGACTCTAACAAACAAAAGCATGTTCCTTGGTGTTTCTTACACTGAGTGTGAGGATTTCACTGATACATGCAAGCTGGGTTGTGGTAACAGCATAGACAGAAGTGACAGGAGGGCAGGAATGTTAAATGTCTACCTGGGACACAGGAGCGAGCTGCTGACCATCTTGGGCAACAAAGAGTATCTGTGCAATAGCAAATAGTTTAGTGCCAGAAGAGCTGATCAGAAGGTCAAAGCAGTTGGTGCTGAAGACTCTTGTGTTCACAACATAAACGTTTTGGGGGCATTTACTTCATACCAGGCAAAGACCCCTGTGGACTGAAAGCCCGTTAGTTGCTGAGCACATCAAGTGTGATCTCAGAGACCAATCTCTAGTTCAGTTGCCTCTGTAAAACATCTAGATCACACTCAGACATTCCAGTGGTCAAACCAAATGTGGTAAATTGGGAAGACATAGATTTGTTTCAAAAGCGTACCCCTGTTTAAAATAAAATGCTCATGGTGGCAAACCCGTAAGCCATATAAATATCCTACTGTTAAAGACCAAGAACTATGTACATACCTAGGATCAAGAACAAAGGAGCAGAACATAATGTCTGGGAAACAGTCACATATTTCACAGGCTACGATGTTCATAGCTGCTGTTGGTATGAAGCTGTTTCTTCTCCTGTGGAGTTGTGTCCACTTCCCAGCTAAGATTTAAGGAACTTTCCAAAATAGTCTCAAACACTTTAAAAATTATCTTCAAAAAAACCAAACTAGGAGGCTAAAAAATTTAGCTAAGCCAGATTAATTTCAAGACTTACAGCAGTGGAAGAAAAAATGAGTAAATGTATAATCACGTACAGAATAAAAAGATGACATCAGCCCACGTTGCTTACTGAGATAAGATTTTGGAATCAAGCTAAAATAAACAAATTGAATAAAAATAGGATGACAAAAGCCAGAACTTGCAGAGATTCATAAAATGATCTGTGAGAACAGACTGAAAGGATTTGGATTGCTTTCTCTTATTGACAGATAAAACTAAGGAGGGAGGTGGTGACAGTACTTCAAATGCATTAAAGAGTATAATAGAATAATACTTTTTTTTTTTTCTCCATGGTTAATGATGTTGGTCACGTATTAGATGTCAAAAAAAGGCAAGAACGTATGCTTACTCATACCGACAAAATCTACAATTAGCATTCATGTAGCAAATACTATAAAGCTCAGCATATTTTGTTCTTTGATGATATTACCTTTTTTTTAACTGAAGCAACTCAAAAAAGTCTCAAGATAACACTCATGAAAGTAAAGAGACTGACCTTCTTAACAAAACATTAAAAAATAGTTATTTCTCCCATGGTTAGCTTTTATGCTGTAGATAGAAACCAAATAAAATTACACACTGATTCAGCTCTGCTGAAGGTAATAATAATTGGAATAATTACGCATAAACACCAAGGAGAAGCACAGATGTTAAGAGCTATAGACAGTACACTAGAATTCAAATCATGACTTCTAGTTCTATTGGACTTTTTCTGCCTGATAGGACATGCAGAAATCCTTCCGAATTCCACAAACCATTTTTATAGTTAATAGGAATACGCATGTCTTCTTGTCCTCTGCTTTTATCTTTTGTAAAAGAAAATTTCAACCAACATGCCTTTTAAAGTTCCCAAACAAAATTCCATTACTTTATGTTTACAGTATCTTCCCTGCCTTATGGATGCAGAGAAGCATCAGTTCTATCCTGTTTGTGCTAAATAGAACAAGACGACCTACAGGTTAAGGTTAAAAACTGCTTTAGTCCTTACTCACCCTTTTTATACATATTCTTCTCTCCTGGTTTATTTTACATTCGATAAGAAGTTCATCATGTCTCTCTCTCCTTATTCCAACTTGGTATATATGCAGCTGATGGACAAGAATTCCTTTGGTGAGGCTGCAATTACGCTGCTGATACCTAGAGCTATACATAGTTTATGAATCTGGGATAGCGTTGACAAATCACTTGCTGCTGTTTGGCCTCTGATCAAGAAACCTCATTTCTCAAAGAGAAGAATCAGAGTCAAAAAGATGTTTTGCCACATCACATCTCTGAGATTGCAGTATAACATAAACAAGTCCAACTAATTTCAGCAGTCAACTCCAGACAAGCTACTAGCATATCAGTCAGCAGCTTGCTCTTTACTACTACTTGTTTAGTGAAAACAGATTACCATCTTTCCTGTGTTCAACAGGGTTTTCATTTTTTTCTAGTTAATTTCTATACTTTTCTACACTATATACTTTATCATAGCATCAAGGACATTTTTAAAAAGCTCTATCAGCAACACAATTAGAAGACATGGGCTACCTGGAAAACCCTCTATTTACATAGGTTTTAATCTGAAAATTAGTAAAATTTTCAGTGTAGTGAATAAGAGTTTTACACGAGGCAAGTGCAGAAAGAAAACTCTCTTACAAAAATGGTATGTATTAAACAATATAAAAGTGCAGGTGTCTGTATATATACATTTATGTTTTTTGCTAGAATTATTTATGTATCAATCTTGTCTTTATTTTCATGTTTACCAAAGCTTCTGATCATCTAAACTATCTTAAGAATACTTTCTACTGATTAAGTAGACAAATCTCATGGTTGACAAAGTTTCATCAGTTTCAACAATAATTTTGCATTAGCAGGAACTGGAAAGGTTTCAGATATTTTGTCCTATTTAGAGGCCCAGGGAGGCACAACTGTGTAGGTGCTCCAGTGATCACCTGGAAAATGTGCATAAAGAAGTAGTCTGGTACCTGTCCCATGAAGTTAGTCAGAAGCTTGCTTTGGCAGCAAAACATAGAATGCCTTTAGTTTCACATTTTATTGTAATATTCTACTTCCCCAAAAAGATCTGAGGAAGATTTGAGCATATTTATGAACTCACATTTTCCAAGTCATTACATTTTTTATATGCATGTCTAGATATTTTTTCAGCCATTTGCTTTAACAAGATTCCTTTAACATGAAGCTGTATTATAAAATGATGCAGTGTTATTTCTGGTTCTAACATACAATGATCTAAAGAAAAGGTTTAAATGTTTTAGAAATAAAAATAGAAAATATTTTTTAATCTTCATAATAAAATGTTGATTTGAGTTCATTTCCACAGCAGAACCAGTATAAATAAGTCCTTGGAACTCACATTTATGCTCAGGTTTTCTCTTAGCTCTAGGAAATTTATTTTAAATGTGTTTAAGCGCAAAAAGGGCAGGCAAATTGCATGAATTTTAATCAATCTACATTAATTCTAAGGTCAGTGAAAACAGTGTTAAATCGTCTCCTGCTCTCATAAGGAATGGAGTAGTAGAGACTTTCTTCTTTTATGAAGGAAGCTAGCAGTTTTAATAAATTACCTTTCCTAAAAAAGGAAGTCATTCTCTAAACAGAAGTGGTTTTGGGTGGTTCACTTTGGGTTTTGTTTGTTTGTATTACAGTCAAAATATGGAAGATATCTACCAAATCTTACTGATTAAGGCTGTGGAGGATTTTGTGTTCAGGGTTTTGGTTTTTTTTTATTTGGTTTGGGTTTGGGGTTGTTTGTCTGTGTGTGAGGGTGATGATTAAAGAATAGGTAGAGCTATTCCAGCAAAAGAGCATCTGGTAACAATAGAATTTTTTTTAATTCCTAGACTGTTACACAAGTGTATTTGTGACACACATTTTCATGATGTAATACGCACTGATTCAGTAAGAGTTACTATGCTAAATTACACTGTTGATCTGTTTATTTGAAGATTTTCATAGAGATACAGCATTACAATCTAAGATTTTCTGATAAATATGAAGCCGGTAACTACAGAAGTAAAATACAATCAGCCACAAGAATACTATTATCCTTCCTGAAAGACATATTAAACATTTTTTTAAAAATTCTTTCACTTCAGGTTTCTAAAACTTGGATTATTTTTTTAACAGATCATGGAAAAAACCCGTAACTTCTTGTTAATAAGGGTTTGCTTTTATTTGAATTGCAAAAGTCTCTAAGGTCATGATCACTACTCTTAGTACAATTTTCCTTACTCTAATACCTCTTTTGATGGACTGAGCATATAATAGCAGCAAGCAACTGATGCAGACCATCTTTTCATGAAATCTTAACTTTAGAGTAGGTGAATCTAACTACTTGCTCTTCACAGACAAAAGATGGATGTCTCATCTTTGTCGTTAACTGATTAGATTTCCTCACATAATTTTTCTGCAGCAACCTTTCTACAATTCTACTAATCTCAAGCTCAACAAACTGCCATTTACTATGTTAAAGCTCTGATATTTCTTCTTCCCCATCAAATGGCAGCAGACAAGCAGGAAGGGAAGGGTATAAAGATGTATGCCCGACTCTAGAGTGAAACCAGTGGCAAGAAAAAAAAAATGCATAGATTCTTCATGAAACACAAACATATCCAAGAAAGAGTCAGTGAAATCATTATACATTGGTTCATCTGCAACATCATGACCGAATTCATGGAGTGGTTTATAATTCTTTAGAACACTATTTTACTTCCTGTAATATTACTGAAAGATTTCCAGAGTGCACATATGTATAGGAAAAAGGATTCTCTAGAATTTTAGCTGAACAGGTCAAGTGCGTGATTATATTTTATTTATCAATTCCTACCCACATCATCTGTAAATGTGTTTAGTTTCCCTCTACTTCAGCTTCTTAGCCCATTAAAAAAAAAGTTAAAGGTATCCATAATTTTGTTTACCTGATGAAAAGGCAGGCACAAACATAAAGTTAGGAAAGAGAAAAAAATAAAAAGACAGATAGAAAAACTGGATTATTAAATTCTGTAGTTCACTGTCATCCCCAATACAGCACCAAAATAGATTCCTTAACTTGCAATAAATCTTGATTACTCAGTACCACTTATTTATTCAAGTGTATAGGAAGGGTATCCATTTCTTCCCCAGCCTGTTTACACAATACATCTGTTCCATTGTCACTGTCTCCTGATGTGAATATGGAAGGGAATTTACACTGATGAAAAGTCTTTGTAATCTACCTGTTTACGTTCTTCACATACAAAGAGAAGAGTAATGATGAATCAACTTCTGTTGAAAAGTATTGTGTCCCCAAATCCAGCTTTTTATACCTCATACATAAGGTGAATATATTTTTTTTTAAACATTGCAGATCACCTATATCAGCTACATAGCATACACAATCAGCCCTTATATTAATGAATAAAAAATAAATCAATTAGGGATATGGTACGAACAAAACCTTCTATCACCGAATACTGTGGTTTCAATGTTTTGAAACAGAACAGAAAATTTTGGTATTGCTGTTAACTTTCATTAACTAAAAGTGTTCCCATCTGGGCTAGTCTTTCACAATGATACAAAGACTAACTGCAGTATAATCATTCATTAACAACTTTTTTTTTTTTTTTTTTGCAATTAGACTACGGCTGAGATTAGAAAGATGAGAAATGCCATTGGGCTCAGTGACGGAAAAGCATCTCAAAGAGATCATGTGAAAAATAAAATTTTGTTATTTTGTACAAGGTGATGCTAAACTCAAAGGAAACTGAAATTGTAGCCACAGTTCTGCTTCAAGCCTTCCAGTGGGTCTTCTGGCGAGTGTTTAGAGGGAAGTACACTTAAAGCCGTATAAAGTGTGTTAAAACTATATCAACTTTAAGCTGCATTAGTTCAAGACAGCTTGTTTAGATTTAGTTGCACCTAAGCCTTCAATAGTGCCACAACACCATTATTCACTGAAGGATAAGTATAAACTGAAGCTTGTATTTATTTCTTTAACAACAAAATACTTGAAGAAATGAGGTGGTAATGACAACAAAGTGGTCTTATACATTTCAAAGAAATCCTGCGAGACTTACTTTTGTTTTGACAATAGCAGACTGACTAAAAAGGGAGAAAAGGCCACCGTTATCAACAGTCTCTTTTATACTGTGGGATGAACAAGACTGACTGCCATTAGCTGTTACTACCCGTCAACGAAGGAATTAGCAGCTCAGTTTGTCATCCTACACGCAAATATACAAGTCCTATTTTTATTAATTTGCTGTAGTATTTTACACACTAAACTAGAATTCTGTCGTCTGACTAGATATCCTTCCCTTAATCCACACAGCAGCCTAAGAAAGCCTTTATTTTTAAGGAAAAAAACCCACAAACTCAAAGATAATTCACATTATTTTAGTCAGTAAACACAGTTACCTCAAGCAATTAGGAAATAAGATGGAATATACGTCTACTTTTCATTTCTTTCTAAACAGTGATCCTTTCTTAAAGTCCACTTCCCAACACAGCTAATGTAACAATATCAAGTGCAGGAGAACTCTTTAATATTTAAAAGCAATTTATCTTCTAACAGGCTTCTTTCCCCATTGCAGTCACCACCAACCAACATGCAACTGCCGTGACCAAGATAATGGCTTTATTTATCCTGTTTCCACCCGAATAGCTATAAAATGACTGATTCATTTACTAAACAATACCAGATCAACTGATTTTCATCTGGGCCACAGCACTGATTTTTCAAGTCCAAATCCAAGATTTATATTCACATAACAAAACTGGTACAATAACATTAACCATAACTATTAGTTACTAGTAACTGTGCACCTATAAAAGTGTATTAAAAACAAACATGATGGCGGTAAGACATAAAGGAAACAAAAGCCTGAGTACCACATGACAAAGTCAGATTAGCTTCTAAAGCCTATACTCTGGGAAAATAAAGCTGACAGGCAGTTCCTGCATATAGTTATTGTAAAAAGGCTAGAAAAGCTGTCAAAATAAGAAGATATATACTTGTTGCAAAAGCACATAGTTTGAATAGACAGAGTTTGAAATATGCATTAATAATATACTTATTTTGCTGACAGCTTTCCTCGCTGTGGAACCAAGCGACCACACCGGAAGCAGAGTGTGGTAATGTATGACTGGTTCCTTCGGTTTCAAACATTAGCATCATATTTCCTTTGTCAGGCATACACAAAATAAGGCTGTATCAATACTTATCTCTATGTTCTGCTCTTCAGTCAGATACCACTAAATGTAATACATATTGTTCCTGTAAAACAATAGAAAATCCATCTTCTTCCACTGTTAAACGCAGCTCCCATCCCTGGCCCCTGTAAATCTGACTTGCCACTGTATGTTACGTACAGAGTAAGATGAGTTCACCCACCCTGAGACCGTAAATAATCTACAGGTTATTCTGTGGCAGAAAATTCAGACCAAAGGCTTTTTAAAATCTGACCAGTCACTAAATGATCAGTACAATCTTTATCAACTAGATCAAGAAGCTATTGCTTGTAAACTACCATTCATAGAAGGAGTCTATGTTATCAACAAAAGCAACTCTGAAGAGTGCACACAACTCTGGAAGATTATCCAGAGTGATAGTTTTATCAGGAGAGCAAATGGCGTTTATTCTAAGGCACCTGTAAAAGCTAATAAGATGGGGACAGAATGAAAGAAGCTACCAGGGGAACACAAAGCTAGAAAATAACAAGTGAGGACTGGAACAATAAATAAAAGGATAAGAGTTGGTCTCAGTTACGACATACAAAGAAACAAACCACTGACTAGCATTTCGCTGATGTTTTTCTAAAAAGCCATCAATCCTTTCATTAAAATACACGCATCGTCACAATGCCTTTATGTCCTTAAAGAACTTTAAATCTTTAAGTCCTTAAAGAACTTTAAATTACTCATGTACTGCTCACATCTCCTCTCATCCATATGCTCTATACTTTCATTCCAGTATGTCTCCAAATGCACGTTGTAATAAATAATACAAAAGCAATCAGCCTACAGTGTATTTTTTTCTCTCCAGCTAGAGACACAGAATAGGACTATCAAATGGGGCTTTTGTGAACTAATCAATTATTTATGTATCAAAGTTTCAATGACCTTACCTCATGTGTTACTAGAATGAAAATAATAGCATTCTAAACCTTTCTGTTGTACTAAATCAGAGAAAAAACACTACGGTATTATCTGTCTGTATCACTGGTTGGCCAGACTTCTGTCTATCTGCTCCTGGCTACCTGGAGAGATGAATCAATTCATTAAACAATAAGTTACGCTTTGGTTATATAATGAAGATATGCAACTAGTACTTTTCCATCTGCAAATAAGAAATCAGAAGCTGAATCAGTTATAGAGGCAAGAGGACAAAAAACCCCAATACGTTCATGAAAATCATATAAACCCTAGATCAGCTATTAGTCACTTTAAGTTATTACTGCTCCTGCAAATATTAGAAAGAAGATACAATACCCCAAACTACTATTTGCTTAAATGATAAATAAGTATTCTCTGGACACGCATGAATCCACACATAAAGACGAGAGGGCAGGTTGTGAAAACTGAGAGGCTACAAACTGTGCGTTTTGTGTGTTTTGTAGAACTCCTTTAAGAACCGATTTACAAAATTTAATACAATTGCTGTGCAATTCAAGTAATAAACGGAAGTTTAACATGTTTTGTCTTCGAGGACAAACTGATATTAAGAAGTCATCCTTTTTCAAAGTTTGTATATAAAGGATTCAAAAAATGTATTAGCTTGTCACAGAACAGTTGAGGCTGGAAGGGACCTCTGGAGGCCATCTTGGCTAACAAACCTGCTCAAGCAGGGTCGCCTAGAACAGACTGCCCAGAACCACATCCAGACAGCTTCTGAATATCTCCAAGAATGGAGATTCCATTATCTGTGAACAGACTGTCTATAATATCAGTCATCCAGTTCTCTGAAAGCAAAATCAATAAAGATTTGAGTCCAATAATACTTGATGTCACTCAGCAGAAGAAGTTTTTCAGGTAATGTATTCTTTTAATTGACTACTTCAGCTAGGAAATATATATTGAAAGTTTTAAATTCTGAAGAATTGTTAGGTATTCTGAAGACATTAAAAGGTAAAATATCATATTCATCCATTAGCTATAAAACATGAAAGACCGTTTGGTTAGTAAGTATTGCCAGGTACAGTACAAGACCCAAAGATACATTTGTAACAAACCAGTTAGAGACTGCTGAGGCAGAATTCCCGATTGAAACATGTCCTCCCTGTTGGTGAGG
>Ga0181612_125561_pt1 | contig 14404 bp, 10 predicted proteins | sample HoacroProtozoa21_FD_119630 | JGI IMG/M metagenome (GOLD analysis project Ga0181612, IMG submission 119630) | Hoatzin crop microbial communities from Cojedes, Venezuel. Combined Assembly of Gp0051906, Gp0051904, Gp0051908 | reverse complement strand
CTTTAATGTCAGAGTACTCTGGCTTGTGCTGGGGCTTAGAAAGCAGGGCACTAAAAACCACCCTGCCATTAGACCAGCCCAGAGAAGTAGGTATTTTCTCTGTACAAACAGAGCTGTCACAGTCTCAGGGTCTCCAGGAGACTGCAGGGTGATTTAGCTAAACTGTTAATTTATGTTATGTTATAATGTCAAAGACTAGAAACAGCTTCAATGCTGCTGTTACATTTTATGAGAAAATATAGATGCAAGGTAACTTCCAGGCCCATCAGAAGAGAGCTGGTGTGGGCATTAGATCTGGAAGTGATTCAGCCTGCAGATAAGAGCTGCCTTTTGTTGCTCTGTCTGTGAGAACTCTCCTTGGTTAAAATGACAGAGGTGGTGGTGTTTTTTTCCTTCTTTATTTCATGTTATGTATGTTACAGCAGTATTGCAAAAACACCGACTACAGAAGAAGCCATCAAGGTTAAATACTGAAATATTTATGCAGGCAAATAGTTCAAAATCTGGTGAGCTTTAGCTACTACAGGTTTATCAAAGGAGACTTGTCACAGTGCCAAAAAATGATGCTCACACTTCTGAGACAGCAGACCAACACTTACCTGTCTTGTGGCAGAGGGCTTAGGGCAGGTAGTAAGGATGCTGAGGTTGGGTTGTTAAAATATTGTCAGCTCATCACTCTCAAATAAGGCTATATGCCTATATGCCAATGAAATTCTCATTCTCACTGGCCAGATCTATGTAAAATGCTTCTTCAGTAGGTATCAGGAAAAGATCATATTTTGTGGTAATATGGTCACATGAAGTCAATATTTACTACAGTGCAAAGGAAGTTTTTAATAGAAAAGAATAAAGCATTTTTTATTGTACCCTATTGCTCTCTTATTTATGGCAGAGGCGTCATACTCTTCAGTGGAGAGGTCTGAATTATGTACTCGGAGCTCGGGTATCAGTTCAGGGCTTCTCACTTCCCCCACTTCACACATTGCTTCCACCGCACAAACAGACAGGCACAACAGGATCTTTATCGAGTAACAGCTCTTTTAGAGGCAGAACTTGCCACAGCAGCACACCACAGGCATTTCATCTCCATCCCTTGCTCCCTCGTGGTCCGCCCAGCAGCAAACGACTTCCTCCTGCACTGTGCTGGCTTCTCTCTGCTGCAGGGAAGCAGAAAGCTTAGGCACACAGCAGAAGTGCAAAGTTCCCAGAGACACATCCTACCAGCACGTTTTTGTCACTGGCCCTGACCCGGGATGGGGAAGTACTCCAGGAGGTGCAGAGAAGGTCAGACCAAACTTGCCAAGGGCAGCAATCTCTGGGGAACACAGAGAGGAGAGCACCAACTGCAAGAGGGAAGAGTTTGATGGTATACTAAGATCTTCTTCTGCATGCACATGGCCGTCAGCATCGTTGTAAATAATACTCCTAATAAAGAGCCAATTAGCCTAACAATCTTATTACTATCCAGCATGCAGTGTAGAAAGCACTAGCCTACGGCGTAACTGAGCAAAGGTGCATTCTCTGCTTCACATTTCCTGCTAAAACGTACGAGGCAGAAGGAGGCCTAAACAGATATGCCGGAGATAAAAAGCGTGGAGAGCTGAGAGGATGGCATGCAACCTTAGAAAGAAGGTCCCATGGCCTGGTGTTTTGATCAACCCACATTACAAAAACCAGACCAACGCCCTGCAACCAGCCCGCACACCAGCCCTGCGCACCAATTCCCCAGCTGGCTCTGCCGTAGCCTCCCCGGTGCTGGGCTCGGTGCTGGGCCACGACTCTGTGCGAGGCCGGGGCACTGTGGCATGGGGACAGCACAAACCAAGAGTCAGCGGCAGAGCTGGAGGCAGACCACAGGCTTTCCTCAGAGCAGTGAATGAGGATCCTGGGGGACGGCCTGCTCAGGGAAGGTGGGGGATGAGAAGAAATCTGGGAGTTGTGGCTGTCTGCAATTTCTTAAGAAAAGAGCCTGGGACTGGAGATGCTTTACCAAAATTGTGCAAGTGACGTCTGCACAGAGACCATTCATGCTACGCCTGGCTCATGCTAGTATGGAAATTCATAGAGAATTACTTCATGGGATCTAATGACAACATAGTAAGCCGTTAAAAAAGAAGTCTTTGTCTTACATCTGTCCCTCAAACCTTAGGCTTCCATTTTTTTCTTCACAGAACTGAAAAAATATCACACAGGCTGATTTTGGCATAGCTAGCATGTAAATCATCCCGTTAGGCTTTGGGCCTCTAGCACTGGGGTTCAGCCTGAGTGACTTTTTATAGCCGAGTTATAAACTTCTAAATACCAGACTTAATCAGAGCTACTGAGATGGCCATTACAGGAGAGGTTTAAGTGGCATAGCCCTGATATATGATAGCACAGAAAGAAGGTAGGTGGCTCATCCGCAGTCGGCAATCTATTGGGGTTCTGGTGGCCAGAAGCAGGCGCAACTGAGACATAGATTTCCTGAGTTTTGCTCTTGCCCTTCTGCTACTGCCCAGTGACCTTGAGCAAGTTCCCTTGGGCTGTCTCAGACCAAAATTTAGGTGGAAAATGTGGCTCATCATGCCCTGGTTCCCCCAACATGCTAACAAGAATGCAAATACGTATCTACCTCCCCTAGGGAATTTGCAATCATTGTGGTGAATTGGCCTAGTGTTTAACATGGCATTGTGCAGACTCAAAACATACAAACCCAAATGCTTTATTTATGGTTGACTTAAAGCAACCACCCACAAAATCACAGTGAATACTTGTAACCACAGACACATCAGACACCAAAGAATATACGAGACTTTGGGCTTAAGCTTCCTGGGGACTAATGCCACTTTGCTCCTAACAGAAGACTCTGCAAAACTTCGACCCCCTTCTAATTTTGCAAGCTGTGAGACACCCGGAGGTTTCCAGCTGTGAATCTGAGAGCCTCCCCCACTCTGCAGTGTCTTTGTGGTCTAAGGAAAACTGGACAGTCGTCATTATGAGAGCAGATGCTTGGACAGAGAAATTGATCTGAAAGAAAACAATACAGGAACTTTTCAGGGTCTGCTTTCTAAATTTATTCAAGTATTAAACAAACAGAAACTACAGCATGCATCAGATACTTTATTGTACAACAAAACTATGTACTTGTTTGTAATTGCAGCATTTCCAGCAACATCAGGCAGACTTGTCGATGTTATCCAGTTTTGCACAGTCACTAGAGTGTCGCATCATGAATTATTAAATCAGTGCTTCGTGGTAATACATAATTTCTTATCTATTATTCATGCTAATGTGCATGTAGTTTACTTAATTGTGTTATTGACGATCAAAAGTAATTTCCTGAAAATCCTCAAGGACAGAAAATTTAATCAGCATAACTACTTTTCAGATGCAATGCTGTTAAGTATTCTTAATTTCCTCAACAATTCACTTATTTATGTACCTTTCTGGAGGAAATACGAGTTTAATCAAACAATTAGATTGAAGAGTTAGTGTACAGAAAGGCTGAAGTTCAACTGAATGCAAGGTAATTATGTTGAAATGAAGTTTGGCCTGCCTCTTTGGAGTGGAATTATTTTTCTAGTCTTTTTTTTTGGGGGGGGGGGGAATAAAAAAAAACTGTGATTAGGAGGATCGCTGAGAAAACAGTGATTCGCCCCTCTCCAACCACTCCCCACAACAAATAACACAGCAATCTATTTTATTTTGGTGGAAGAGATAGGTTGTGGCTATTGTTTAAACTAAGCCATAATTTGCAGCCAGGGAAGCCACCTCCACCTATAGTTTAGCAGAGCAGCTCCTGAAGCTGGATGACAGACTACTGCATGTTCCCTCTGCAGTTAGGACAGTTCAGAATTGCCAAAAGAAACACACGGTGTGGCAAAAGTAAGGCAAAATGACTCCAGCTGATGAATGTGGGCCCTGTCAGACTTCTCTTTGTACTTGGACCCAAGGACAGACCCAGAACTGCCCTCCCCAGCTGCTTGTGTCCGGAAGACAAAAACCCCACCCTGGGCGAATGTCCAACACCTTTTACTCTGGAGCAATGAAGGTGCTTGGTGCTGCCAAGCCACTCCCAGAAGACTAGGGCGTCCACCCTTTGAACAGGTGCTGACAACCAAACCCTGTCTCAGGGAGAAGAAGGTGGGCACCAGGGGGTGCGGGAGGGTCCGGTGAGCCCCAGAGAAGTCCCAGGTTCTGTGAAATTCATCGGCTGAGATCATTTGGATAGGGGAGAGAAATTTTCACTGCCAGCTGCCTTTCCAAGCACATCCCCAAGCTCAGGTCCTGTGAGAAGCCAAACACAACCCAGTGTAAAAGTGTGTGCACAACGCATTGCCTCACCAAGACGCACAAGATCAGAGCTGATGGGAATCACTCCACTCAGAGCTGACGGGAATCTTTCCACTAGCCTCCATGTCACTTGGTCAAGTCTCAGAGCACTGGTTTAACCCTGTTCTCCAGGGACATCTGCGGACAAGCCTAAGAAGACTGCAAAAGGCACCTGAGAAAAGCAAGTCCATGCCACTAAGTTTAAATCTGCATCTGCATTTCCCATGGAAAAAATGTGGGGCACCCCAGATTAAAATGCCTGCTCTAGAGCATCAGATCATAGTCTGCTTTTTGGGGAGTTGGGGTCAGAGATAAGACTGTATTTCCTGAGGCATCAGTTTCTCCTTTGCACTGTCCTCACTCTGTAAGAACTGAGACCTTTTCACGTTTAGATTCATTACAACCAGCCTTCAGTGAATGGAATAGTCTGATTTTGGATGGCATAAAGGAATATCCTTCCAAGCTTTATTTTCTCTTTATTAATAACAAAACATGCAAAGACATATTTGCAGTGCTGCAATGCAGTATTATTTTGTTTTCCAGTCTTTCTTTCCAAGAGAATGATGCTAAAATACCCCCAGCTTTTTGCAGACCTGAACACAACAGCACTCTCTGTCAAATACCAGCATCACTGTTTGAAGCTATGAATGCTGCTCTGGAGCTAGGTGTCTTTTCTGTCTAACCCAGGGAATGGCAAGAGTAACAGGTTAATGTTCACATAGAGACTAGTGCAAGGATTTTATTTGCAGGTAAACTGATCTCAGCAATTTCACAGTAATCTACTCCATGGAAAATTTTGCTCTTTTGGAAAAAAAGGGAGAAGGAATAAAATATGGAGAGTTTCGTTCTGTTTTCTGCTTCTCTTTTATCTGCCTTGCCTGGGATAGGTTTGGTTGAAGTCAAATGCCATCAGAAAACAGCACGCCAGACTGGTATATACCTGCATATTCCTTCACCTCTGTTGTGTGCGGTGGGGTAAGTGATGTCTGGATGCCTCTCCTTCCCCGGACCTTGCATTAGGAAGCACTGCCCTTCTGCCAGCCTTCCATCTCGCACAGGGTGGGGAGCTGAGATGTGCTGGAGGAAGCCAGGATCCCAGGTGTTCTGGTGTCCCTGGGATGTGGAGAGGGGCTAAAAACAGTTTCACAAACATCTCCAAATACAGATAGTGCCAGTAAATCAGGGGAATGAACCTACAGCGGCACAAGAAAAGCAAGTGTGTGTGAAAGCCAGACAAAGAGGTCACTCGGGTTTGCCGGGTCGCTGGTGGCCCTGTGATGTCCTGCTAGGACACGGCCACACTGCAGTACACCCCGTGGCAGAGTCCCAGTGGCACGTTCCTGCCCTGAGCAGAGGGGCCAGCACCGGTCCAGTCTCATACACTCTTCTCCCCTTCCATGTGCTCCTTGGCTGGAGAGGGCTGCTTGTCCTGGCTGCCCTCGGGGACAGATTTGGCAGGAGGAGTGGGGCTGCTGCTGGTGGCAGGCAGGAGGTTGGCAGACTGAAGCACAGCCTCCGAGTGCTCCCGGGCCTTCATGCGCAGTGCAGCCACACTGGCGGTGCGGTTGCTTTGGCAGCCGTAGGTGGGCAGGAAGGAGAGGCCCATGGGGTCTGGAACACAGCATGAGCACAGCGGGCTCCCTGGGGAGGAAGGAGACAAGGCACCATCACTGATGGGGAAGGTCATGGGGACTGCCTGACTTGTCCCTCCACGGTCAATCTGGAGAGGGCAGAGATGGGGTTGGGGTCTCAGATGGCAACAACCCCCTCCCCTATTGACCTTTAGTGAGTACGTAGATGTTCTCTGGATCAGGGCTACAAAAGCCAGATCCTGTTCTGCCAAAGCCCACCATGACGGATCTTACCCTGTGAGCCACCCGGGGTGACAAATGGCACGAGTGAGGCAAGCAGACTCAGAAGCAAGCAGTGCAGTTTAGGTCCCATATAAGATTTCCCCGCAAGCAAGGCTGAGCTTATCCCCAGCTCTCATCCAAAACTGGTGCTCTGTGGCTTCCATCAGCCACAGGCTGAGCGTGTCCTCTACCCTCCACCGGCACACTGAAGCCTGATCAATCAGCTGCATTTGTCGGGTGAGTGTAGGGGTGCTCTCACCTATTTACACCTGAAAGATTACTGCAGAGAGAAAGGTGAAAATATTCTGGTTATTATGCAGGAACTAATGACCTTCCCCACCTCATTGTAAGATGAGATAGGCTTTTCTTTGGCCAGGCCCCTGCCAACTGCTGGCATCATGTCTACCTGCAACGGTCTGTTCTACCTTCACCCACCCAACGTCTGTGCTGCTTAAGGATGACACTTCAAAGAGAACATCCTCCAGAAGTGAGCCAAGGCCACCTAAAGCTCCTGCTGACATGACTGAAGAGTCCCATCAGGAGACACAGGCCAGACCATCTCTACCTTGTCATCTGAGACACATGGATTGTTTCAAGCAAGCAATAAAACACTGGAGAGAGGGTGAAAAGGATATTGCTCCCCCTTTAAGCTAAAAGGCTCCCCTGCAACCTGCTGACAGAGGCAGTCCTCACTCCCCCAGCTGCCTTCCTGAGCTGGACAACTCTTCCTCTCGCTTATCTTTGATAACACTGGGACTTGGATCAGTTCCCAAACAAACATGCCTGGAAGTCTAGGTTGACCACTGGGCAGGACATGTAGTCCATCCAAAAGCCACCCTGGCACCTAGTGTAGATGCATCTGTTGAATGAAGGAGAATGTGGCAGAGGAATAGGGAGGGGAGGCAGGGTGGAATGGCTGAGCTATTACTGTAATTTGCTCTCGCATAAGAAATATTAGGTGACGCCATTTTTCCAGGGATCTCAGAGGCCACACAAAGTCCACACCCTCTTCTATGCCCCTGGCAAAAGCTTGTCCTTTGCTGATACTCTACCTCTCGACAAGAAACAGCCCAGCCGTGCATACCCTGACATGATGCACTGTCTTCCTCTGATCTTTCCAAGCCAAGGACTTGCTTTAATTTCTGCAGTTAATATTTGAGTTAAATGGCTCATGACTAAGTGATGGAACTAATCACCTGCAGGGAGCAGGTATTCTTTTTTTTTACACTTCTGCTTTGAGTAGCAGCGGGTCAGCACCCATCTGCTGGGGATGAAGGCAGATAGTTTTTTGTTTTTAGAATGTTGGCAAGACTTCTCCACAGCAGTTGTCAGAGATTAGCAGCTTGCAAGTAACATTCAGGAAAAAGTACTCTTTGCATTTTAAGAAACAGAATACACAAAGGACAAGTTATTAATGTAAGTGGAAATTCTTATTTTCTCTTGTGATACTCCTCTGACAGACCAACATTTCCATGGATCCAGGCATTCGAAAGAATTGCACAAGCATGTTTCAGCACTTCACTAAAATCCTACATTTTTTGCTTTTAGCGTTAGTAAGCTCAGTCTTGAACTCTGTGGCTGCTTTGAGCAGGTCAGAAGAACGGTTTATAGCAAAATCCCCTCAGTAACACAACTCACAGTTTTTGCCACCACCAACCATGCTCATAAAGTTATTTTTTGCCCTGCTGAACTGCACCCACTTCAGGGGTTTTGGACAGCCACTGTCTTAACAGAGAGAGGAAGATCAGCACTTCAGAGTCCCTACAGTCTGCAGCAGGTCTTCAGCTGCAGAAGCCATGCAGAAGTCTGTTTTTTCTCTGCTATTAAGCCCCAATGTCTTAAGCTTCAGCTCTGAAATGGGGGACTGTGGAGGTCTGCCTGTGCATCAGCTGTCTTTGCACTGCTGCTTTTTAACACAAACAGGGTAAGACTTTCGAACACGGCTGTTCAGCTCCCAAGCTGAGCGGAGGCCTGGCCCGTCTCCGGTATCTAATGCAGGAGTGAGCACAGACACTGTCTGCTTAGTGGGAGGTGGGAGTAGTGGGAAAGAGTCTTCCCCTTTTCAAAAGAGCAGGAATCAGCTCCATCCCCTCAGAATAATTTTCACTCCATTGTTAGAGAGGGATAAAATATTTATCAATCTTCAGTACCAATCTAAGCTCTTTGCTTAATAATTAGACCTGATATTACCTAGTGGCTCTGCAACCTGAGGGTGCAGTTACCTGTGGTGGAAACTAGGCTATCTCTAACAATAATTCACCCATAAACCATTCCTTTCCTTTTCACCGAGGCTAAAACACTTGCAAACATCAGTTCACACCCAAAAAAAATGTAAACTAGCGAGTGTCATTTGCAACAGGGTCCAGCTAGGATACAGGAGAGTAGGATTTAGCCCTGTTTCTTTTTAATGTAGGTTGTAAGGAAGGTTGAATGTACCTCACAATTGCTTGTGTCTGTGGGTAGTAAGTCCAGTGAAATCTGTCAGATCTTGCTGGCGCAAAAGCCAAGACAAACAGTGGGAGATTCAGGAGCCCAATATCTCCACTCTTCCCACGATGGACGAGGATGTGACTTTCATGAAGAAAGAGGCTTCCATATATAGCAGACATCAATGTTTTTTTCATCTTATTGCAGTAACCTTGACTCCACAGTGGGGAAGAAAGGAATCATTCCTACTTATTTCAGATCCTCAGAGGAGTTTAGGCACCAAGGTCCCATCAAAATCAGTGAGAGTTAAGCTGTTAGCCCTAGATCTTGATCAAGCTTCCACTAATATTTATGACATTCTGATCTTACTTTAATGGAATGAAGTTGCTACAATACAGACAGGGTACAGCTTGCTTTCTTTCAGGAACTGACTGCCTCCTATACACAAAATTAAAATACACAATTAGATTTCCATTAACTTACAGCAAATTCTGCTGAATTGATCTGAACCTCCTTGTATTCCTATATGAGATCATACTTTAAATGCTCAGCCTGAACATAAATACTTAATGTAATAAATACAGTCTGAAATATTTGATCCACTCGGCAGTTTAATTGATCTACTACAGAGACTGACAGGAAAAATTAAATTAGTTCTGTCTTGTCTCTGCCAAAATTACATTTCAATTGCAATGATATGTGATCTACAATTTTGGTTGCGGACCCTTTTGTGCGGTTCCAAGGTTCAGTTTCAGCTGAGAATAGTGGGGTGGGAACCAGGCCCATATTGATACATAAGTATTTAAAATACATATTTTGTATTTCAGCTCAATATTTTAAAGAATTTGATAGATAGCCTTTCCAAAAGGCAAAACCCCTGTTCCTTTCCTCTTTCAGTATTTGTGTATTTGATGCAGATATCTGAACAGCAACCTGACATGGAGGGAAGCGAGGAAAAACTCCTGTTTAAAATCCTCACCTGTCAATGCATGCTGTTTAATTTTCACATAAAATATTATGCTTGATTTAAGTATTGTTTTCTTTTGATGATAGTCACATTAGTTTTCTTGAGCTCTAAATCCTCATAAACCGAAATCACTTTCACAACAGCTGGAAGGTCAACAACAACCTTGAGTCCATAGTGTCATTTACCAGTGAGAGCTGATTCAAAGGGAGCTCCCTCTTGCTCTTCATACATGATGCCAACACTCTGTCTGTTAAAGCCTGAGGGACAAGCAGGAAAAACAAAAGTGGCTTTATTCAAACCTTCTTGAGCTCTGAATGAGGAAGTTCAAAAGAACAAGAAAGGTATGAACTCAGATGGAGAGGTACCAGATGCTCCCAGTACTATTTAGGGCAGCCTCAAGGCTGTTAAAATTTTGCTAGATGATTCGTCCTTCTAGTGCCTAAGCTGGTTAAGATTGCAAGGCCCCCTGTACTGCACAGAGGCTGGAAGGGTGTTTCAGAGCTGACAGTAGAGTCCAAATATTATAATTTCACATCTCCTTGGCTTGTGAAACATATATGTCCAATGCAAACAGCAAAGAGCTGATGGTCTGGGTCAGTTGCTCTAACAGGAGCTTTTTTGTGTAAATAACTTGACACTGGGACTGGAGGATTTCATCCTCCTGTTTTTGTGCCATTAGTACTGCTCAAAAAAAATAATTCAGAAGCCAGGACATGTCCTGTTTGGATTGGAAAGATGGCAGCAAAGCCCACACAAGCTGGGAGAACAGAGCCAGTCCTTTGAATGCTGTCAGCTCAGCAACCATTTATCACTTTTCCCTTCCATATTAAAAACATGAGCTGACCCTAAATCCTGCTGACATATGTCACTCCAAGATGGGTCAATAGGAATCCCTGCCCATCTAAGGTCCACTAACATATTTAAGATTTGTCCTGGAGGAACAAGCCAGCACTGATTTCCTTCCCTTGGCTCTTAGGGCTCCTAGTATCTGCATATTCCTTAATATTTGTGATAAAGACCAAAAAAATCCACCTGAGAGGTAGAGCAGTGCTAGAGCCAGAGACCAGATACAGGTATTGAAGTAATTTGCTCAAGGTCTGTGCATCTGCAGCAAACTAAAGAAATGTTTTAAATATTCCGAAGTCACAGTGGCAGGTGAACTAGGGAAAATGCCAAACAGAACCCACTTCATATATTTGCTGTATTACATGAGGAAAGTCAGTAAGTTCACAATCAAGAATGGCAGAAAATAAAGGACCCCAAGAGTTTTGATTTCTGTTCCCCAGTCTTACGGTAAGCAGTGGTGCTTCACTTCAGTAAACACCAGTTCAAGGGCAAGTTAGGTCTTTGAACACTGCTTTCTCAGCCTCAGCAATGGGAATTGCCCAACGGAATCAGGCAAATTCTCTTCATCTTTCCATAACAGAAATTGAAATGTAATGGATGGGCAGTTCTAGTTGTTGCATCTTTTTTCCTGGATACTGCAATTAAGCCTCCCTAATATGAACAACAGCAACCACAGCAGCAACAAACCATAAAAAAGCCTAATCAATGGTGCCCTGGAATATCCACTTTGATGTGCATAATGCAACCCTGCTTCTCTATCAGTGGTGTGGAGGTGCCGTGACAACCAACTGGGCTATAACTTGCACAGAGCAGAGCTGCGAGTGAATTATGATAGTAATTCCCTGGCAAGTGTAATTATTTCTCTCCTCACACATGCACTCATCACAGGGTCTGGGGAAATTTCAGTGGAGTGTTACAGACACACTCTTGGCCTCACCACCAAAATGGTAGAGCCCTTCCATTAAAAACCGGAGATTCTTGTTTACACCCATTAATAACATCTTCTGCATTAATGAATTGCATCCATGCTGTCATCCATTAAGAAGGTACTTTGAGGTCTCTCTCTGCACAGAAAACGAGCTTCTCCTGATGACTCTATTGTTATACAGCCCATAAATAAAACAAGTATTTTCCCTTCATATTTGACGTCTGCAATTAAATCTACTAAATGGACTGCAGATGCATGGTTTACTGTAAGTGATTCATCTTGGAAGATCATGGAAATGTCAAAGTCACCACAATGAAGTAGCATAGTTGTCAAATTAGGACAATTTCAGAGAGTAATGGACACCAGAAATTTCATCTATGTGAGCCAACCTTCTTCCTAACTATGGCCAGAGGTGAAGAACTAAAACCCTGAAGTAGGAAACCCTGTATACCACAGAAATTATGATCTTATGCTAATTTTTCAAATGAGAAATTGTATTTCCTGAAAGAATAGTACATAGTGAGGTGATATGGTAGTTCACAGATGCTTGCTACTAAGTACAGCTTCTGATGTGCTGAATGAACTTCAGAGAGGAAGACGACTCACGTACGGAAAGGAAAAGGCATGTTGTATTACTGAATACAGAATATTTGATAGAAACAGAGAAAAACTGCCCAGTAGTAATATACTCTTCTCTGGAACAGTCTATGCTCTGAATTACAGTTCTGATTGCTATTGCCTGCTTTCTTCACAGAACACTGTCACTGGTAATACCACCCCTTTGCGGAAAAAAGAAAAATCTCAGTTTCAGAGACAGCAGGGTTCCTGGGGTATAGTGCTTAGGGAGAATAGCTTTATTCTCATTCACCAGAGCAGACCTAGTCTTATGTTTCAACAATATCCCCCATTTACCTAGAAGTGGCATATGTGGGATTCAGATGAGTGCTGCCTTTTGAAGAGTTGCAGAGCCACACAAAGCATGAGGCAAGCCTATAGTGCACTGCACAGTCTTTCCAAAAGCAAAGTTGCAGGCTCAGTCCCTGCCCCATGCTAAGCTTCCCTGAGATTTCTTGTGTCTACTACACCGACTTCATCATCAACTATTATATCCTTACACTACAAATTATATCCAGGAACCATGTGCCCTAGACGTTTTATGCAGCCTTGGAAATCTAGGTCTGGAGCCAAGCAATCAACGTTAGAGGAGAAAGAAAGATATTAGTTTCTTTACAGAAGACAGAGAACTCTCAGGTGGCAGAATGAAAACGGTCCCTGAGAGCATAAAATAATTATCAACTAGTTACATCACCATCACCACTTGTTATTCACTGTATTGATTTTAATTGTCTCCTTCTAAAGCATCAATCAAATATTACTCACCAACACCAACAAAGTGTTGGCTCACAAGCCCAACAAGGCACGTCTTGTGTCCTCAAAAGAATAAGAAAACGGCCTAGACTTCCCAGTAGTATTTGATGTGCTGAGAGTGCCCTGTTTGCAGGCAGCTTTTATGGTATTACTGAAGAATATGGCCAGGATTACTCTCCTAATGGTAGGAATACATATCTATTTACGGGATCCACACAGAGGAGCTGCATTTAGTTTGACATTTGCATAGAAGAAAGAGGGGTCATGCATACATTGGAAACGAAATGGTGCTTTGATTCTGGAGCAACTGTTTTGCTTTCAAAAGCACAGAGAATTCCTGGTAGTTTCTAACCATGGTTGTCACAAGAGAGATACTAGGAAGAGCTTTTTATCATTTCACTCTTCGATAAAACTTGCAAATTCTTGGAAAACTTTACTACTTGCTGAATTTCTCCTTATCCAAGCAATCCAAAAACCAAGCAGCTCATGTGCTGAGTTTGATGGGATTTCATGTGGCATAAAGTCCTATGCCCTCAGAATCACCGTGGCAGAGTCCTGTCAGCACTTTTGCTGCAAAACACAACTAGATTCTCAAGGGAGAGGCTTGGGTTACTTCATTAAGACACCTAATGACACAGATTAATGCCCACTTCAGTGTAGGATTGGTTCTCCTTTGACAGGCCTGAAGTGCACAAGAGACAGTCAAACAACCTGAATTAAGCAAGACTAAGATGGTCATACAAAGGTTTTGTGAACTCCGTGTCTCTCCCTGTCCGTTCCTTCATTCCTTCCCACAACCATGATCTCTCATGTGAGTTTTGTTGTGCTCTCAAATACATTGATTTAGATGAACAATCATTCACCTGGTATTTTCATACCAAAGAAAACCAAAATGCAAATTGGGCCTGTGATATTTTTGGTCCACTCAGAACCTCTAGGGATCATCCTGTTCATCATTGCAAATTAACGAGACTGAAGCTCAAGGTCTGCTGTGCACAGTCACTATCTCAGCCCAAGTGAATTGCTCTCAGAGAAACAGGGAGCAAGGAACTTATGGAGATGAGCCAAAGAAAGAGGAGACAATACTCCACATATAAATATAGAAAGAAAGATTCTACAATTATTCTCTGCTTGTATAGATCAAATTTTCCATCTTCTAGAATAACAAATTCTCCCCTTCTTAATCTCAAAGCCAAAATTTGACATTACTGAGACTTAGTCACAGAAGGAAAAAGATCATCTCTCAAAGCAGCAGCTTTGTCTATCAGTTCCTTGCAAGTATAAAAATATGCTGGCAGGCATAGGCAGCTCCACAAAGCTACTGGTAGGTGGATATGCAGATACGCAAATCTGTAACTGGGCTTCTTAAAATCAAACTATACTACATGATCCCAGTCCCCTTGCATGCATCTGGAGATTTCTAGTGCCAGGCAGGAAACATAAGCCAGGCATCTCAGCAATGAACTGCACATGTAACTGACAACATTCATCATGAGAATATGCATGCATCTGATAACTGACCATCCCTACACAAATTATAAAAATTTTATATTTACATTTGGGACCAGTTTTTCAGGGACGCTGCTTCTTAGCCCAGGCAACTGACTATCTAATAAGTATCTCTACAAGAGATTCAGGAATCAGGTTTTTCATGCCCCTAGGATGTAAACTGCTATCAAGCAAAAAGGAGCAAATTATTAATAT
>Ga0181612_178250_pt1 | contig 14405 bp, 5 predicted proteins | sample HoacroProtozoa21_FD_119630 | JGI IMG/M metagenome (GOLD analysis project Ga0181612, IMG submission 119630) | Hoatzin crop microbial communities from Cojedes, Venezuel. Combined Assembly of Gp0051906, Gp0051904, Gp0051908 | reverse complement strand
CAGCCAGTTCCCTCAGGACTCTCGGATGCATCTCATCAGGTCCCATGGACTTCTGTATGTTTAGGTCCCTCAGGAGTTCCCAAACCTGATCTTCACTTACAGCTGGAGGGATTTTTACCTCCTCTGCAGGTGGGATATATCAATACACTGAAGATCAGAAGAAAGGTGTATCTTCTAGATGATTTTCTTAAAGAAGAAGAAAGAAAATTTAGGTTTTTTTCAATTTCACTGAGCCAAGGCTTAGACTGGAGAAACATGTGAAGCCCTTCTGCAGCACAGATCTGCGGGCTCCGTTGCAAGGCGTTGGCTTTGTGTAATTTAGCTGAGCGTGGGAAGTCACCCTGACACCTCCCTCCCGACGCAGGGATGCCAGGTCAGTACAGCTCCCCCAGCAGCAGCCGCGTCAGCCTAAAGAGCACACGACTGCTTGGTGCACGGTGAGAGACAAACATGGAGGCTGCACCTTTGGCTCATCTCAACGTGCCGTTATATTGGCAGCTTGCAGTGTTAATGCCAGTTAGTGTAACAAGGCAATTCAAATGAGGTTGAAAGCCACTGTATTCAAGGCAGCCTGATTGTGTTGGAAATAACTCTTGGTTAAGATGGTGCCCTTGTCTTTTAAATGCAAAAGAGCAATTTCTAGGGATTGGCTGTTGCACTTCTGCATGCAGAAGTTGTTCCTGAAGCACTTTTCTATGACACATCTGTGCATACAGAATATAACAAAATAACTTCCCCTGGAGCTGCTAGGATACTGCTAGAAGTTTCTACAACGGTTGGTATAAAACTGAATGAATCGAAAGCCCTTCCATTGTAATGTGCAGTGTGTGGAAGCAGATGTCTTCTATATGCCCTCATCCTTCAAGACATGAACCAGACAGTAACTGATAGAGGTTAGAAAGAACTTTCTCCAAAGGGTGGGTTGTTCCATGGTTCTTCAGCATGGACTTTTTTTAGTGCTTCCTTAAGAAGCATTTTGTATTAGCTCTTAAAAGCAGATATTAGGGTATTCGATAGCTCACTGCTGAGCTCGCATGTCTCTTCCATACAAATTGAAGCCACAGATCCATGGTTCTAGTTATGGTGCATTCTTCTGTCTTGCTCAGATCTTTGGCTGAAATGCTCTACTGGGTTGACTAGACGGCGGTTTGGTTCACAGCAGAAGTACAGACCATGCTTTTTGTCCTAGACTTTTTCATGGGAGTCCTGCCTGAGGCAGGAAAGTGCAGAGACCAGGGTGCCATCAAAACCCTGTTGCTTAGGAAAGGCAGGATATCAATTGGGTGAAACGCGTCCAGGCGAGCGTTACGGGATTGCATGCCCTGCTAGCTGTTAGCGCGCATGTGCCTACCCTGCAGCAAAGAAGAGAGCATACAAGTAACTTCACACTCAGTAAGTTAAGTCAAATTATCCTCCTCCTACTCGAGGTGCGTAGGAGGGTAATGCCATTCAAGAACTGGTGAGTGGTGGCCTGGCCTCGGTGGTGTCTGTCTGAGAGGTGCTAGCCCAGCTGGTGAGCCGCCCCTGTGGGCACGGGGCTGGTGGCAGTGGTGGCATCAAGCTTATGTTTAAAATGTTGTCCAGTCTGGTTTTAAAGATACCAAAGGAGGAAAAATTAATCACATTCTGTAATAAATCATCCAAGCCTCTAGTAACTCACGCAATTGGGAAGTTTGCATCTTATTTGAAGGCTGAATTCAGTAACTTGACTTCCCAAAGATTGGATCTTATTTCATCAGCATGGCTGAAAACTCCCTGCTTCCAGAACCTCGGTTTGTGAGTAGCTATGGATAGCAATTAAATCATCTTGTAGTCTTCAAATTGCTAATCCAAGCGACTCTGGGAACCTAAGACCTCTGGTCTTTGGACACCTTAGTATTTGACATCCACCTTCAAGAAGTATAGATGCAAAAACTGGAGTACGGTGTTATAGAAGATGTTATATCAGTACCACGTAAAAAGCTCAAATCATGGCCAATTTTCACTGAAACTTACTGTTTCTCACTTTCTGCATGTGCAGGGTTGCAGTATTTTTTGCCGTCTCATTGTGTAGAGAGCTTGTGTTGTGGACATTAGCTGCAGGAAAGAAGGAATTATCTTTTCTTATGTCCGTATATACTGCTCAATGCGGGCAAAGTATTTTTGTGTGCCACTTTTTCAAACCTTGAAATTAAATGTATCAGCCAGCCACAAAACCTGATGGTGTGAATGAACAGGACTTTAGCAGAATTATGCCAATTTACACCACATCAGAAAGTAGCATGAGATGATGCATAATTCTTATTAGTACAGGTGCATGCTGCTAGAAGCAACACAAATTGTTTCAAAGAGGTCTTACGTTTTGTTACTAGTAGATTATTTTTAATTAAATAAAAGTCCATGTTAGGTTTGGCTTATTATGCACTTAAAGAAGGTAGAAAAATCAATTGTCCTTGTGAGATGAACCAGTACATTCATTGTGAGACTTAAAAGGAGGTGACAAGCCTCTAAATAGGTGAAAATAGAGAGTTCAGGTGTTTTGTAGGAGACTGTATGCTTCCATGATTTAACTGGTAGAGTGGTGTTGATTTCAGGGCACAGCGCTTTTGCTGCCTAAATCACACACACTGTCAAGAAGTCCCAAAGTGGTTTTTGGCTTTTGGTAGTATATAGGCAGAAATAATGTCCGACTGTTGATGTTGAATCACTGGATATCTGCCCTACAAAGGTCACATCAATAATTTAGAAGCACAAATGGGGTTGTGTCTAATTCCTAGCCTACTACAAATGAGCTTGTTCTGTTTTTGCAGAAAGGCATAGAAAGAAATTAAGTTTTCATGAAAATTTTCAAGAAAAATGAAATTTTTCATTTCACAAGTGAATATACTAACTGCTTTTGGAGATGACATTATTAATGGTTCTTATATTTATGCATTGGCTGCTGGTAGTCCCTGCCTTGCCTATCAAGACTTGCACATTAGACTATTTTATGTCCATAATAAATGATCAGATTAGCATTATGATCAGTATTAAATGATCAGATGGGAGTAACAGGCTCTGTGGGGCTTATTTCCCCTCTGTGCAGCTCTGCTTGTCCAGCGGTGGCACTTGAATCATTTGGAATGACCTTGGCTGTGAGGTGTTTTGAAGTGTTGAGAGTTTGCTGCAGACAAGCTCGATAAGCCCGGTTAATATTACTGTAGCAACAGAGACTGAGTGTGGGGAACATATGGTACTTGAGGTATTTGACCTGCTTGCTTACAAACAGTTTGTAAGTAAGCAATCTGATCCAGTTTGATCACTGGACCAGAAGACAGCGTCATCCCTGGCGAGGGAATGTGCTGCCCCTAATGAAGTCGTACCCCCTTCGCGTAGTAGCAGCTGTGTGCGGAGAAGGGTTTTATCACCTCCACGTTTGCATCAAGAGGGCCAAATCCTGTTCTGCAAGACTTGGTGACTGGGAGCAAGCTTCTCAAAACATGTCTTGCTGCAGTCGGGAGTTTGTTTATTACTAGAGGAACTGTAATGTGTCAAATACAACTGCTGTGTTTCATTATTAAACAGAAGAGTTTTCAGCCTGGATTTTAAACCTGGTGTGTTAAAGTCTACAGCCTCTCATCTGAAGGAAGTGGTGAGAAGGGCTTCCTGCTCTCTGAATTAGTATTTAATGTGTGGAAAGTGTACATCCCAACTGAAGTTTGTCTTCAGAAACTTCTAATTAGGACAGAGTGATTTGATTTTTCAGGAGGTACCTTTGGGTTTCCTGAAATAACAAGACAACCACGAGGGTGATGCAGAGCAGGTATCACAGGCTACTGTCATCTTTGCAACTCTCAGAGGTGTTTTGGTGGTAACTGAACCCATGCATTAGAATAAATAAATATTTTTTACTTAATTTATGGTTTTCATGCCAAAAAAAGCTGTCAAGTTTGAGGTATAATGACTGATTTTTTTTTTTTTTTTTGCAGTGGCATGAAAATTTTCTGAAAAACTGAGTGATGTTTTAAGCAACTTCCCCGCAGGATGCGGAGGCACTTAGGTATTATTCTCCATATAACTTTATGCAACAAAGCAGGAGCAAGGAAGCAGGAGAGCAAAGTGTCAAGTGACCTCTCGGGAGGGTAATGATATGGTATGCATTGCAGAGAAAATCAGGAGAGGGTTCGAAATCACTGCAGTCAGTCTAGGGTATGTGAACAAAGGCAAGAATTGCCCTGTATCTGGCTTTCTGCCACAGCTGACATGCTATCACAGATAGTGTTTTATTTGCTAACTAAGCTTTTGCGTTCTGGATGCAGAGGCAAGACCTTACAATGGATGGTTGAATTTCAGAGAGGGCTCCTGAAGGGTGCTATGGAGAAGGATGGGCTCTCCGCTGTGAAGGCTGGTGCTTTGTTCTGTGAAGCAATAACCATAGCTGAAACAGGTTCCTGCCAGAAACTCCTGGACAGACTTACACAGGCTTTTGTCTTTTAATCTCCTTTCCAATGAGAAAAGCAGCATGTTTGTGTATTGTGGAAGGATCCATTTTCCTGTTTTCCTGATGAACATTTGGAGGCACCTTGAACCCCCTTATTCCAGAAGATGTGCACCAACGAGCGAGATTTCTGGAGACTCAGGTCTTGGATCAGTGATGTATTATATACTGGACTGAAAACCTGAAACTGTTGAGTGGTGTAAGTTTCCAGGCTTGTTCTGTGTGACGGCAGGGCGGTTAGTGGGTTTCTGTACATGGTGCTGGGCTCTGGCTTGCTTTGAAGATGATCTGTGGAAGTGAGGAGGGATGTCAAAAACGAGCACCAGATGTGAGCCTTTGCTGTTGTGAATTCATTGTTGTTCCCTGGTGCCGAGATCCTCGGTGTCAGAAGAAGGGAGTCATTAGTGCAAGATGTAGTAGGTAGAAACATAGAAACTTTTTGTTTCTGTCTGAAGTCACGTCTTGGAGCTTTCGGGCTGGTATGTTGGCAGCTGAGCAAAAGGCTGTTTATTCTACATGACTCTCGGAACAGTTTGGAATAGTTTCCAAATACAAATCAGTGGCTTGTTCCCCCAAAAGCTAGTCAGAAACTTTATCGCATCTGTCAGTCATTGCTCTTGGTTTTATGGGTCAGCTCTGAAGAGCCAGGGCAATTAGAGCATCGTGTGTAGTCTCCAGGCAAGCTTTACAGCTCTGACAGTGGAATGCAGATTTTGCTTATAAAGTTTTAAATTATTATCTGTATGCTTGTGAAGACCTTGTTTGTTTAGCCAAGCCGCTTGCCTGGTCTCGAAACTGGCAGAATAGAATCCTCTTTCCTTCTCTTCTTGCTTTCCCCATGTCCTCCAAAATGACATAAATCGGGTCCGTTTTCCTCCCTCTCCCAGAAATGTGGGTTTCATTTCAGCGACAGCTAAAAAATGGCATCTAACCTCCTTCCTTCATCTTTACTTTCCCAAAACAATTTCATGTAATTGCAGTCGTTTGTGGGATTTGTTGATCCTTGCTGCACGACGTGTCTGCGATTCCTTCTGCTTCTCCTCCCCTGGAAGTCCCCTCGCACGTTGTCTCTGCGCGGTGTGCCTGCTGCCGCAGAGGCTCTCTCACTGGCGGTGTTGGTCTGTTACCAGTGAAAGCTGTAAAATGATGAAAGAGGATGAGGAATAACAAACTGCTTTAACGTTTCTTGCAGGGGTGACGTCATGTGTGTTAGGTGTGACGTCATGGGAAACGTGCTCTGGAAGGCGCAGTGTGTTATTGCTGCTGTGTAACAGAGCTGCGGGGAACCTGATGCACAAATGAAGAAGTTCCTGCTTGGTACTGGGTACTTCTGATATCAGGCTCCCCAAGATCTGCCTTTTCCAAAGTATCCAGCCTCCGTTGCCTTTAAAGAGGTATTCCCCAGCTTTGGGGGGGGACGAAGGGATGACTCTGAAAGACCAAAATACCTTCATTTTAGCGCTTACCCAAACCCCTTTTTCCTCTTTGGCTTTTAAGTCCCCTTGTTTATGGAAATAGTTTTTCCTTGTAGTCCCCTTTTTCCTCCGGAAGATAAAACTGTGGATGAAGTAACGTTACCCGCGGGAGCTCTGGTGACGGTTATCTGCTGCCTTTGAAATACTGAATTGTTCTCCATTCCACAAACTGTAACACTGCAAATAGGGATGTGGGGATATAAATTTTTGCAATTGTGTCATTCAGTGACAGAGAGACTTTTTTTTTAATTCCTCTCTCTTGGGTCTTACGAAAAATGGCAAAATCTTTTAAGTTTAAAAGGGACTATTAACAAATAGATGGTTTAGAGAGCTGCAAAAAGTGAAGTGGCTCTTCTGCGTAGTTGTCCTGTGGAGTCTTCACAGCACCTTTGTAACACAGGTCAGATCTGTAGTTTCTTTTCAGCAATGAGTGTCCATCTGAGAGCAAAAGCAACATGTAAACTTCATATATGTAGCTTTAAATGGGAATGCTAATTTTAAATTTAAAGTCACTTGTAGGTTAATTTATAAATGTCTTTGTTAGCTCAACAAATGGAACTTGCCAGAGCAAAGCAGATTGCTGCTGCTGCGGCATCACAGAGAAACTTGTTTTTTCTAACTTAGAAAGAATTTATGTGGAAAATAACCTGCAAGAAAAACTAAATTATGTGCATGATTCAGTAATTCACAGTGACTGTGAACTTGTCTGTTAGCACAGGTTTCATCTTGGGGGAAAAGAAAATTGGACCTAGTTTGTGATGGAAATATGAATGTTAAGAAGGAATGAATAAAACGGACAAGAAGGAATTCTTCATTCCAGGAATGTGTTTTGCTCTTTTCAAAGAAATTTTTGGTTTGGTTGTGTTCTGTTGCTTCATCTTGTTCAAAAATCCCTGTGTGAGCATTTGAGCTTTAGCTCCTGCAAGAGATTAACAACATTAAAAAAATGCATCTTACTGATGGAGGTTTCTCACGGTAACAGTTCCTTCTGCCAAACAGGCTCTTAACATGTTTTTCCCCCATGAGATAAATAGTTCTTAAAGGTTAAATGTGACTGTCTGGACTATTGTTTTTGTTCTAATTCAAAAGTTGACTTTAAGGTTGGAAATTCTTTCATTGTTGTGGTCCATTTGCTTTTGTCTCAGTTATGGTCTTTCTGTTGTGCAGTTGTAAATTAGCACATTGCATCATGTTTGCAGTGAAAATTTTAATGAAAATTTTTGTATCAGTGTGGTTGTCCAACAGAAAAAAATGGATTTCTCTGAGATAGCTCGAGGGAGAGAAGAACACTTTATGGAACTTGGGGTCAGAAGTTACTTTAAGTATCTTACCTCAGGTACTTAAAGCAGCTAGGAGAAAAAAAAAAAATTGAGTTACCTGTTTCACAGAAGTCTTTATTTTGAATTATAGATCACCTGCTCTAAGCTTACATGGCCTAAATGTGTGTAACACACATGCAGTATTTTATCTCCCCACAGAATTATGGGTGAGGGGGAGAATCAAAGAAGAAAATCTGGTTTACCCAACCCTGGGTGAGAGGATGCTTGTGAGATCCCCCAGCCTGCCTTTGGAAGGCTCTGTGTTAGTGTGGATTTGAAGAAGAGAGAAACCAATGACTTAACCTTGGAAAAGAACCACTTGCCCTGAAAGAAAACTCAGTAGATGCTGCTGGCTGTACTCCACTTGTAATCTCTCGAGGTGTTTGTGGAAATGTAAGTGGATTAAAGTATCCTTCAGAAACGTGTGGTTGATGAAATCAGCTGGATTCAGGGATGGGCACGTGTCTTTCTACAGCCTGTTTTAGAACTTAATTAGTACGTAGCTTTCTTGCTTCCTGCTTTTGCTCTCATTAAAACTTCTGAAATTCTTGGGAAGAAAGTGGCAAGTTTTGTTTGAACTTTATTCATTCAAACAGTTTTGAATTTACTATGTTTCAGCAGTGCAGCATAATGTACGGATTGGTCAACAAGGATACTGAACTTGTCAGAAACAAACGTGAGTTGAGCCTTTTTTTTTCCTTGAATCTTACTTTTTTGTTTCTGCTCGTGAGGGCTCTGTCATACTGATTGCTGTATAGTAAATTATTACTAAATGTGAGGTGGTAGCGATGATTATTTCAAAGATGGGGTGATCTAGAAGAGACAGCTTGCACAGGAAAAGCAGTCAGTCACATTAACAGAACTGGCAATAAATGCCACAAAACATCATGATCATTTTATACCCCTTTTGGTCGTGCTGTTGAGCTAGATGAACTATGTCCTTGTTTGTGTTTCAGAGAAGAAATCTGAAATATAGTCACTTCAGGGAAAATGCAAGTTCCTTGATTTATTGATGTTATTTTATCAATTTTGCACAGGTTTTGCGGGGAGGAGGGAAGGAAGGACGGTTAGCAATTTCAGATGAAGACCTGCAGAAATGTTCACAAATGCCTGTCACACCCCAAAAGCAGTAATCAAATTACTACCGTGAAGCAAAATGATATAATTGATTATGAAACTTGAAATCAGTGCCTAGAGCATTAGGAAAGCTGACAGTGCGAGCCACTGTATTCAAAAAGAAGAGTGGATGCAACTCTATTAAATACGTTTTTCAGGAGAAGGTACCTTCTGCAGAAGAGTTACGGTATCAGTAATTTATGGGCATGAACAAAATGCAACATTAGTGATTTATAGTGTCAGGCGGGGCTATTAACATGATTAGAGTTCAGAGTTTAATTCACTTCCCTCCTTTTAAAGAGGAGAATTATCCTTCTGTGAAAGGCTCAGATGAGTTGTTTCCAATGGTGTGTGAGGACCCTGCTGGGTTAAGCTGGAGGAACCATTTTAAAGTAGCCAGAGAGGTGCTGGGCGTTGCATGTTCCAGTTTCTTAGCCTTATGGTAGCATGATCAAGTCTTGTCACTTTTTTCATTTTTTTCTTAAAGGCAGAAACGACCTAACAGAAGTACTAAGTAGCTATGTGACTTTTATTTCCAATACTATCGATCTATTGCCAGCTCTCCTTTTACATGCACCCCAATAGCTAAACCAGGATTTGTGTGGGAGAGCAGTGCTTCTCTTCAAAACCCTGACAGGTGGGAGAAAATGTAACGCTGTCATCAGGGTAGGGTTTCTAGTGTCATTTGTCTGTTAGAGCATCCTTCTCATTTCAGTTGTTGGGTGAGGAGACTGGTTTTAAGTTGAATATTGCTAGTTAAGGTACCCGTTGCTGACAAAACCGATTCCAGCATCAGTAGACATTTGCTTTAGGCCCTTTTCCCTAAATCTCTGAGCTCACATGCCTCTGCAGTCTCTGCAAGTAATTGATATTACCACAATATTTTACCAACATCTATCAGTATGAGAAACCACATTCAGCAAAACCTGGATGGGAACAATTCATAACGTTCATGGGACTCAGGTAAGGTTAGGGTTGGCAACCGAGACGGCGGTTCAGGTGCAAGGCACGATTGTGCTGATGCCCTCCATCACAAGAACAGGAGGACAAGGCTGCTGGTCGCGCTGCCTGGAGCGGCATTGACTTGCAGTCCCCGTAGATCCCATCTCTGCGCAGAGCAAGCAGGAGCAGGACAGGTTCTGTCTGGGCTGGCCCCAGTGCATGCCTCTGGTGAGTGAGAGGAGGTGGAGTTAAGGCTGGTGGCAGGAGGTGCGGGAGCTTCTGGCTGCGTAACCTCCCGGCGAGCTTCTGCCCGGCTGCAGAGCCAGCTCTGGCTGTGGTGCAGGAGGGTCCCTGTGGGGCTGCAGTCGGTTTGCTGTGACCTGGTACTGTCACCCATCTCTTGGTACGTGACCTGGCACAGCTGATGTGTCTCATGATCTGGAAGACGGGATACTTGAGTGTTAAGATGAAGATTTTGTCCATTAAGGATATTCTGTATTTTCTTCCTAACCTCTGAGAACCATTCTGTTGTCATGGATTTGAAGCCGTTTGACTTCCGTAGTCAAAAGAAGTGCTCCCTTCTCAGTATCAAATGTTTTAATTTCTTCTGAAGACCCTAAAACCAGAACTGCCTCCTGGAAGTCTTGTTGTGACTGTCTTGGTATCCTCTGTGCTTGTGTAAATGGTATTTACGTAGTTTGTGACAACTTTTAAGGTACTTGTAGCACAAAGACCCCATGAGTTAGGCTTGGCATCATTACCCTCATTTTATGGATGAGAAATGAAGCCCAGAGACACCAGGGGAAAGGAACTAATCTCCCCAGAAGCAAGAGTAGCATCGGTGAAAAATGAGAGTCTCATTGCTTCCTTCATTAGGAAGTCTGTTTGCAGTCCCAAGCCCCAGCGACTTTAGATGTTTGCCACCCAGTTCTGTAAATCTGCTTTTTGAACACAGTTCCTCATCCCTGTTTGCCCTACAGAGCTGCTGCTTGCTATCTTGGGCATCCTCCACTTCCTCAGTTTTCAGTTAATCTCTCCCCACTCATCTCGGTCTGTTCCTCTCCGGCTGGCACAGAGCTCGCATCTGTGGGAGGGAAGTGTGATTTAATGGGGAGGAAAGAGGAGCTGAGTGCTTGTAGCTGTGAGTGATATCTGAGCTGTAGGTTTATTGGCCTGTGCACCCCCCCCTGCTTAAAGTCTGCTCCACTATATCTGGAGATCTCTTCCATCTCTTACAGCTTGCTTTACACTTTTCTGGACTAACTTCTTGGCTTCATCTTCTGTTGCCGTGGGTAAAACTTCAGGCAGGTGCAGTGCTCTTGCTCTGACCTTCAGCATTGCTCCCACAGCTGATGTGCAATGCCGTGCAAACCTTGACGCAATTTTCCACGGCTGCTGTAGGCACTGTAGGCAAAGTGTCTTGTTAATGGAGGAGCCACAGGGGATTCTGATTGCACTGTGGCTTCTGATTGTCACGCTGGCTTACAGAGAGGTTGTGCTTGGGGTAGTCTGGCCGTGCCTCCCCACGCATTTCACTTGGGTATAAAATAATGCACACCTAGATGCTTTTCTGTTGTCAAAGCGTTTTGGGTGAGTTTGGAATTAAACCACTCTAAGACTGGTCTCCCAGGAGAGTGATTTGTGAGGCTGTAACCTTACTGGGAGCTGGGGGGGGAATTGAGGCTGTAGAGGGAGGGAGGGAACTGGAGCAGGAACTGGGCGTTGGACAGGGAATTCTCGCTGGAAGTCTGGGAGGGCAGGTGTTTCGAGAGCAAGGTTTGGATGGAAGTCACAGTACTGGTCTCGGTGCCCGGTAAGAACCTGTGTGTACTGGGCGGGCTGGATGTCTGCCGGTGAATGGAGAAGTGGGACCCTTGTGTTGTAGCAAACAAATAGCTGGGCTTTGTGTGAAGAAAAAAAAAAAGGGAAACTAAGATGACTCTTCTGCCCTAAATGCTTGATTTCAACGCAGCCTGAGTGATTGCAACTTTCAAAGAGCATCTTCCTCCAGACGAAGTTTCAGCTGGCATAAAAACTAGCATTGGACGTCTTTTTGATGTGATGACTATATTGACAGAAGAAGGTCTCGCTGTTGGCTGCCTTTGTAAAACAGCTCCAGTGCAGTTCTTCATTCTCTTAACTCTTGCGTCTGACTTAGCTTGAAACTCCCCCTGGAGTGCAAGCAGGTCAGCTTGTGCGCACACAAGCAGTTAGAGTATTACAAAATACTGCATGTGGCTTGACAAAGGCTGTTTGCAATTGTTCGTTTCTGTTGCAGCGGGCAGTTTTAATACACTGGTGTTTGGTGCACTGCAGCATTTAACCTTCCTACCCCATAAAAAGTAAGAGAAGTACCGCACGCGGCCCCAGCTGCTCAGGCATCCAACCTGAGATGCTGCAGTGTGGTTCTGTAAAGCCTATGTTTATTAGGAGTTCCTTCATAATTAATGCAAAGTTTTAAGGGTTGGTGCAAATACTGACTTCAGCTACTTGCTGAAGGCCAGATATTCTTACAGCCCTGAACATTGGCCTTGCTGGCCAGAAGGTACTGGCCAGAGTCTGCGTGTTGAATTGCCCTAAAGTTTCTGGCTTCCCTGACGTGAGGATGGCTTCACGCAGGCTGCTGTTTGATTTCAAAGTTGTATTCCAGTTTCTATTTTTTTCTGAAGTGCCAAAACAGACTTACCTGCGCTCTCGCTTTTGCCAGTGGGATGCACCCACAGTCAGTTAAACCTCGCACCTTTACGGGAAGTCTGTATCACCTCTTAAAGGCTGAAGTTCACAGAGCATCTGATGGGAAGGCTGCTTTGAAAAAAAAAAAAGTCTAGAGAGTGTTTTATGTGCTGTGTAATTTAAATAGCCATCCTGATTTCTTCTGTCTCTAAAAAAAGTGCAAGGGATAGGGCAGGACTGCGTAGCTAATCTATATTTTAAGCCATTCCACCAGCAGAGCCTGGTGGGGGGTGTGTGTGGGAGGAGATTTCAAAATAGGAAACTGTGATGTGAGGAATCCCAGCAGGAGCCCTGAGGATTGTGTAAATGTTTTCTCTTTAAAGCAGGGATAGTCTGCTCTCTCTACTGAGAAAACTCACTTTGCTGATGAGAGAACACAGTTTATAAACTGTGATGACTGGAGATGAAGCAAAGGGATGGGACTGTCATTTTGTAGGCTAAAAAAACCAACAACAACCCAAAAGAACATTTCTGTACTGTTTTGGTTTAGGTTACAATCATTTTGTCTTTATCTTGTTGCCATCATTCAGCTACAGCTGACTGCAGATGTAGGGAAGCGCAGAAACTTTGAACAGAGCATAAATAGGAGAATTCATATTTGTTTCGTTACTGTGAAGATAGTCTGGATAGGTGAGAAAAAGGAATTGAGAGAAGTGCTAGACATCAGTTTCATTATAATTTACACTTTATTAATAAATGTACTTGGAAATTACATTTTCCTTAGCACCTTATTGTAAACTGCTACAGAGGCTATGGGGTTCATATTTGCTACTGGTACAAGTTGGCGTAGCTGCATGAAGAGTGTGCTGATGTTCCACCAGCCTTGGAAGTTGCCCGCAGTTGGACAAGGAGAAGTTATCTCTCTTTGTCAGACTGAGTTGCAGAATTGGGCTTTGCTCTTCTCTGCATATCGCTGTGACAGCTAACAGGCCTTTAATTTAGTGAAGAAAGGCATATTAATAACCAACAGCTCAAAATTAAGGCCAGACAAGTTAAAACTGAAAGTTAGACACTTTGCTGGACAGTGGAAATCGATGCATCTGAAGACTGAACTACCAGGTCGATGGTACATTTGCTTTCTTTTGACGTTTTTAGATCATGACAGAATGCCTTTCTGGGAGATTTTTAGTCAGCCTGAAGCTAGGGGTTTAATAGAGAGGTAACTGTGGGAAACAGCCTTGTGTAACGTGATCAGATTAAATGAGCTAATGGTTTGTTCTGGTCTTAAAAATCTCTGATAACCAGCGCTAGTTACCTTGCTGATGATGGTGTAATCCACGTTCCTTTGAAAAGCACCAAGGTGAACGTCTGAGATGGATTACGCAGTCCTTTAAAAGTGTAATTCCACATTATAAGAGAAATCTTGATTTTGTGAAAATGATACAGTGTTCGTATTAAAGCTAAATTGCTGAATTGAGGCTTATTCATTAAAGCCTTTTTTTTTTTGTATGGACAATACAAAAACAAAATATCTGCTGGCTGCAAAATGGGGACTTTTCTGAGCAGATTTCAACACATGAGAATTTGTAAACTCATCGCAAGATAGTGTAAGGAAAAGTATGACTGAGAAACTATGTAAGTTAAAAAAGCAAAAGAAAGCTGGGTTAAAATGAATGTGATAGTGAGTTGTATCCCAATGTCCTGTTCCATCACTGGGTGAAGACTGCTGACGTCCTGGGAGCGTCGTGCTGACGTTCACCTCCTCAGCCATGGATGAATGAATGTTCTTTGCTGTAGCTGATGTTTGTTCGAGATGGCCAGAGGTGCCTACGACAAAGGCTTCTGCAGGAGACTGGAGACCTTGTAGGGTGTGTGCTCTACGTACAGTTTGTTTGAAGACAACATCTGGGATAATTGCTCTTGGTTTGTTTCTGAAGAATTCGGCATTTTCCTCCAGAGAAACCCAGTAACCGTGTCCGTGATCGACTGCTAAGCACCTGGCTCCAGGAAGGTTCGTAGAAGGTTAAAGGGCAAAACTCTATTTATTGAAGACTACTGCTGAAGACTGCTGCCTCTTTCTCCCACTTCAGTAGGAAACCAAATTTTGCAGGGAGCTGTGTTTTCTGGCTGTGAAGTCATTAGCGCTTTTTTTTTTTTTTTTTTTATTTTTGTGCTTTTCAGCTGTGCTGAGTCGATCTTCATGTGCTGTAGAAAAGACTGTCTTGGTGGTTTTTTTCAGAAAACTATAGCAGCTCTGCTTGTGCACATGGACCGAAAATCTGGCTCTCCTGCAGTCCTAGGCAAAACTCAGAAAATTTGCCGGAATTTCACACAGGGTCTACTATTACCTGTTCCTTCTACTCATTGTTCAGGCAGACCCCTCACCAGGAGAATATATGTCTGGGAAGGGACCTCCTGGGTCAT
>Ga0181612_137264_pt1 | contig 14406 bp, 9 predicted proteins | sample HoacroProtozoa21_FD_119630 | JGI IMG/M metagenome (GOLD analysis project Ga0181612, IMG submission 119630) | Hoatzin crop microbial communities from Cojedes, Venezuel. Combined Assembly of Gp0051906, Gp0051904, Gp0051908 | reverse complement strand
CCTTCTTCCCTCGATAATAGGCTTCGAGCGTGGAGACGAGCAGCGACTTACCGAATCGTCGCGGTCGGCTCAGGAAATAATATTTGCCGCCCTTCACAAGGTCGTAAACGAGAGCGGTCTTGTCCACGTATGCGTAGTTGCCTTCGCGGATGTCGTTGAATGTTTGTATGCCAATCGGGTATTTCATAACTCCTCGTTGCTTTTGATTTGTTGCAAAATTACACAATTTTCTCTAAAATGAGCAAGATGTTTGGAAAAAACTGCAAAAGAGACTAACAAAAGTGGCGGGCGTTTTGTGGCGCGATGGTGAATAGTTTTTACAATCGCGACGGCTCGTAATTCACGTTACCGTGAGAGTTTATTCCCACCACCGTAAGAGTTGACTCCCACCACCGTGGGAACTGGCTCCTTCCACCGTGGGAACGAACTCCTACGGTGGTGGGAAAATGGCACTACGGAGGTGGTTGATTTTCAGTGCGATAGAAAGTTCTGTTTTCCTGTCGCGTTCGCAAAAAGATGGTTTGGGCGTGCTTTTTGTCTCTTTTTGCGATTAAGAAACTTTTTTACTATCGTGCGAAAGCAGTCCGTTTGCCGATTCCATCATTTCGTGTCAGTGTGGGCAAAACAAAAAGTGGGCGTGCCCGCTTAGGCACACCCACTTGATTGTGCGGATGTTCTATTTACTTCACAACCTTCTTGCCGTTGATGATGTAGATGCCGCGGTGCATCGTCTTCACCTCGCGGCCCTGAAGGTCGTAAACCTTGCCATTCTCCACTGCCTTCTGTGCAGCGTTGATGCCAGTGGTCTCGCCTACGTTGAGGATGATGCCACGTGCGTCGCTTGCTACGCTCTTCGGCATATAAGCCTTATAAGCGCCAAGAGTGCTGCCAGAAGTGTAGTTGTAGAAACCTACCTTATTGTCAACTGCGCTGAACACGTAAGTATCCTCGGTGCTCTTAACGTCAACGTAAGTTCCTACGAGGGCATTAGCACTTTCAGAAGAACTGGTTTGGTCGCTGCTTGCAACGGTTAGCGTTGCGGTTGCAGATGTGCCAGAGAGCAGAACACCCTGACCAGTGCAAATCGTTTTAATGTCAGTTGGGTCTGCGGTATAGTTTCCTTCTTCATCCTTGTTTACGCTGATAGTGCTTGCCGTAACGTCGGTAGTTGCTGTGAACGGAATGTAGAGTGTTGCGTAGTAGTTACTGTTGTCAACAGTGTTCATCGTTACGGAGAACTTATCGCCGGCAGCGTCTTTTATTCTCCAGAAACTTAGGCCATTTGTATCATAATTTGCGCCCCATAAGCGTATCTGTGCGTTTGCGGCATTTATGAAACCTTTGTTGCCAACGTCGGTAATAGTGCTTACGCCAATACGAACAACGCCTGGAGCACCAGCAGTGATAGCGTATTTCGTAGCAGTTCCGCCCAAAGCAACGGTGTTGTTATCGCTGTCAGACGATTTCGTTCCTGCATAGAGACCGTTTGCTCTGATGTTGTAAGTGCCGTCTTCGTTCTTTTCAAGATAAATTACAGAAGAATAGTCTGTGTTTGTGGTATAGACGAGCCATTGACCGTCCCCATTTGTGTTAAGGGCTGCACCAAGATAGCGACCATTTTCCTGATTGTTATAAATGCGATAATACCCTGTTGCGGGAACATTTTTAGCAACGTCTGCTTCAACAGCCGCTTTCATTGCTGTGTATTCGTCTTTTGTGCAACCTTTCTCCAGATAACCGTCATAAGTCGATTTGTTCGTATTGTAGTAAGTTTGGCTCATTGCATAGTAACTTCCTACGTTCGTGGTGAAGTAATTACCGACAGCAGCTTTCAGTTCCTCACTATAATCTGTCTTTTCGTTTTCTGTCCATGTTATAGCCTTGAAACTCCACCGTGAATATGCACCATTGCCGTTATTACCTGAAAGATAGCCTTTTTTGGCGTAACTATTAACCCACATACTCGTTGTTCCTACCTGGAACAGCACTGCAATGGCTTTGCCATTGGTATCGGTCACATCGGAAACAGTATATCCGTATGCGCTACTTTCTGCAACGGTGGTATAGGGGTCTGTTTGATCACTGCCTTGTGCCACTTGTGGCAAATACTCGCCTTCGCCCACATACGGGAAGTAGATGTAGAATGTTCCATCGTCGCTATTCTTCTTCACCTGCACGATATATTTCTTGAAATCTTCGTTGGTGTATGTTGCCGAAGGCGCTGTGGTTGTTGTTAGAACAGTAGTGCCTGTTGTCAGAGCTTCTGTAATCACATAACTTGTGGGGTTTGCTGCATCGTACATAATATAGTCGGTGTTTTCAGCAAGACTCGCATTCTGGGTGATTGCGTTTCCCAGAGTGATAGTGTATTCAGTTTCAGCGTTTGCGCTGCCAAGCCCCATAACGAGAGCTGCAGCTAGAAGTAAAGTCTTTTTCATAATGTTGTTCTTCCTGTCTTTTCTGTTATTCATTATTTTTGTTCATCTTCCCAATCGACCTCTTCTTCGTCGAAGGAGTCGCCTTGGCGCGACCATTGTATGGTCGCGTTCTTATCGTCGGTTATGCTGTATCCCGCGCATAAACCGTCGATGTCCAGAACTTGTACGTCTGTCTGTGGTGCTTGATAAATTGTTTTTCTCATAATTGTTATTGTTTGTTTGGGGTGTAAAAAATATCAGTTTGTTCGCTTGATGAACACAATTATTTCAGATTTCGGGGGCAAAATTAACTTGTTTTAGGCTAACAGCCAAAGGAAAAGAGTTAAATTTTAATAAAGAAATGATAATCACGGGTATCCGTGGGTGGGCTGTGGTGCGGTGGTGGGCGTGGTTGGTCGGGGTGGATGGCTTGTCTTTGTGTTGGGGTGGGGTGGGGCTTTATCGGCGCTTCAGGAAGATGGCTATGGTCTTTAGTCTGACGTAGGGCTCGGAGACGTAGATTAGTCCGCCGTAGGGGTTGCCGGTTCCCCATGAGTTTTTCATGATGTAGTAACGGTGGTGGTTGTCGTCGCGCGCGGTGCCTACGATGGCCATGCAGTGGTCGTCGGTGGTCTGGAAACGCTCGAACTGTCGTTGCCTGTCCTCCTGCGTCGCGGATTGCGATGGCAGGTCGGCTGTGCCTTGGTCGAAGCGGAAGAGTGGCTCGCTGATGTCGCCTTCCCAGCATACCGCCTGTCGGTGGGCGAGGGCAGTGTCGATACGTGCCATTAGCGAGTCTAATGGTATGTTTAGGAATAGGTTGTCGTGTGTGTTGTCTGGCAGCTCAAGAGCGAAGTGCGAGTAGAATGGGTGGTGGGTGAAGCTGGTGATGGCTTCGTATTCGTCGGAGGTGCATACGCTGTGGGCAAACTCTAATGGCGTGTATTCAGCGCCGAGCATGAAGACGTGGAGTGGCTCTGGTCCCATCTCCTTGTCGAGCATTTTCTTCAGCTCTGCCTGCATCCGCTCTATGCCGGCCTTCGAGCGCGATGCTCTCTCGGCGAGGTGGGACACCTTATTATATAATAGTGTGAGCGAGAAGTCGTCGCGGTCGGAGTAGGCGTTGAAGTGGGTCAGTCCGTATGTCTGCAGCATTCTTAGGCAGTCGGCAGCGGTGGCGCGTGTGGATGTGCCTCGCAGTCCCTTTGTGGCGTATAGTTGGTTGGTCAGTTGCTCTATTAGCTTTCTTTCGAGGAACTTTGCCGATAGGTTTACGGAGTCGCCCATCTCGATGTGGTTTGTCTCAATGGTGGCGAGCATGGCGTATATCCAGCATACTGTGCTGTTGCCTTGGTCTTTCACGGGCGTGATGGCGAGTCGCACTTCGTCGGTGAAGTGTTTTCGTGGTGTCTCGCCTTGACGGTTGCCTTTTGCGCAGGCGGTGAGCAGTGTGGCTACGAGCGAGAGTGCTATGATGGCGTTGCGGTGGAGCATGCGGCTCGCGGTGTCAGAGTTTTGCCTCCATGCTGTTTCTTAGTCCTTTCCACGACTTCAGGTATGCTTTTGCCGAGCCGAAGCGTAGGAAGAGGTCTATGCGTACGGGTATGTGGTTTTTATCGTCGGTAACGAAGAATCTCGCTATTTCTGAGGTCTCCCCATCCTCGCGCTCATAGAAAGAGAATACGGCGCAACGGAACTTCGCCGAGTTGTCTTTCATCGAGACGTTTTGCTTCCCTCGGTAGGTTATCCACGAGTTGAAGAGTCTTTTTCCGTCGGCTATGGGCAGGGCTATCTTCTGTCCTTTGGTCATCTTCGACACGTCGAAGTTTCTTGCCTTTAGGAACATGTCCATCATGTCGTAGATGCACTGTTTATACTCTGCCTGTTTCCACTTGTGTTCGCCTCGGTGGTTCATTTGGTGCTGCTTCAGGTGGCAGTTGCCGTTGGGGTAGGAGAACCAGATTTCGTCCACGTAGTAGCGGTCTCCCTCGTGTGCTCCTTTCCTGAAGTATAGTGGCGATAGTCCGGGTGTAACGTAGCTGAGCAGTGTGTCGCGCAGCATGAACACCTTGTCAACGCGGTCGCTGCTTCGCGTTACGAGCGAGGTGCGCAGTGCCTCTTTCCCCTCGAACGACGACTTCACGGTGCTCATGTATGCCGTTCCAGCCTTCACCCAAACGAACTTCCAGTTGAAGTATAGGTCGTAGCTGAGGAACTCGCCCGCCTTGAATGCGGTGTTTTCTATTCCGCACTGTGCACTGGCTGTGGATAGTTGCATCGTGAGGGCGCATTGCAGCATTAGCAGTACGCCGATTATTCTTGTTCTAATCATTTTTCCTTATACCTTATTTATATATATACTCTGTCCCGATGGCGAGTGCTGCCGACGGCTCACTTTCCGGGCTCTTTTATTCCTAATTGCTTTGCGCGCTCGGCGTTGCGGTTGCGTAGTTTCTTGGCGGCTTCGCCTTTCTGCTTGGTTATGGCGCTTGGCTTCTGGCGGAAGCGTGGGCGCTCGTTGACGTTCCAGTCGCGCTTTGCATCCCATTTTGCCTTGCACTCAATCTGCTCGTTGAAGTAGTACACCGCCTCTGGCTGTCGGTCGGCAGAGTATAGTCCGGTGTCCCACTTGCCGTTGCGGTTGGCGTCCACGTAGCAGCGCAGGTAGTAGCTGCCTGGTGCCACATAGTAGAATTCGGCGCGGCCTCTCTTTGCCACCACCTCTTTCACCTTTTGCCCGCTGCCGCTGAGCAGTTGCACTATCACGTCGCCGTCTTCTTTCACTCCGCTGATGTTTACGAAGAGCGAGCTGTATTCCTCGTCGGCTTTCACCTTGATTCCCTGTTTGAATGGTTTCGAGGTGAGACCATGAATATCGGTGAAGGCGAGAGTGTCTATCTCAAGACTGTATTCCGAGCCTGGTTTCCATTCGGCCAGCAGCTCGTATTGGCGCGTTGTTCCCTCGCGGGGTCGGAAGACGTGTCGCGCTCGATACCACAGCGTGTCAACCTTGGTGTATAGATGTACGGCGGAAGTGTCGCATCTCGCCAGTGGTGTTGGCATCTCTATCACCACGTTCTTGTCGGGGTCTAAGTCGCTTTTCGAGATTACTCTAAAGTCGAGCGACTTTGGAGGCATTATGGAGTCGTAGGCCAACCCCTTCTTTTTGAGTTTCTCTTGCTGCTTCTCCCATTTCTTTATTTCCTCCTCTTTTGCCTTTAGTCTCTTGGCAAGCGACACCTTCGACAGCACGTCAACAGTGTCTGTGCGGTTAACTAAGAGTCTGGTGGTATCTGTCATCAAGTAGGTCAGTTCCATCGAGAGCGTGTCTTGGTTCACCAGTGCCGTGTCGCACAGCCAGTAGGTGAGCGTGTCTTTGTTTATCGATGGTTCGAGCAGCAGTGTGCCGTTGTCGGCGTTGAAGTTGAGGCCGCGAATCACGGGTAGGGTGTCGTTTCCGTAAGTGAAGAATAGTGTGAATTTCTCTGGTTCCTTGCGCTCAATCTTTATCAGTTGCCTGTCTGTCTGTGTCTCTTGGAATGAGAGCAGCGTGATGTCGTCGGGATAGAAGTGAGTGTAGTGTATTCGTGCGATGCTGTCAATGTGGAGCGAGTCGCGCCATACGGTGTCTTGCCTGATGTCGGGCTTGGCTGACGGTTCGTAGAGATCGTGGCTGAATGCAATGTTTTCGCTCTTTTGGTTGAAGAGGTAGTTGCCGTCGGCGTCTTGCAGAGCATAGGCGCGATATTGTCCTGGTGCCACTCCCTTGATTACGAATCGCCCGCTGGCGTCGGTGCGAGAGACGCGTTCGAGCGGAAGCGTGGTGAATGCCGTGTCGCTCAAGTTGCTGTATAGTCCCACGAGAATGCCCTTCACTGGCTCAAGGTCTTCGGCGTTGAGCACTGTTCCCGACATTTCAAAGGTGTCAATCTGCTCGCCGGTGGAGAAGCTGTAGGTATAGTTTCCCAGTTCGTTCCCCTCGTTGTTGTCGGTGATGGCGTCGGAGAAGTCTATGGTGTAGGTGGTGTTTGGCTTTAGCGTGTCCTTCAGCTCTACGACGATACGCTTGCCCGCAGCCTTTATTTCGGGCTGTTCCAGTTGTGGGGGCGATATCACCACCTTGCTCTGTGCATCGCTCAGCTGAATGAACTCGTCGAACATGATAGTTACCTTGTTCGACGTTGCTCCGGTGCCACGGTCGGCGGGCGATGCTCCCACGACGTGAGGCGGCGTGTCGTCGTACCATCCTCCGTCGGGACTTCCCATGCGTGCGCAGCCTGCAATGATGAGCGCCACGAGCATTATCAGTAGTGCGTCTCTTTTTCTTAGCTGCATAGTCGGTCGTTCAGTTGTAGCAGTTCGTCGATAGTGTCGCGCGAGTTCGACAGACGCGGTATCTTGTGCTGTCCGCCGAGCTTGCCTTTCATCTTCAGCCATTCGTCGAAGAGTCCTTGGTGGGCCACCACGATTTCGAGCTGTTGCAGCGTGATGTCCTTGAATCGCTTGGCCTCGTAGTCGCTGTTGATGGTTTGCAGATGCTGGTCGAGCAGTTGTGCAAAGCGGTTGATGTCGTCGGGCTCGTGTGCAAACTCTATGAGCCACTGGTGGCGGCACTTGGCATCGTCGCCCATGAAGACGGGGGCGGCAGTGTATTCGCGCACCTCGGCTCCGGTCTGCTGGCACGCGTAGGCCAGTCCGCGCTCGGCGTTGTCAACTATGAGTTCCTCGCCGAAAGCGTTTATGAAGTGCTTTGTTCGTCCGGTGATGACGAACTTGTATGGCTTGGTTTGGGTGAATCTTACGGTGTCGCCTATCGTGTAGCGCCAGAGGCCACAGTCGGTGGTGATGAGCATTGCGTAGTTCACTCCCGTCTGCACTCCCCATAGCGGCAGCACCGTAGGGTGGTCGGAGCCAAACTCGCTCATAGGAATGAACTCATAGAACACGTCGTAGTCGGTCATGAGCAGCATGGATGGGTCGGACGGGTCGTTCTGGATTCCAAAGAATCCTTCGCTGGCGTTATAGGTCTCCATATAGCGCATCTTCGGGTTACGAATGATGGATTCGTATTGCTTGCGATAGGGTGTGAAGGCCACGCCACCATGGAAGAACACCTCAAGGTTTGGCCACACCTCCTCGATGCCGTCCTTGCCCGAAATCTCAAGCACGCGCTTCAGCACCGAGAGCATCCACGAGGGCACGCCCGACAGATTGGTTACGTTTTTCGTCATCGTCTCGCGTGCTATGCGGTCGCGCTTCACCTCGAAGTCGCTCAGCAGGGCGGTCTGCTTCTTTGGCACTCGCACCAGGTTGGCTATCGGATTGATGTTCTCGATGAGAATTGCGCTGAGGTCGCCCACGAGCGAGTTCTGCACGTTGTAGTTGGAAGCGTGGCTGCCACCGAGAATCAGGCTGCGTCCGTCGAATATTCTGCTATCGGGATTGTTGTGAAGATAGATGGCAACGACGTCTTTTCCCCCTTGATAGTGGGTGCGCTGAAGGCCTTCCCTGCTTACGGGAATGAACTTGCTCTTGTCGTTCGTCGTGCCTGACGACTTGGCATACCACTTGATTTGTCCGGGCCATAGCACGTTGGCTTCGCCGTGGCGCATGCGGTCGATGTCGGCCTTCAGCTCCTCGTAGGTGTTCACTGGCACGTTGGCTGCGAAGTCGTCGTAGCTGCGAGTGGCAGCGAAGAGGTGGTTGCGCCCGTATTCGGTGTCGGTGGCTCGTGAGAGCAGTCGTTGCAGCACGTTTCGCTGAAGCCGCTCCTCGTCTTGGTATCCCTCGGCGATAGCTTTATAGCGCCGCTCAAATACACCTTTTATAATATGTGTAAGGCTCATTACTTTTGCTTTTTAAGTGCAAAGGTACGGTAAAAAAACGAGATAGCTCCACTTTTTATATTTTTTATCATTCGTGGAGCTATCTTCGTAGTATTGTAGTGGCTGCTGTGCAGCGTGGCGTCAGTTGGCCATCTCGGAGATGAACTTTATTCGCACGAGCCGCACTTCGTCTTCCGAGTAGTCGTCGCCGAGCTCTTCCATCGCCACCTTCAGGCTGTCGGTCTCCGACTCTTTGAAGTAGTCGTAAATCTCGTCGATTTGGTCTTCGTCCATCACTTCGTCGAGGAAATAGTCTATGTTGAGCTTCATGCCACTATAGACGATGGTCTCTATCTGCGAGAGCAGTTCCTCGAACTCTATGCCTTTGGCCGTGGCAAGGTCGTCGAGCGCCACTTGTCGGTCTATGGCTTCTATGATGCTCACCTTTACTGCCGACTTGTTGGCCACGGTTCTCACTCTGATGTCGGCCTGCCTCACTATCTCGTTCTCGTCGCAGTATTTCTTTATGAGGTCGATGAATTGCTTGGCGTATGGTTGCCTAATCTTTCCCTTGCCCACTCCCGGAATCTGCTCCAGCTCTTCGAGTGTTACGGGATAGACGGTAGCCATCTGTTCCAGAGAGACGTCTTGGAATATCACGTATGGTGGGCGTTGCATCTTCTTCGACACACGCTTGCGCAGGTCAACGAGCATGGCGTTCAGCGTTGGGTCGAGTGCACTGGTGCCACCGTCGCGGTCGTCGCCATCGTCGTAGTCATCGAATTCGTTGTCTTTCGATATCATAAACGACGTGGGACTCTTCAGGTAGCGTTTGCCCTCGGCGGTGATTTTCAGCAGTCCGTAGTTCTCTATGTCTTTCTTCAGATAGCCTGCGAGCAGTGCTTGCCTTATCACTGGTGTCCATAGCTTCTCGTCGTCGTCGCTGCCTATTCCGAAGTCTTCCATCTGGTCTTGCTTGTGAGAGATGATTTCCTCTGTAGCGTTGCCCATGATGAAGTCGATGATGTGGTCGCTGCGGAAGTTCTCTTTCAATTGAACCACGGTGTTGAGCACAATCGTTAGCTCCTCCTTCGCCTCCACCTTCTTCTGCGGATGCAGGCAGTTGTCGCAGTTGCCGCAGTTCTCTTTGTCGTAGCTCTCTCCGAAGTAGTGCAGCAGCATCTTTCGGCGGCAAACGGTGGACTCGGCGTAGGCTGCGGTCTCTTGCAGCAGTTGGCGCCCTATGTCTTGTTCGGCCACAGGCTTGCCCTCCATGAATTTCTCCAGCTTCTTCAGGTCGTTGTACGAGTAGAAAGCCAGGCATAGACCCTCGCCCCCGTCGCGTCCGGCGCGCCCCGTCTCCTGATAGTATCCCTCAAGGCTCTTCGGGATGTCGTAGTGTATCACGAAGCGCACGTCGGGTTTGTCTATGCCCATTCCGAAGGCTATGGTTGCAACTATCACGTCGATTCGCTCCATCAAGAAGTCATCTTGAGTCTGCGAACGCAACTGCGAGTCGAGTCCCGCGTGATAACATTGTGCCTTGATGTCGTTGGCGCGAAGTATGGCTGCCAGCTCTTCCACCTTCTTTCTCGATAGGCAGTAGATGATGCCACTCTTGCCGGGATGTTGCTTTATGAAGCGGATAATGTCTTTGTCCACCTCTTTTGTCTTGGCGCGAACCTCGTAGTAGAGGTTAGGTCTGTTGAACGAGCTCTTGAACTCCTTCGCTTCCACTATGCCGAGACTCTTCTTGATGTCGGTGCGCACCTTGTCGGTGGCGGTGGCGGTCAGTGCTATTATCGGCGCGCGACCTATCTCGTTGACTATAGGACGTATCTTCCGATACTCTGGTCTGAAGTCGTGTCCCCACTCCGAGATGCAGTGCGCTTCGTCTATTGCGTAGAACGAGATTTTCACCGACCGAAGGAATTCGACGTTCTCTTCCTTGGTGAGCGACTCTGGCGCCACGTAGAGCAGCTTGGTCTTCCCGCTCTTGATGTCGCTCTTCACTTGGTCGATGGCGCCTTTCGTGAGCGATGAGTTCAGATAGTGTGCCACTCCCTCCTCGGCCAAGTCGCTGATGACGTCCACTTGGTTCTTCATCAGAGCGATGAGCGGCGATATTACTATTGCCGTTCCATCCATAAGCAGCGAGGGAAGCTGGTAGCATAGCGACTTGCCTCCTCCAGTGGGCATCAGCACAAACGTGTCGTTGCCGTCGAGTAGGTTCTGTATGATTGCTTCCTGGTCGCCCTTGAACGAATCAAAGCCGAAGTAGTGTTTCAGTGCTTCTGTCAGGTTCATCGCTATCTCTTTTTGGGGGTGAAAGTGGTGGCTTATGCCGTTTTGAGTTTTTGCAGCTCGGCCTTCTCTATCTGTTTCTTTGCGTAGTTGAGAGTGAGTTTGAATGATTTTGTTTTCTTTGAAGGCATCTCGTACATGGCGTCGGTCATGATGCTTTCCACGATTGACCGCAGTCCGCGGGCACCAATCTTGTACTCCAATGCCTTTTCTACTATGAGGTCGAGCACGTCGTCGTCGATGTGCAGCTTTATTCCGTCCATCTGGAACAGTTTCTCATACTGCTTTATTATCGAGTTCTTCGGCTCGGTGAGAATGCTCTTCAGCGCGGTGCGGTCGAGCGGCGTCAGGTAGGTGAGCACCGGCAGACGACCGATGAGCTCCGGTATCAGTCCGAAGGCCTTCAGGTCTTGCGGCTGCACATATTTCATCAGGTTCTCCTTGTCAACGTTGGTTGTGTTCCTCACGTTGTTGAAGCCCACCACGTGGGTGTTCAGTCGTTGGGCAATCTTGCGCTCTATTCCGTCGAACGCTCCGCCACAGATGAACAGTATGTTGCGCGTGTCGAGCTGGATATACTCTTGGTCGGGGTGCTTGCGTCCACCCTTTGGCGGCACGTTCACCGTGGTGCCTTCGAGCAGTTTCAGCATGGCTTGCTGCACTCCCTCGCCGCTCACGTCGCGCGTGATGCTGGGGTTGTCGTTCTTGCGAGCCACTTTGTCTATCTCGTCTATGAAGACGATGCCTCGTTGCGCGGCGCTGACATCGTAGTTGGCCACTTGAAGCAGGCGGCTCAGTATGCTCTCCACGTCCTCTCCGACGTAGCCCGCCTCGGTGAACACTGTAGCGTCCACTATCGTGAAAGGCACGTCGAGCATACGGGCGATGGTGCGTGCTATGAGCGTCTTGCCAGTTCCCGTCGGGCCTACCATGACTATGTTGCTCTTCTCGATTTCCACTTCGTTGTCGGTGACTACTTGTGCCAACCGCTTGTAGTGGTTATACACTGCCACGGCAATGTGCTTCTTCGCGTCGTCTTGTCCGATGATGTATTGGTCGAGATATTTCTTTATCTCCTGCGGCTTTGGCACGTTGCGCGTCTCGTAGCTTTGTTTCGTCTGCTTCTCGCGCTCGGCACGCGTGGCCATCACTATCTGGTAGGCCTGCATTGCGCAGTCCTCGCAAATGTTGGCCTTGTCGCCAGTGATGAGCAGCGACACCGACTGGTCGTCGCGTCCGCAAAAACTACATCTGCTTCTCATCTTGCTTCTTTTCCGTCTTCGTTATCACCATGTCTATCATTCCGTAGTCCTTGGCCTCCTCTGCCGTCATCCAGTAGTTGCGGTCGCTGTCGGCATACACCTTGTCGAAGGGCGTGTGCGAGTGGTCTGATATGATGGTGTAAAGCTCTTTCTTGAATTTCAGTATCTCCTTGGCCTCTATCTCGATGTCGGATGCTTGTCCTTGCACTCCGCCGAGCGGCTGGTGAATCATCACGCGGCTGTGGGGCAGCGCAGCGCGTTTGCCCTCGGTGCCAGCCACGAGCAGCACGGCAGCCATCGAAGCGGCCATGCCAGTGCAGATGGTTGCCACGTCGCTCTGAATGAACTGCATAGTGTCGTAGATGGCCAGTCCTGCGGTTACGCTTCCGCCTGGCGAGTTGACATAGATGGTGATGTCCTTGTCCTGGTCGGTGGAGTCAAGATAGAGCAACTGCGCTGTCAGCGTGTTGGCAGTATAGTCGTCTATCTGAGTTCCGAGGAAAATGATGCGTTCCGCCATCAGGCGCGAGAAGACGTCCATCTGCGTGACGTGCAGTTCGCGTTCCTCCAGGATGTAGGGGTTCATGTACTCTGATTGCACTTTCATCACGTCGTCGAGCATCTGCCCGTTAAGTCCGAGATGCCCAGTTGCGAACTTTCTAAAGTCGTTTCTCATCGGTTGTTCCTTTTTTTAGAATTAGACATACGTAAAAAAGAGGTTATCGACTCTTTTTCTTGCTTTTGTCCTTGCTTTTTCCGTCGATTGTTCTTCAACGGTTTGGCAAAGATAAGAAAAAAAGTCGATAATCTCCTAAGTTTTCTCCTTTTTTTTTAGAAAAAAGTGATTTTCTCCCTTCCGAGAGCCTTTCGTGGCCTTTCGCGCGGCTCGAAATCGGGGTGCCTCGATGCTTTGCCGGCTGTGGCTTGACGGGGCTACGAGGGGCGCGTCGGGCTCCCGCGGCGATTATTTCGTCTGCTCGCGCAGCATCTTGTTGAACTCCTCGAACGACGTCTCTTTCTTGTTCAGCTTGACGCAGTTCTTGGCTGCCGCCGTCAGCTTCAGGTCGATGCAGCGGTCAACGAGGTTGTCCACGGTCTCGCGCTTCTTCAGCATGTCCTTGGCGTAGTTATCCAGATACTCGTCGGGCACGTTGTTCATGCCGTACTGGGCGAACTGCGCACGCGCTGCGTCTTTGGCCACGAGCTTGACGTCGTCGTCGTTCACCTTGATGTCGAACTGCTTTGCCAACTGTTCGCGTATCAGGTGCCACTCAAGCTGATGGATGCTCTCGGCGAAGTTGTCGTCAACGAATTTCTCTGCGTCCTCGCGCTCACGGTTGTGGTTCAGCATCACGCGCTTGAGCAGGTCTTCGGGGAACTTCAGTTCGCCCACCTTCTCCTCGCAGTGCTTACGCAGGTCTTGCAGGAACTTATAGTCGCTGTCAACGCTGAACTGGCGCTTCATTCCCTCGGCGATACGCTCGCGGAACTCTTGTTCGCTCTTCACGTTACCCTCGCCGAATACTGCATCGAACAGCTCTTGGTCGATGGCATGACTCTTGTAGCGTGAGATTTCCGTTACCAGGAAATTGAAGTCGCTCTGCAGTTCGGCCACCTTCTCCTTATCGATTTTCAGCAGAGATGCCACCTCGTAGTCGCTCTCCGGATAGGCTTTCTTCGGGTTGAAACGTATGATGCTTCCCAGCTTCGCCCCGTCGAAGAGTTTCTTCTGTTCATCGACCTTGATGTATTGCGGCATAATCATTGCCTCTTCCACCGTTATTCCGTCTTCCTTCACCTCGCCGTTTTCATCCAGTTCGCGCAGCTCTCCCTTCAGCATGTCGCGCTCTTTCTCGTCGTATTCCGAGGCGCCCTCATAGTGGCCGTGCTGCGATGCGAAGGCGTCGATTTGCTGGGAGACCATCTCGTCGCTCACCGTGATGTCGTAGTAGTCCACCTTGTCCTTCTCCGACAGTTCGGCCTTGAACTCCGGAGCCACGGCGATGTCGAAGACGAACGTGAACGGTCCGTCCTGGGCCATGTCCTGCTGCACCTGCTTTTCTTCGTTGGGCAGAGGCTCACCGAGCATCGATATCTTGTTTTCCTTGATGTAGTCGTAGAGTTTTTCGCCGAGCACCTTGTTTATCTCGTCCACCTTTGCGGCCATGCCGTATTGCTTCTTCACAAGTCCCATTGGCACCATTCCTGGGCGGAAGCCCGGCATATTGATGCGTTTGCGATAGTCCTTCAGCGTCTTTTCCACGCGCTCCTCGTAGTCGGCCTTCTCCACTGTGAGGGTCATCAGTCCGTGGATGCCGTCGGCGCATTCAAATGTGATATTCATCTTTTCTCGTTGTTTGTTTGATTTTTCGTTTTGAGGTGCAAAATTACTGATAATTGATGTAATAACCTAATCACCGCCCCGTTTTTATGGATTTTTTAACGTTCAAAAGGTTTGTAAAGAGTCAACAGGCAAGTGCAATTATGTATTGCAAAGTTATATGATATTTTTGTAAAACATATAACTTGGTGTGTTAAATTTGAGTTTTTCTCTTGGTCTTCTGTTCAATTTGGTCATTATCTTCTTGATTTTGTTGT
>Ga0181612_113415_pt1 | contig 14406 bp, 8 predicted proteins | sample HoacroProtozoa21_FD_119630 | JGI IMG/M metagenome (GOLD analysis project Ga0181612, IMG submission 119630) | Hoatzin crop microbial communities from Cojedes, Venezuel. Combined Assembly of Gp0051906, Gp0051904, Gp0051908 | reverse complement strand
CTGGGCTGCTTTTCTTTGGCCTTTGGGCCCTTCCCTGCAAGCTTTGTCAACCTCACATGCACTTCATTTTATTTTTTTTTTTTTTTTTTTTGGGGGGGGGGGTAGGAATGCCTGACTTTCAAGCTTGTGTTACTCTCCATCTTGTAAAAGGTAGAACCTCAAAAGAAGCTCCACTGGGGTATGGCATTACATCCAAGAATCAGTTTCGCCTTAAAAACTGAAAAACAAAAGATCATATGGATGCTTCAAGCTTTCAATCTTTAAAGAAGGGGGTAACAGGGCTCCACTCATGTGAACCATAAAGACAGCCATAAGCAGAAAATAAGGATGCCATTTTCATTTCAATGCTCATTAGCACAAGACAGTAAAGCAGCTAGATCAGGAACCAACAAGTTACATTTAAAAAAGAGTCTTTCAGTTTAATAACCAGAGATGGCTACAGGGGCTTATCACCAACAACATCTGTGAAATGTATCTCTCTCCTTTCATGGGTATGAGAAAAAAATCAAATTAGAAACACAACTTACATCCTGCTTTCATGGTCGGCAGAGTGCCGCAACACACAGATCTCGTGCCGCCGACGTGTTTGTGAGACATACGCAATGTGCCAAGCAGAGCAGCCGAATTCAACTCTACTGCACAAGGAACTACAAGCACAGAAAGTTGGTGGGGCTCTGCATCTGTATTCACAAAAGATCAAAGCTGTTTCTCCAGTCCTACTGGAGGCCAAGTTTCAGCCCACTAGCAGCCTTTATTCGGGCTGCTGGTAAACGATCAAGCTAGAGGTTACACTAGCTCTCACAAACGCCGCTGCAACCTGGCTGGGATAAGCAAACCCTTCAGCAGTGAAGCGTAAGCAAAGAAAGGCAGGAAGGCTGCCCAAGGCTGAACAAACAACGCAGCAGGATTTCAAACCACATCTAGACTCACCATATCTCACTGCAAGAGCAAACACCTCCAAAAACTGACTTGGACTGGAAGAAAAAGAAGAGTTCATTGGACTCTTGGTGTAACACTGTGCTCCTCCTAAAGCCACAATTTTAGTGGGATTTTATACACCCTGTTCATTTTAGGTGCCTGTCTGACAGAGAAGGCTGCCAAACTACAACAATTATACCATCTCAGGGAAGCAGTCTAATTATAGGCTCCCAGGCAGAGCAGCGCACTCAAGAAGCATTATTATTCTTTAGCATGAGGCAAATGATTCAAAAAGATAGGATTTAAAGCAAGGAACTGCCAGAAGATTCACCTTCTTCATTATGGCCATGCTGTAAAAACTTGGTATCTTACACGACCTTCATTACCCACATATAAAATAATAACTAAGCCACCAATTTTCCTACAGTGCAGGTAACAGGCTTCAGTGCACTAGGTTTTCAGAAGAACCAAGAATCACCATGACCAAGCTAAACTCATTCTTCGTGGATTCCGGTCTGATGGACCTGCTAACTAGATGGCCACACAACATCCAGAGTAGTCCGAGTAGACTACGCTCTGATCCTCCCAGGTAGGTATCTAGTCACCAGCCCTTCAGAAAGCAAAAAGTAGCGATGAGCAACTTTTCTTCAATCCCATGTATATCTTAGCATAGCCGAAAACAGACATCAGCAGACAGCACTGTTCTCCAAAACCTGACATCTGGAGTTACCTGCTCTCCAAGCAGCTCTTACAGCTTAGGGGAAAGCCAGCCAGGAGCCCAGAATTCCTGAGCTTTCTTCAGTCTACAGGCACCCAAAGAGCTAGTCTATGCCTCTGTCATCTGAATTTGCTGTTTCTGGAGAAGAAAAATCTGCTTGCTCTAGTCAGACTCCCCAGTTGAACACCAGCAAGCTCCAAGAAGCTCACTAACAGCAAAGCGAGGGTACAGATCTCAGGCATGAAGCTGAGAACAGGGTTGCACAAGAGAAACAAACCCAACAAAATGCAGACTGAGTGTTTCCTACTCCAACTCTGCCGTTATCTCATGATGCCAATCAAGAAGCCACAGGAACTCTTTGAATGTTGCTATTAGGCATCTAACTCAGCAGCTCACCTGGAAGCCAGCAACGGGGAAAGCTCTTTCCTCCTTGGTCCAGGAGGATCTCCTGCTGCTGCTCTGTCCACACAAACCTCACTTGCTAGACAGGACTGCGACAGCAGCTCTCCCCTCTGCCCTCCCTCTCGCTGGGACCAGGCTCCAAGACACAACAAGCAGTAAGCAGGATCTCTTTGACTTGGGCTTTCCAACCTCACAACCCTATTGTGTTCATTAGCCAGCTCATTCTTCTCAGTTTAAATGGTCTTCCTGTAGGTCACAGCTTTCAGGGCTGAACAACAACATATAAATCAAAGTCATACACAGCATCCGCTAAATGTACATCTTATCCAGCTCTAAATCTCTGTTTTCCCTTTAGCTTTCACGAAGCCAAAGCACAACGCACTAATAACTACCACGGCAGATCTGGTGCTTAGGGCCCTTTCTGCAAACCCGTCCCACCAGGTTTAGGGGCCTACAGTGACAGGGTACCTCCCACTGACAGGGCACCAATACTTCAGGAGCCAAACAAACTCCTATCAGCCAAGAGCTGGAGAGGTTAAAGGTTTTAACTGAAGCTTCAGTCTGTTCACATGGCTCTTGTTACCGTGCCAGTGAAAGCTATGTGTCCAAAATCCCTGGAAGCACAAGGACTTCTGCAAACAGGGGACGGACCCTTCCAGCTTTTGGGGATGTCTGCTGTAGGAAGGGGCAAAGAGACAGCTTTGTACAGTACAGGAGCAAAAAACTCCTCTTCTAATAAGCTCTGAAAGCTGAAGCCCGAGGAACAGAGCACTTGCTCTGCAGCATCAGCAGGAATAACCTCCTTTGCAGGGTCTCCAATGAGATGCTAAGCCTTGTGCTCTGTTTAAATGCCGTCCTCATTCAGTGAAATCATGCAGCCCCTCACTCACTCCACATCTTTCGACCTCCCACAGCACTTCAGTTGCTCATTTCTTATCACCGGGCAATTGAAACAAAGGGGAAAGGAAACTTGTTTCTAAAGGGGAGGAGGGAGAGAAGAGAAAAAGAGTTTAGCATGAGAAGCAGTGCATAGTGAGTGTCGCCCATGTATTCCTACTCCCTGCAGAACCCTTTTGTAATCTTATTGCTCCCAAGACACATGCCAGGCACCCCAACTGCCAAAGGAATCAGAAATGCAACAGCCTGTTGTGTTGCCATGGGAATCAGGAGACAGGCAGTTAATTGATAAAATGGAGGCACATTAGATTCAAAAGAGAGAGAAAAAAAAGAAAAAAAAAATATACCAGACTAGCATCTCATGCCAGGAAGGGAGGGAGAAATGAGAAAACACATCTTTCCAAAAGAGCTTTACAGTGCTCCTAGGAGAGGTCTTTTTCCTTTTCCATTTTAATTTTCAGAGGTTTTTACCCTCATATCCCACCACATCATGAGACAGCCTGAAATGCAGCATAGAATTGCCCGTCCGCTCCTGGGCTGCGTTCCCCCTTCATGGCAGTCAATAGGCTTCTCACCCACCAGCCAGCAAGAAAAGCTGTACCAGCCTGGCAGAGCATCACCGCCACAAGACCTGAAGACACTACACCCTCGTCTCGCTGGCCTGTGCTAGAGATGTCATTAACCTGTGACAGGGCAGCATGCCTTGCAGCTTGTGAGCACCTCTCATTGTGCACCCCTGTGATTAAACTAACTAGTCAACCTAACTAGTCAAAAAACTCCCTCCCAGCCCGGGCAGGGCTTCAGCACTGTCCCATGACCAGGGGACTGTAATGCCTATTTGAAGCTAAGACAGATTTTTGTCATCTGGAAAACCCCACTGCTGGCCACAGGGGTGCCAGCTAAAAGCAATCATGTATGTTTTTACCGCCACATGGATTAGTTAAGAGCCTCTAAGGCATTAGAGCAGCCTGGCTCGCTGCTTGGTTCAGTGCTCAGGTGATGACACAGGGATGTGGTCTCAGCTGGGATGCCAGACGCTGCCCCTGTTCAAACTCCAGCCCGTACTCGGGGCACCAAGCACTTGTGGCAGATGATGCTTCCCCATTCAACAGACCACCACCCTCCACTACGAGCTGGAGGTGCAGGACAGCAGTGTGCTGTCTTTACACCCAAGTACCTATCAGCTCCTGGCTCTGTGGGTTTTTACGCGTTGCTTTTACACCACGATTCCTGTAAGCCTCTCTGGGTCTTCAGTAGCATTTCGTATCCAAGCAGAACACTACAGAAGTTCACTAACTGATGGAGAGCAGAGCTGATCAGAGCTTCTCCAACAGAGCAGGGAATGAAGGAGGCCAGTCCAGAGCACCTGTTGTCACAGACTCAAGCCCCAGTCCCTACTGACTACAGTAGCTGGTCTGTCAGGCAAGGGACAAGGAGACACAACCTGCTGCAGCTCCGGGAGCGGACCCTGCGCAGGCAGGGAGACAGGGCTTCGCTTGGCAGCATCAGCAGCAGCCACGCAGGCTGACGGGCTCTCCCGCGGGGAAGGGCTGCCTGCATGCTGCCTTCCCAGCGCTCAGCAATGGCGAGGCCTCACCACTTGTATTTCCAGGCTCCCACACGGGGATTGGAGCTTCTCAAAGCAGACTGGATTACACAAACATAACACTGTTGGCAACCAAGTGAAAGCCAGCCCACTCTGCCGTGCCCAAATTCAAATTATCGAGCACAGCAACGAAGCAGCTGTTTTCTGCAAGATTTATCACGGCCCTTTCAAGCTGCAGGATAAGGCAGAAACAGAGAGGGAAGATGTGTCTGCAAGAGAAAGCAATGCTTTGCAGGCGATAGCCCAGTGCCTGGCAGCACATTGTGGGAGGAAGCAGCCCAAGAGATTTATGGCTGACTTGGAAACAACGACTGAAAGCTCTGCAAGTTCAAAGCTGAAAAGTTGAGGCTGTAATCTGGCACAGAGACGAGCTCTGCATCTGGCACCCTGGAAATCTATTGCCCCTACTGTTCCCTGGAATAACCCCCATGGTGTGGATATTAAGATATCTGATACCACTTTAGCATCACTGGCTCTAGCTCCTTTGAAGAGAGAAGACATACCTAGAAAGAAACCTGCCATGAGGAGGAAGGAAAAGAGGACATTAAGAAAGTGAATGAGAATTATGAATGAGCAAGCAAAATCGAACGAGAACCACCGCAAAGTTGCTTTGCACTGAACCCGTTGAGGCAGATATTTGTCTGTCCAGGGGCAGCTGGGAAGGGCACTGAACCCCACACAGACGTGCTGAACAAAGGCTTTCTTATAAAGGTCTCATTCAAGAGGCTGGCTGGTGCGAAATCTGCTCCGCCACAGGCGAGACATGCATTCTTGGTGCCCGCTGGAGACGGGAGGGATGGAGGACCCTGGGGTTTACCAGCTATGCCAGATCAGATCCAGGATAATTCTTCAAAGAAACAAACAGCAAAGATATATATTTGTTATGTGCAACATTTTAAGTTTTTCAGATAAACACTGGTATTCCACAAAATATGCAAAGCATATTTTGGCAGCACAGGGCACTGGAGAGGCAAGTGATTCGTAGAAAACGCACTAGGTTTCTTTCACGGAGGGCTAATTAACTTGCAGCATATGGATGGATCTATTCATCTCCAGATTACAGTCTTAACTTTTACGTAATTATTATTTTTAAAACACTATGTATATTCTTTCAACCTTCATGTTTCAATATGCTATTCAACATTCTCCGGTCTGGAAAGAGGGCCCATTTATCACACCTCTGGAGCAGCATCCCGTCTTCCCAGAAAACAACGAAAACAAAATTCCCACAATTTTAAGGGTGTTTCAGGTTTGACAAAAAGAATGGAGCACTCATGCCTTCCTCCCCAGCTTGTGCCATCCCTCACCTCTAGAAATAAGTCACAGACACATTTCAAAAACTAAGACTATGCTGAAGTAACCCCTGGTGTATTACAGAATTACACAGGCTTCATTCTTCTGTAAATAAATAATAAAATCCCTTCAACCAGAGAATATTCCACTTGGAAGCATTATTCACTTTATTTACCATACCTCATTCTAACGAGAGGATATGTTTTTCCATTTAAACATGCCCTTAAGCCGTAAAAACTCGCTAAGTCCTGTCGCCTCAGCCCCATAGCCAACCTGGGTTACCTTGCCTGGAATTCTAAATGACTGCAGGACCGCAACGAGCGTTAGCAAGCAGCACGGGGCAGCCTGGTACGGTTGTAACCCACAAGACAGCCCCGGGAGCGAGAACAACGGCTGGGGAGATAACACTTACAGGGATGGCTCCCACCCGACTCGGCGAGCTTCCTTCCAGCAGCCCAAGCGACGCAGTGCGAAACACGACCTCCCCTCAAATCGCCAGCCTGCGCTCACACGCGTCTCCGGCTCCCCGGCTGCATGGCCGTAGTCGCACCATATGTTCAGCTTCTTTATAAACCTAGCACAAAGCTAACTTCTTGCAGTCTTTTCTTTTCAAAGAAGCATGGAAAAGCTTGGGAATGAGCTCAGTCTAAACCCGCCACGGCTGCAAACCCCGGCACATACATACGTGCACAGTTGTCCACGGTTTCTTAGGCTGTGGGAATTTGTCAGGCACAAGCGTGGATTCGGGGCTGCTATTACGGAAGTGAGGACAGCTGCTCTCAGCGAGCTGATCCAATGACAAAAAGAAAGAAAAGGAGGCAGACACAGGTCTTTAATGAGACATTTATAAACGATTTCCCAGGCAGAGCACTGGCACTAGCACAGAGAGAGGAGCAGTCTCAGGACACCTCCTGAACTGCAGAAATTTATCTTGAGTACCAAACGTCGTAAAGAGCAGCCAAGCAAAGCATCGTGCTTTCTCTCCACCAGAAAAGCGATTAAGCAGCAGGGTTTTGAAATATCACAGCCTTTTTAAGCGCAGGATTTTTGCTCAGGCATCATTCCCACATAAAACTCACTTGGATAGACTATGGTGCCATTCCTAACCAGCTACGGCACTAACTGAAAGAGCGGAGCAGCCAAGCAGTACATTGCTCAGGCAGGTGCACACAGAAAGGCCATTGACTTATTCACTCCGAAATGATGGAATTAGCTCACTTCCAATAAAATGTGGACGAGAAGGTACCAGAAAATAGCCTGGCTTGGTCCGTTGGGAGACTAATTATTGCTTTATGATCAGACTGGAGCCAGACCAGGGGATCAGCAGCTCCAAGAACAACAGCCTGTACAGGGAGTGTGATGCAGAAGTTGCTGTGTGTGCGTAACTCCGGGTATTTACTCACAGGACAAAACCCAAGCAGCCATGCACAAGCAGAGCGGCTGTGCCTCTAACAGTCCAGGGGAAAGGAAGGTTAAATGACCAGGAGAGATCCTAGGTCGACTCTGACTTTGGCATAGACTGCCTTCGGACATAGTACTCACTCCAGCTACACAACAAGCATTATAACCCTCTCTTACATCCTCACCGCACTCAGACGATACGGTTACCCCACTCAAGTCACGTTAGCTCTCCTGCAGTGCAGCGTTTTGCCTGACGTGACAGCTGATGAGCCACGTCACTCGTATCTGTGATCCTGCTGCATGATCAGCACTTTGGAGACCCACGTGCCCCCAGCTCCAGCTTAAAGCATCCTTCAGTTCAAGTCAGCGGTGCATCTGTGCAGCTGGAGGTTGCAAGCTCTGGCAGCGAGTGCTCTGCTGGCACCTGGGAGGTCTTCCCCACGTGAAGGGCTAGACATGTAGCAACAGACCACGTGAGTAAGATCTTCCCTACTCTTTCTCTCTTGACTAGTAACAACTTCTCATTTCTACCCGCTCAACCTCAGAAACGCTTCCTAGGAACAAGCACAAGCTTTTCTCTGAGCTTTCAACATGACTTTGCTCTGCTTCCCTCTGGCAGGAGCTGGGCTAATCTTCACAGTGATTGCTCTTTACAGCAGCTCACAGCTTGCAGCCATGCAAGGTGCTTTCTCATGCTCTGTCTGCAGCTCGTCTTGAGGGAAAAGTACAAAAACACCTGACATGTAATAACCAAGGAGGATGCTTGGTTAGCTCCCTATCAGCGTGCTACTAGAGGCTTGTTTTCAGTGCAGCCGGCTATCCTGGAAGACAGCAGAGAGTAAAGCCACTGTTAATTGAACCACTGTAATGGTACCAACAGAGACAAGCACCACATTTTTCTGTCTTGTGTGTAGGTTTTTTCCCTCCTCAGTAGAAACATAACAGCAATACAATTATGCCATCCCTTTGAATCCTCCATCCAACGTGCCTGAAAGAGGGACACTTTAGGGGCCACCTGCAGCATCCCCAGGATCCCAGGGGAACTGTAGGAGAGGTAAAGACCAACATCTTTTAATTGCCAAACTTGTGCACAACCCTAGGGCTGCGCTGTGCTGAAACACAGCTTCGATTCATTACTTCATCAGCCATTTATTTTTGCAGCCATACGTCCACGCGCAGATCGTGCAGACTATACATCTCCCACGAAGGTCACACAATAGACTGACTGTATGCAGGTCCACGCGACGCAGAATGTCGTTTGTTGGGCTGTTTTTGTTTTGCCTAATCTAATAAAAAGGATATTTGAGAGCAGATTAACACTGAGTCATCTACTTTATTGCAAATATCTGGCTTAAACAGCTAAGTATCAAAAGCCAATGAGTTGTACATGAACAGGCACTATTTGCAGAAAATCCAGATCATCTATTTACAGTGGACATCTTTTTTTTTTTTTTTTGAGAAAAAGCATGACCATGATCCAGATCTGACCCTAAAAAAATATCTGAGCTATGATATGAACATAGAAACCCACAGCAGGTATCTCAAACCCAACAGCTGTAAGTCTCAGTGATCACCAGAAATGGTACATTATGCCCTTCCAGGGGTGATGGTGGGTGAAGTGAGCAGCAGTGGTGGTGGGGAAATCCATAATGTGAAGTGAGGGATCATGGACAAAGCTCTGGGAGCTGACTAGTTGAGCTGTACAAAATATCTCAGCACACGGTCCCACCAGGCACCCTGACTACCTTGAGCACACAGTATGCTCTCAATCCCAGTTCATCTTACTGGTTTGAGAGACTCATGTGGGAACTATCCCTCTCTTTTATACCATTTCTTCAGATGATCAGGTTTTTTGCTTTCATCCTCTGAACACACCCGACATGGGCAGCAGTCAGTCAGTGAGGACAATGTCCCCAAGCCCTTTTTTGGAGTCAGGATTTTCTCAACATCATACCTTCCTTAATTGAATTTTTTTGTGCAAGGTCTGCATCAAGCCCTTCTAACTTCTGGCAGTGTTTTTTTAAGCAAATACCTCCAAATGTAATATTCTGAAATAAGCAACTCTGTGAAATAAATTATACAACAATACATAAGGCTCCTGTCTTCTTCAGGGAATGTGAATCTTAAACAATTGTACGTGTTTATGTGTGAAATCTGACAAGCACACCATAAGCACAAGGCTAGGACACTTGCTCAATGTGCGCACCCACAGCCAAATTACAAATGTACTGAAGCTTACAGACACAGCACTTCAGTCAGTGAAAAGGATTACTGGAAGCAGCGTCAGAGAGAGAAGCTGCTGCTCCTGGAGCCAGGACTGGGAGGGCAAAAGGCCAGAAAAAACTGCTGGCCAGGGCAGCTGTTCCACTCTCACCTCTGACTCGCAGGATGACATGGGGCAAGACTTCATTCTTCAAGCAGTCTTGTGTGTAAAATATGGAAAATACTGGCCTACCTCAGAGCCCCAGGCTTTGCAGGTGGTGGTGAAGCATTCAGAGTGTCTAGAACAGAAAGGTTTCATATGTGCATTATAATTACAGAAAGTGAGATTGACTTGCAGCTCGTGCTTGGTAGGAATTCATAAAGCAGCTTGGGAATACTCCTGCAGCAGCAGCAAACTCCTACGTAACACTGCCCTGCAAATTAGAGCACTGGCAGTGCACTAGATCACACAATGCAACTCCTGAATTCTTGGTGCAGGTTCAGGTCTTAAGAGGTACTCGTGGCAAAGCTCCTCACTGCCTTCCTCTGCAATCATTTAAAATCCCTACGCACAAGCAAATTCCTCCTTCTGACCTAGAATTCTGTAAAGCAGACCATGCGAGCAAAGCGCTCCGCTGCATCCTCCGCGCCATCCACGACCCAGGCGCAGCACACAGGACGCACGTTTACTGTGCTGGAAAACAGCATTGCCAAAAGGGTCAATTAGTAGCAGAGACGATCAACTGTGCTCTGAACGGAGCTGCTTAAGTCACACACAGCCCAATTTTGACAGTGAGTATTGTGATACATAGACTTTTCTTACAGACGTCACATATCACATAGAAAACAATTTCTTTCTTTTAAGGGGATTACTTCCTAGCACCTTTATTTAAAAAAGCAAATACCCTACTGAGCCCAAAATAAACAGAGAAGAATATCCGTATTATAAATATTTTAAGGCTTCTGTGGAGACCAATTCACCCATCCAACTGCTTGCAAGGAGGATGCTTGCATGCAGGATCAGTGTGTGATGGTAAAGCTGGACAAACAGCCAATACTACGTAGTAACAGCCTGATGCCACTGCAACCCTACGGATTCTCATCCCGAATCCACTGGTGCCAAAGGGAATCTTTGATTTCATTGAATATTGGCTCAGGTCTCTAATGATCAATCTGCTCTTGCAGGAGTAGTTCAGCTGTTTGAGGCAGAACATGCAGGAGCAGATTCTGGCCTGAAGCTGCACCCTTACTGCAACGGGTGTAACTGCAAGTGTCCTGATGTTACTGCAGACTTACACCAGCACGGCTGAATAGGATTTGGTTCATTATATTCACACCACCATAAGCTGAACATCTGTGGGAAGTAGATTTTCTTTCCCTGCTGTTCTGTGAGGAGCTACAGACCGAGAGAGCAGGAGGGCGTCTGACCTCCATATGCCTTCAGCGCGTGCTCACATCTCATTCTACAATGAGTGTGCTGAATATTAAGGATTAACTATATCTAATCCTTCTAAGAGCATCTACTGACTAAGACAATTAAAATCAGACTCTCAGTTGTCTCTAGATGTCACCTGTAAAGCTGATTAAACCAGGATTGATTCAATGTCCTTTCGTAGTGCTTGAAATGCATTAAACCACGTCTCCTTAGGAGAGGAATGCTGCCAAAGGGCCTTTCCCAATTCAAGAGGGAAAACAGAAGGGCTGGGGGAACCACCACCTCCAACACCCCCCCCACAGAAACCCCACTACAAAACATATTTCAGACTGCAGGGTGGCAAACAGGGTTGCTCATGAAAGGGACAAGCGAGCTGAACACAAGCCCTATGCAAATAGTCAAACGGTTGGTCCACAGCCATGCCAGAAAGCATCTGCTTCTGGAAAGGCAGCAGGGATTAGCAGCAAATACGCAGGGTCTCACGAGAGCATCAGTGTGCGTGAGCGACTGCATTTACACAGAGCCACGTGACTTACACGCAGGGCACTTCAGTCACCCCACAGTAACGATGAACGAACACGCGCAAGCTCTAACGATCGCTCTGCAAAGCTTCTCCGGCAGCTGTTGCAGTTCCTGCACCTCAGCAGCACTGACCAGCAGCCATCGCGGTTCCTCTCCCAGCCTGGCTTCTCCATTTGAGCTGTACATCAATGCTAAATCAGCAAACCAGCAACCCTCATCTGCAGTTTTTCCTGTGTAACCCCTAGACACACACTCTTGCTTTCTTTCAGGTACCTGATAACTTCTTGAATAGACGTCCGCCTGGGTGCACCTGGATACCGTAGCTCTTACTACTGCCTGACAGATCACCCGCTGACACTGTAGCAGTCACAGGCATTTGATCTTACAACATGCTCGTTGGCACCTTGTCCTCCCGATTCCTCCAGGAACTGAAGCTGCTGTGTACACAGGCCTGTTAAGATAAAGCAAGACCTATCCAAACTTCACAGCCACCGATGACGCATTTCCAGCAAGGATCACTAATCCGACTCCAGGAGCATCCATTCACGCTTGCACCACGGATTTAATTGAGGACAGCGCTCAGATGAGAGCTGACAATACCAATCACTCTGAGAGGCCTGAAGCAAAACAGCAAAACCAAATGTTTGCTAGAAATAATAGCAGCCTCTGGCTCCACGATGTGGGGTCTTTTCTCTCGATTCGCCAGTGCACCACACCCCAAGTTAATGTTAATCAAAAGCCACAAAGCCTTTGCATAGACAAGAATTAGCTCCTTATGTCTGTGCCAGTCAATCGGCTGCTCGGGACATTACAATCCCATTCCTTTTGTTTCAGACAAAACAGTAGTTTAGTGTCTTTCATATTTAACTGGGAATGAGAATTAATAGATTAATACAAAACCAGACAGCCTCAGCACTCTCTCATGCAGCTTTATAAAGAAGCCTGTGTTAAGGCACTGCCAAACCTTCAATGATTACCTGAAAATAACCTGCCCAAGCACTCTCTTATTACCAAGGCATGAATTCCTCATCAAGGACACCTTCTTTCTTTCTGTTTTACTGCAAAATAATCCTACAGGCAACAGAAATTACTTCCTACTGCTATGCATCCAGCCAATTTACTCCAACAAAATCCTGAGAAACTTGAGGGGCGAACAACTGATTTCCAAGTTAATTTACCAAGATGTTGCTGTTAACCCTGGCGCAGGTAAATAAAAAGGAACAAAGATTTCCCTAGGGAAGGTAAGAGCAAGGCACCAGTCCTACAAGGAGCTAAGGTGGTGGTGAGATTTAGCCTCCTCCAGCAGAATTCATGCAGGTATAGTCATTAATGATGGGGCCTAGACGTATGCAAAGAGACCCACACAGAATTGCTGACTCTCTGAAACTAGAAGCAGCCCTCAGAAGATAACTGCATTTATAGACAACAAATCATAAGAAGCTAACTCCCTCCCCACCGCCCAGGAGACTCAAAACCAGATTCAACCCTGATAAAAAGATTATGCCACACAGTTTTCAAAGGAAACCTCCTTCATTTGCGAAGAGGGACCTGGGATGCAACCCATGGAGCCCAGTCTGCCCAGCCCTCTACTAGCCTCTTCTCCTTATTCTCCGATGCTAGGAGTGATGGATCACATTCAGGTTGGAGCAGCAGCTCTGGTCACGCATCCCACCCAACGCAAACGCAGCGACAGCACCCAGCAAACCCGTCCCGGCTGCTGCCTGCGCGATGGGGAGCCCATCCCCGCAGCGCAGCAGTACCCAGCCCCCAGGATGGAACCAGCCCCGGCCAACGAGCAACCAGAAACCGCGCGTAAATAACTATGCCAACAACTAGCACAGCTCCTGCTTGTAAAACCCTCATTACAAGACACTTAGTTTAATTATCCTATGGAGCCAGACATCTAGTGCTCTTTAACAGCCCTGTGAGCGCTCCACTCCGCTTTTATTTCTCCTGAACAAAAGCATCATACAGTGTTTGCAAAGGCAGACATTATGCCAGCAAATATTAATAGCTCTGTGCATTTATTTTTCACCAAAAATTATGTACGTACACTCACATGAAAATGAGAAGGCATTCCCAGGCTCCTGCCAATGCTGTATAGTTTAGCTATCAAAGTATATTTTTTTTGGCAATAAAACTGGGCACCAGCTGAAAAATGGTTTTGTTACTCATAGCCATGCCCAAATATGACATTCATGTCTCAGATACTTACACCTGCCTATTTAGAAAGGCAGGATCCATCTGTAAAATTCAAGTTCTAGGCTGGATTCAGACTGCATGTGTTTAAGTCTCACAGAAAATTTAACAGGTTTGGGCTTTTTTGCCTCCAGTGCTGAAATCCCAGAGTTGCCCAGCTCCATCTGTAAATACTAATTTTCCTTTTTTTCTCCCCCTTTTGCCAGAATTCTTTAGCTGGAGATAAGATTTAAGGACCATAAAAAGCAGTGCAAATGAACACCAGAGCCAGCTGACAGCAAAATGCAGTATGAAAGGCAAGGCTTTCTCCTCTAACCAAGTTACTCCGGTGCTGCTCCGAGCAGACAAAAACCACTCTGAAATGTGAACGCTTCCCCTCCCAGCGGCTTTCACCTGTTCCACCAGCTGGGAAGGCTGTGGGGACCCATTCATCACAGCCTCCATTCTCTCTCTGTCTTGCAACTGCAGGCTAAAGCAGGCTTCTCCAAGAGGAGGGTGGGAAAGAAACCAAGACATATGAGCTCTGTAAGTAACAAGAAATCCGAACGCTGTATTGAGCCCTTTACCCGTGACCCACACCTTCTGCACAGAAACCTCTCTTGCACATGGGGTTGAGAGCAGTAAATTTCTTTACTTCAAGCACGGGAAATAAGCCAACACATTTGTGGGAAATCCTCTCCTGAGACAGCCAGAGATGAATTCTCAGTCTGGTTTTAAGGGAAAGAGTTACAACAAAGCAGCAGAACTTATTTTTTCCACTGTTCCAGCTCTATTGGAAAGAAGGCGGGGGGGGGGGGGGCCGGGGGTCGGCCG
>Ga0181612_100259_pt1 | contig 14407 bp, 10 predicted proteins | sample HoacroProtozoa21_FD_119630 | JGI IMG/M metagenome (GOLD analysis project Ga0181612, IMG submission 119630) | Hoatzin crop microbial communities from Cojedes, Venezuel. Combined Assembly of Gp0051906, Gp0051904, Gp0051908 | reverse complement strand
CTGTCCCCTCTCCTGTCCTTGTCTCGACCCTTGAGCCTTTCATCGTATTTCCTCTCCCCTGTCCAGTTGAGGAGGGGGAGTGACAGTGTGGTTTTGGTGGGCACCTGGCATTTATCCAGGCTAAACCAAAACATTCTTCTAGGCAGCAAACCTGTCACAAGAGACATCCTGATTATCTACATTTTACCTGAAGTAATTAAATAATGGAACACTAATAGATTTAGTGCAGCATGCACTGTCAAGATACGTTAGATTCAATAATGTAAAAATAGAAAAATCAGATCACTTTTATTTATAACTTACATCACTTCCTTTATCTTCATATTCCTCCACGTTTAAGAATTGTTCATTTTATGCTTTGGCTGTGCTTATGCTTCTGAAAGTTTCCTGCCAATTGAATCCCATTGACTTTAACAACATCGCTTCTAGTGTGTGGAAGTGTAACTTACGTCAACACTAATTCTAATTAAATGCAAGTGATACTATTATTTTTAATTAAAGACAGCTAGGGAAAATCCAGTAGTACTATTTTAAAACAGAAAATGCAATTCTGAAATAAATGAACATAAATGTTTGCTGGAATTGCACTTTTAGACTGATACAAGTGAATAAATTCTGATAATAGTAAGATCTCTACATTTTCAAAAGGTAAATGTTTTAATTTATATTTCAGGAAATTTCTTTGACTTCTTTGGCTTATTTTCTATAACATTATAGCAGTTTGTATTATTTACAAATGAAAAATATTTACAAGTATAATAAAATAATTACACAGTGTTTGAAATAAGTGTTTTATCTGAACTGAAAACAAAGCTCCCCAAAAAATTCTTCTTGGGTAATCCTGACCTAGGGGTGAGGAAGAGGGGTAGTCTGAGCTGAACACCACCAAAATCCACCAGGAAAAGGACTTTTTACTCTCCCTCCAGGTTTCATCATGAGTTATGTGCACAAAATGCTGAAAGATATAAATTACACATTGGTTGTTTGTTGTGACTTTAAGGTAAAAAAGGAACCAAATGTCTATAATTTGTCAAGAGAAGGAGCCAAAAGAAGACTTAGATGTGATTGCATACTGCAGATATAGTATGTATTACAGAATACAATATTTTGGACATTTGAGTAATCTCCTGTGGCATATTTGTTGCAACTCAGGTTGACAGATGTATCCATTTTAAGAAAGACTTGAGTTTTCTTGGCCTACCTTAAATTATCATTGCAGGAAAATAGTCTCTATGGAGATATTCTTGTTACAACATCATCTGCCTCCCCTCTCTCTTTCTCCTTACTTTAAATAACATGATTTAGGTTTCTTTGTTTTTAATAAAAAGAAGAAAGAGATGACTAATTAAATGAGAATAACTCAATATGGATGTAGGAATGAAAGGGACCTTCAGGGTTATCAAGTCCAGTTTCTAACTATAGAATTATGTTCATAATGGTAAATAAAATATGCCCATAACTGTTCTATGTTGTTGAGGCCATCTGACAAGGAATCATTCATGTTTATTTCGTGCTTATTCTTACCCTCCAAAAGAGACTGTGTATTAGGAGTGGTCCCCAGTTGATGCAAACTCTCCATCTGTACTGGGAATTATTTGGGAGCATGCTAGAAGGTCTGGGCCAGAACTGTGCTAGGGATCAGTTCTGTACTGTAGACAGCTGAGCTTCCATTCTCAGGAGGGTTTCTTGGTATCGAGTCAACCACTAGTCTAGTTGTAACAAACACATTTATAAATTGATTTAACTGTCTTAGAACTACATTTTGTTTTTCTTTTCTTAGGTCTATTGTGAGGCTCTTCTAGAAGTTTGTTTCTTTACTGAACGAAAATCTTTGTCTGATTTCCATTATAAATTCATTTCTAGATTAATTGTTTTGGTTTTGATAACAAAGCTGTACAACAGTAAACCAGATCATAATCTGTTTTATCAAACTCCTGTTTCATGTAAAGCAAAAGGAAAATCACGAAAAATGCTGTTAACAAATTCAGAATCAAGATATTTTGCATTGAGTATATGACTAAGACTGCTGCCAACATTTCCTGTAAATCAACTTAGCAATAATTAATCATATGCTTTGTATCATGATCAAGCGGAGTACATTATTGAACCCTGTGGTTTTTGCCTGGGCTTGTGGACCCTAAAGCCATGATGAAGAATGATGAAGTTATGTAACTATTTACTAAAGAAATCTATTTAACAAAACTGTTCATGCAATGGTTTTGCAATAAGTTGTCATTCTGTTTTATTTTGCATGGCTTTAGACTCAAAATTATTGATTATGAGTATATACAAGATTTATACGGATTTAAAAGTGATAGAACTGAGTAACTGATTCCTAGCCTGAATGTGCATTGCTCATTTGAATATCCCAATTAACATCAGTGGGATGTTGATGTGATTAAGTGCCACTGAGTATGTAGAAACATGTCCAATGCAACTTTGCCAGCAATTCACTACAGTCTATTTAAAACAGTATGAAAAATGCATAAGCCCTCAACCTGAAAATAAACTCTTAATCCAAATTGATCATATTTTGGTGAAATAGCTTTTCCTCCCTGATGTATTGTATGCTCATTCATTTATCAGCATCTGCTGAAAACACACTGTTTTGATTTGTCTTCTGGCTGTTCCATCTTCTGTAATATGAAGAAAATCTGAATATTCACACATATTCATGTACATATATAGCCTTTCCTCAGCCTCTGTGTTAAGCCATAAAAATATAGTGTGTCAGACTGAAACTTAATCAGAAGCTATTCTGCTGTGAGAAGGAATCATGGCTCTAAAGGTGCTACCCCCACAACCAGAGCCACCAAATCTTCACACCCAAGGAAATAATTCCAGTGGTCTTTGCATGCATGCAGGTATAGACCTTACACCACAATAGTTGTGACTTTTTTGATGTAAGCAGAAAAAAAGTATATCTTCAAATTCAGTTTTCTTGTCCAAAGGAAGCTCTTTCAATTTTACTTCAATTTTATCATTTTAATTCATTATACAGATGTAAAAAGAGGACAGATAATGAAACAGAAACTTGTTCAAAGAGCTGAAATTAAACTAGCTACAGAGATCCTCATCCAACACCACTGGAGTTCCAAAAGTCCCTACCAACTGAAGGAAAAGGCTGAGGCAGTAAATCTGACTGGGTACTTTACAGTGCAATATAATAAGGTCAAGAGAGTCGATACTCAGATTCTCATCTCCCTGCATGCCAGTGGTTCGTGTTCCCATTATTCCTATGGATTCTGGTTATTATTTCTGCTTGCTGTCCCGCTGTATTGCTCTCCTGCTGTGCTACATTAGAAAACTGAAGTGCATGACGAGTTCTCACAAGGCCCTCATCCTCTGGTTTTTGCCTCAAACAAAAAAAAGAACAGAAGTGCTTTTCATAGGGATGTGGGAATCATGGTAGCTACAGCTGAATACATTTTTTTATTATTCTTTTAGGGGCTGCTAGAGAACTACGTATTTAATTCAAGGAAAAGAAGAAACCAAACATGTCTTATTGCTCTCAATATTTTAAGAATTCTGGTCATTTAAAAAAAAAAAATTCCATTGTCTACCTTTATTTACCATCTGAAGAAATTTCAGTTTTATCACAATGTAGTTTTCCTGGCTTGAAAAAAAAACATTATCAGATGCAGTTGTTAGCTAAATTTAGCACAGTTGCTGCAACTACTTCATGACATTTCACAGGCAGACAGAAATTTTCTGAAATTTCTTGGAGATTTTGGAAAAGCTATTGTAACAATTGAAAGCCGCAGAAATGTTACTGCATGAAAATTGTCCTTCTAATTTACCGTTCTTTAAAACTACAAATTGAATGTAGTTGTGTCACACATTTTAAAACACTGGCCTTTTTTGAGAGCTATTCCTTCTCAGCAGTTTGGAGGATAGCAGGTATTACGAGGGGTCAGTTTGGTTTAGTAAGAGAAATAGACCATAAAAGTCATGAGTCACCTTATAATGAGCCTACAAAGAACCTTTGCATTCTGGTGGAAACTATCTAAACTGTGCCCAGAGAACCTGGAGTGCTGACCCTGTACCAGCTTTTAGCACTTTGACAAAAGGTAGGATTCATCTGATGAAATATACTGTTCTGAACTGATCAGCCCGTGATCTTTATAATCTGTGAAGATCTGGTCAATATACTCCACGCAGTCCCGGATGCAATTCATCTCCTAAGTAAATATCAGTCTGAAATAGGTCAGATGAATCACATTCCTAAGGCATCTATTTCTCTCCTTTGACTATTGAGAGAGATTTAGGTCACTGGCTGTGATGTTAACATCTGCATTGTGAGTGTTGAAAGGCAGGTGAGACAAAATCCAGCCAATGTTTTCCTAATAAATTTTGTTCCTTTTTCGCGGTTTAAAAAACAGATGAGATAAATGTTCACCGACCTGCCAGAGAACTGTTACTCTTTGATTGCCACAAAACTGCTATTTGTCTGGCTTCCTGAAAATAAAGAGAATTCTTTTTACAGTGTACTTCCCTTAGACATGCTGGGTAGCAATTCATGCTTGACCTTACTTTAGCTTAGTTTATCAGTGTATTTTATGAGTATGATGAACCGAAAGTTTGTGATTGTAGATTTGATGAACTCAAGCAATTGAGTGATATGATAAAGCTGATCAAGATTCAAGTCCAGTGAGAAGCTTGCTTTTCATGTGCCCTTGAACTTGAGGGGAGAATACATACAGCACGAGAACCGAAAGCTGAAAATAATCTGAGTGGCCAGTGAATAATTTGATTTTCAGGGCTCCTGAGTGCAGAATTCTTTGATTCTGTAAGGGGAAAATGCAGAAAACCAAATTAAGATGTTTTTAAAACTCTGTAAAATGTGTTTCCACAAACACTGAAATGCCATAATTGTATAGCTATTGGCTGACATGATTATAAAACACAGTCAAGATTGTTTGCCTACTTTAATTATATAGTTCTCACATGAGTTCTTATACATAAAAACTTAATTCTCCACTTCATCTACTCAGATACTCCTCTCTAGATATGTCTTTTGAGATACCTTTATGTTAATATTTTTCAGAGACAAGCTATTTTCAATTTCTGTAACAAATAATGGTTAGTTAGTCTCTTCGAAGCATAGAAGAAGTTCTTCTGGGAAATTGGAATGAACAGAAGATAACGGCTATCCTGACCAGATTGAGAACCATGGCTTATACATGAGGAGCACCAGAAAAGGAAAGAAAGAAAAGCCTGGAAGAAATGGATGAACTAAGGGTTGTCACCAATGTGGAAAATCAGGGTATTAAGAAGGATAATTTTCCACAGTTCTTCCCTGGAGGCAAGTAGGTTGATCTCACTGTTAAGATTGCTCGTATATATTTATCAGTCTCATCACAGCATAACGGATTATTTACCTCAGAACAGCTACTGAGTGGTAAGTTTTGTAACCTGCATTGTTTTCTTAATTAACTCTACTGATTCAATGCAGATGCAAAGAATGGCACAGATATACTTATGAATAAATCACAAACATCATACTGTTACCCTGGGTCCTTCATGAGCTTCCTGTGCCTCTCCTGAAAACTCTACTGTCATTTAATACATTCAAAGGATGTTTCTGATATATAACCTTCAAAAGCTGAAAATGCACATAAATGTGATTGTAAAAATAGACCGGGTTTGGATAACAAAAAAAGGCATGTGAAATATTTTTCAAGTAATTTGTTGTTTTCCATCTCTCTCACCCCTTCTCCATTTCGTTTTGATCCACTCATATCCTTCTCCTTCTCTTTGTCTATGTTTTTTATCCCTGTCACTTTTACTCTCTACCACTCTCTCACTAAGATCTTACTCACTGAATGTCTACACAGAGTGAATTTTAGGGCATCTTACAAATCCCTCAAGGTGTTTTTATCAGGGAAAATCTGACAGACCATTAATGACAGGAACACACAGCAGGCGCCACCAAAATTAAGGAAACAGTTCAAAAATGCAAATTGCAAGTGATGACATTCAAAGAGTTTAAAATGGAAATTAAATAGACACATCAGAGATGTGTGTGTGTGTTGTGAGGCAAGGATGTTTGTTTCTTTCTACATCATTCAATTTTTATGGAACCAGAGACTGGTTTTTTGCTCCTGCCTCCTCACTTTGTGCAGGGGGTGGGGGTCAGTAGATCTGATTTATGATGTGCCTTCACAGGTAGAAACACTCACTCTGGTAGGGTGGTCTGATCCAGATTATTTATTCCAGTTTAAACATGCCTAAATGTGAATCTTATTTTACTTCATCTGACTTTCACTCAGATATCTTCGCCATAAGCACTTGGCTGTCTTTTGAATTTACATTAAAGCTCAACTAAATGTTTTATATGAAAAAAATCATAAAATACATAATTACTATAATGAAGATGCATTGCTGCTCTTTGGGATTTACATCAACAATTTTGTCCAATTTGTTTAAGCATATAGTGCTGAAATGACAGTGTACCCCTCAAGAGAAATAAGTAGAGATATGATGATCTTTACATGTAAGAGATGAAAAGAAATAGGAGGATAGTTAATTATCTATATACACACAGTCTGGGGCTTGGTACGCTTCAAAGGGAGGACTTTCTCTTGCTTCCACCTGATAGCATCATGTCTCTACTGTCTATGTTATTAATACTAATGCATTGATTTTTTTTCTAACATTTTTCATTCAAGAATCTTAAAAAACATTGTTAGCATTAAAAAATAATCTTGAAAGCATCCTCGTTGTGCAGTTTATATTAGAGACAGTCATCCGTGAATATGAAAAGGCCAGGTCTTCCTCTGGCCCTCTCTTGGGATGTCATATTTTCAATGGAAAATGCAAATCAAATGAGAATAATTATGTTGGGTTTATCAAAACTCAGAAAGCGCCTTTGAGGCTCTTGCTATTGTTGAGACTTCCCATTGACTCCCATTTTTGGGAGGAAAAAATAACTTGTGAGAATTTTTTATGTTTCAGGATTTGTCTTTATTCAGCTCAACCATGTTTTCAGCTGTCTCTCCCATGGCTGAAAAGCTAGAGACAAAGGAGAGATGCGGGAGATGAAGGTGGGAAGAAGATGGGGAAGTAAGATTAAGGCTAATAGATGAGAATGAGACAGAAAGATGGCATTACCTTGGCTACTCCAGGGACATGTGAATGATCCAGCTACAAAATTCTTGGGTTTTTTGCCATACTGGCAAAACAAAAAACTGAAGCAAAGCTTCAGTGCTACTTACCAATTTTCTCTATTACAATTCACTTTGTCCATTCCTTGCTGATGACTCCACTCTTCTACACATTGCTTTGTTTGCCAGTTGCTGTTAAAGCTGGCCATTCCTTTTCTGCTTGCAAAGATCCATGGAGCAAGTTTTCTTGTATCTGTTGGATTACTTGCTCACAACATCAAAGAAGGAATAATTAGGCTGTTAATGTAAGACTGAAATAAAGACGTTACCTGAAGTCTTGTAAAACTAGGTAAGTTCCAGTTTGGTTGATGTCTGAGCCTACAAAAGAGAGTTGCTCAGAACACCTAGCCAGGAAGAGTTTGGATGTTACCCTTCTGGTAAGAATTCCTGATAAAAATAGGAAAGGAAGTCAAGCAGAGGAAGAAGGTTGCCCAGAGAGGCTGCTCAGTCTCCGTCCTTGAGTGTTTTCAAAGCCATGAGTGATCTGGTCTGATCTCATGTCAGACCCTGCTTTGAGCCATGGATCGGACTAGAGACCACCTGAGGTCCCTCCACACCTGACTTATCCACTCATCCTAGGTGCATTCCTAGAAGCCACTGGTTTGAGAGGTGCTATACTCTCCTTTTGCGGATTCCTGTGCAGCGTACGGCATAGCAGAGACATGAGGGACACCAGCTGGGGCAGTGCCAAAGGAGGCTGTACACAAAACAAACACAAACATTCCACAAACTGAATATGTAAAATAAATGAAGAGTGGAGCTAACAAAGCAGAGAAGCACATTAGTAATTCTCTTGCCAGCACAGTCCTTCAACATTTCCTCTGAAGGACAAGGGGTCAGGAGATAATACTGCATTTTGACACAAACTGGAAGTGTCAAATTTGGATTCTTTTCAGACTCCAGCAACTAAATGAATCCTTCCTCTCCTGCCTAGCACATCTGAGAAAGATCCAGCTTCCAGAAACATCTGTTCATACCTGACTAGTCCACGAGGCCAAGCTGGTAGTAAATGAAGTCAGAATTTGACTCGTTCTGTGACCGTGAGAGAATTGCAGACACTGGTGTTGCAACAAGGATACTACTGTCCCTTTTCAAATTTAAACCCAGATTCCTCATGGATTTTCCCCATTCTATTTATATTTGCAGGCATGAAAATAGAATTGTTTTCCACTGTATGGAGCATTTTCCTTTTGACCTCCGGTTGGACATAAGAGCTGTGCTGGTGAAATCTCAGCCAGCAGGAATCCCCAGGTCTCGGTGATCCTTGGGCTGTGTCATCACCAGGCAAACCACAGGGAAACCTCCCACCAGCAGTTGTCCAGAGCATTATCCTAAGATCCTTTAGACTCTAGTAGTCATACATGTAGCACAAAGCAGGTTGGAGCCCACTCTTCCCTCACCAGAGCAAATCAAACATAGCTGCTCAAAAGCAAAACTGCATATAAAATACAGGACCCAGAAGAACAGAATATCCCTTCTTGATATGAAAAGTCTTCCTGCAGCTCGGTTTATGCATACATCTCAAAAGAGTTTAAGCGGGATGAAAGAAGTGTAGAGTTCTTGAGCTGTCTCTTTTGGCTCTTTCAAACAAGACATAAAGTCATTTTTATGAGAAATGGGGAACCTGAGGCAGATATCGGTAAACACAGCAGGTTAACGGCTTAGATGGCTGCAAACAATTAGAAATTAGTTTACAAATGTAATATAGGCTATTTGCTTCTGCATGTCACTTGATCCATTTACTTATATTGTGCCTTTATCATCTAAAGTTTGGGAGTTTTGTCATTATAGAATAGAAGATCTTTAGGCAGGGACTGTGGTTTTTATTGTAGTGAATATTATTAAAAAAAAGGTCTTTCCATCAGTGGCTACATCCTTGCATTTAATTTTTCTGTATAGTGTTGTGATAAATAACTTCTTTTCATGTCTGAATAGTTATTATATCTAATGGTTATATCACTTAACTGTAATAATCAAGGATGAGAAAATAAGTCATAAATAGCTAATCATTTACTCATGCATTTTTCTTCTTGTAGTATTTGTGAATTGTCAATGACATTTTCATGGGCATATTAACCTATTGGAAATAAGTCATCAAAGAAATGCAATTATTTCTTGGTGTGTAATTTGAGGCGTAAGGTTGAAGTTCCTTTGCAACTGCCGGTGGATTTTTTTCCCTCATATTTTTTTCTGCTAAACAGTGTGAAGAAACACCTGCTGTGGTAAGAAAAATGTCATGCATCAAAAGCCAAAATACTTCATGCAAAGGTCCAAGTATTTCATACAAAAATCAGCGCTTTGTCTTATAATTTAAAGACTCATTTTTCACTTTTCATTAACAATTTTTTACTTTTGTGTACTTTTTCAGCAGAAAATTAAATTCTGACTAGCTCTGATATTGTGGTAAATATTGACTCTTCAGGTGTTACTTAGGCACATTTGACTAGCCACAAGAAAAGACCCTCTACATCCTCAAGGAAAGTCTGCTTTCAACTTCACATTGTCTCCTTAGGTAGAATTTTTTTATTATTAATCTAACATGTTACTGTTTCAAGATGCTCCAATGAAGAAATGAGTCCTTTAAAGCAGGCACAAAATGACTACAGCAAATTAACTTGTTCACTGGGAAAAGAGAGACAATATTGTTCAAAAATATTTGTCGAACATGAAAGTGAAAACTCCAGCAAGGTGGAGAGAAGACCACTTTCTTTTATGAAGTCTGCATAACCGGAAGCTCCGTAACAGAATTCCTGTCTTCACTGGGACTTCTGAGTAACACTGCATGTAAGGTAAATGCTAGGAATAATACAAAGAAAAGAGGAACGTTTATATTTTCTTCCTGTCACTTCCTAGTATTGGCAAATATATGAATTATTTTACAGGACTAATAATTGTAACTCGTGGGGTAAAAAAAAAAGAAGGAAAATGCTTTTGTACTTGTGTAAGGAAGGAAAGTCTATTTATAGCACAGCTGAATAATCATGGTTGCCATGCTACGACAATTTGTTGACTAAAATAAGCCTATAAAAAAGTGACTCTGTTATCAATGTTCATTGATCCATCCTGCAAGCAAAAATCAGCTGCTAAGCCAAATAATCTCTTATGGCATTGTTCAGTGAAAAAAATGAAAGCAGCAGCCACACTGCTGAGTCAATGTTTACGACTCAGTGGGATTCAGTTCCACCAGAGGTACAAACGTGGCGTGTGTCAGTGGCCTGGGGACCCTGCCGTGGTGCCACAGCCAGCCCCACACTGCAGGCGAGCGGCCACTGCAGGTGCCTCCTGCCCCGCAGGGAACAACACGGTGCAGAGTGTCTTGCAGAGTTGTTTGTCTCACGGACTGCTGTGAATGATGCTAACGTGAAATAGCTTTGGTTTAGGAAGCAGAATAGCTCATGTTTCTACTGTTCCGCTTGCACGGCACAAAATAGGCAGAAATATTTCTCAGATGATGTAATGAAGTGCATTTGAATGCATTGCCCTGGCAAATTTTTTAACTCTTTCCAAAGCCCTTATTAATTTGATACACTGTGCTGGAACATCATCTTCAACTTTCCATGACAGTGTTTCACCTTCTCTTTGAAATTGCATTTACTGATATGTTTTATGAATTTATGGAATAATCTAAATGTAATCAATAGAATTACTGTGTGAAATTTTGTCACTTTGCACATTAGCAACACAGCTTGTACAAGCAACACAGAATTCCACAGATTTTCTTGTGTATGCAGATTGGCAGGACCTGGCAGAACTGGCGTATTTCTGCCAATAAGACTGAAGAAACAGCAAGTATTTGGGGTCATTTGGTGGTAGTTTTATGGAAGAAGAAAGCCCAAATTATGCCAGAAATATGTCTATAAAGCATGATCAAAACCAGATTTTGAATCTGCAACTTCAAAATAAGGACAACTGTTTTTTTAAGACTTTGAAAGACTACGGACTTTTTTTTTTTTTGTAAAGTGAAGAGTAGTTGAGAAAGCAAGAACGAGAGGTACACAATGACACTGCTGAAGGAACCTTGGGCGTAGTACTAGAAACTAAGCCGTGGTCACTAATTCTTGCCGAACTGTACCTGTTCATGCAAACCTGAATTTTACCACCTCATGGATGAGGAACTGGGATCTAATTAAGGTTGGGATTTTCCTACCGATATAAAGAGGGAAAGGGCAGAGCATGAGCCAAGGAACAGGTGGGGGCTACAGGGAGCTGTGCTTGTTGTTGCAGCTGACACCTGACTAGGGGGTGACAGGAACTGTGGCTTTGGGAATTTGCCATCTCTTTCAAGAACATGTTTTAAGCAGAGGAGCACAAACACTGTCTGGATGTATGATCACTGCTACAGCTGTGTGTCCAAACCTTGCATGCCTCAAATCTGTCTGGACCGCAGGCAAAAGTGTAAGTGCTAACAAGTCGCTTGCCCCATCTCCATCCTCTCCTCTAAAATTCTGACAAATCTCCGTGATGCACTTTCTAGTCAGAAATATCAAATGCATGCAAATATTTTTAAGCCCTTTTACTTACTGCCTGTGTTGCTCTCACCCGCAGAGAGGATGGAGGGGGTGTGTGGTGCTATTTGCGAGCAGTTGTGCTCTGCTTATGAGAAGTGGAGTAGCAATGGCTTTTTCTTGTCTGTCTGTTGCACTAATTCAGTATGATCAAGACTTCAGAGTTAATGTCAGGCTCCTTCTAGCAGCCACAGAGCGTCAGGACTGATGGATCAATAGTGTCAGAGGATTCAGGTTAAAATCAAGAGCTACGGAATGTTTTGTAGAGTTTGAGCCATTTTGACACTGCCTGAGTAGAGTGGGTTCCTTAGTCTGAGCCACTAACTTTCTACAGTTAGTAAAGGGAACAAATTCAGACATCAGTTGGTAGCAAAACACTGAGGTTAAATAAAGAAATACCAGCACGGAATACTTGTGGGTTATCGTGTTTAGGTCTTTTACATGCTGACAGTGGAGGTAATTCCTTTTAATCTGAGTTATTTCTCATTTCTTTTTGTCACTGAGCTATGAACATCCACTGGCACCTTGGAAAGCAGTAGTTTAAACATATTTAGGAAATTGTGAAGGACAATGAGATTTAAAATTGCCTGTTTCTTGGCCAAAGGCATTATTAGAGGTTATTTTTGATGGAGAGAGGGAATCTTGTAGTTTCCATAGCACAAAATACATTTTAGCAAAACATTGTTCCAGGGAGATCATCACCCCATTTGCAAATGGTCATGCTATCTCCCTGACAAACAAAGCAGATGATTTTATGATGGGGAAAAAATAGGGAAAATATATCTGCGATAAAGTAAAAGCTTTTCAGAAAAGACCTATTGGAATTTCTGCAGGAAAACCTGTTGGAAAAAATAAGATAAATTTCTCTAAATGATTTTTTAAAATTATATCTGATAATACCTCCTCATGTTTATTCAGTCTGTGGACCAGAGACAGTGCATAGTAAAACTCCTGACATACACAGAGGCTGAACATCAGCACCAGCTGGTTTGGTCTGTGAGTCCCTTCGTATTTGACTATAGTACTTGCCAATATAGACAAGTTTCAGTTTCATGTGAGCTCTGACAGCTCAGCAGTGTGCACCAAAGCATAGTAAATTGGAATAACAGGAAGGTTTACTTCAAAATGTTACTCCTGATTCAAGCATAAACACACAGACACACCCAAGGAAGAAAGCTATATGTGCTCTCTGCTTTAAAATTTCATAAAGACTATTCATATTCACCTAATATTCTTAAGTCCAAGTGGCTCTCATTTCTAGTAATTATGGTGAGGCTATTCAAAAGCAATTTTAGTATTCCTGGCTAGAGAGTTTCTCTGAACTGGAACTTCTGAGTCTTTATATTATAATAGGTTAACATACAAGTTAAACTGTAATTTGTAAGGTTGATATGCAAGTGAAGAAGATACACATATCTCTCTCCCGCTCAAGTTTCTGCCTCATTTGTGAGAAAAGATCTCTGCCTGATGACCAGTTTAAGGCAACAGCAGCTCTCCACCAGACTGTTCCAGGGGTGCTACCTCTAGCTGTAGTATTTTAAAGGCTACTGGCCTTTATATGGAAATTAACATCAAGCTGTCCTCTGAGCTTCCTGTCACATTGACCTCCATCAGGAGAGGCTTTTAGGTGACCCTGGGATCTTGCCTGGTGACAATGAACCTTCGCTCTGTTTCCCAAATACCTGAAAATTGCAGCAGCCTGTCTGATGCTGAAACAAAATCTTCTCTGCCAGTAGCACCACACCTAGGAAAAAAACTCACTTGATTTCAGAGATGATATCCAGATGTATGTATAGACAGACTGAATAAAAGGCTTATGCATTCCTGATTTCCATTATTAGCACAGCAGGCTGTAGTCTGGAAACAAAGATAAAAAGCTTGGAGTGTTCCTGAATTGGAATGGGTCCAGTTACACAGGAGATAACTTGCTGTTCAACCTGAGTGAGAAACGTCATCATGGCTTTATAGTTGTTTTTCTCATACATGTATATACACACGTGTGTGCAGGTATGTATTTTAATTCAAGCAGGAAGCTGAAAAGAGAACACAGTAACACACCAGTTAATGTCCTTTGGCCAGGATGATATATCACTTAAGCCAAACAACTGTGTTTATATGAAAAGAAAAAAATGTCACCTATGCTCTGGAAGGAAGAGGGGAACACTGTCTGTCATTAGGTGCTTTTAAGAGCACACACAGTGCTAACTGAAGAGAGGTTGACCACCGACTTTCCACTTGCTCTCCTTCAAGACCAGAAGGTGAAGCACCCCAAGCCCAGGCATGCAAATAAAGGCATACCAAGAGTACAGCATGATGGGGAAAGCTCTCACACATTTTTTGGGAAAGCTGCAAGCCTGGGTGGCTCTCTGGAGTGCCTGTACATTAGCGCATGCAGCATGGGAACAGACAAGGGAATTCAAGGTCTGTGTGTAGTGGCAAGGCTATAAACGCACTGGGATGAAAGAGATGTGGTGAGGAAGGTCACAGAAGTGAGAACTGCCGTGAAGGGATATAGGTTCTTTAGGAAGGACAGGCTGTGAACGTGAAGAGGGGGTGTTGCCTGTTACATGAGGGAGCAGACTGGTCTGCTCTGGAGCGCCTGGTCCAGTGCTGGTTTCCCCAGTACAAGAGAGACCTAGACATACTGGAGAGCACTAAACGTTGTCTACCTTGACTTCAGCAAGGCTTTTGACACTGTCTCCCATAACATTCTCATAGCCAAGCTCAGAAAGTGTG
>Ga0181612_121810_pt1 | contig 14408 bp, 8 predicted proteins | sample HoacroProtozoa21_FD_119630 | JGI IMG/M metagenome (GOLD analysis project Ga0181612, IMG submission 119630) | Hoatzin crop microbial communities from Cojedes, Venezuel. Combined Assembly of Gp0051906, Gp0051904, Gp0051908 | reverse complement strand
TGGCCCCGTCCTCCTGACACCCACCCTGCAGATATTTGTAGGCATTTGTAAGGTCCCCTCTCAGCATTCTCTTCTCCAGGCTGAACAAGCCCAGCTGCCTCAGCCTTTCCTCATAGGAGAGATGTTCCAGTCCCCTCCTCATCCTCATAGCCCTCCACTGGACTCTCTCCAGTAGCTCCTCATCTTTCTTGAACTGGGGAGCCCAGCACTGGACACAGCGCTGCAGATGGGGCCTCACCAGGGCAGAGAACTGTATTAATCTGCACTGCATCTTCACCGCATTAATCTGCACCATGCCACGGTTTGAAAGATAAAACTTTCTTTTCACTCCCTGCTGCCAACAGCCTTGGTGTGTGTGTTCGCAGCGAGGCCCCAGCAGCTGCGAAGGGTTAGTGGCTGCTTGTGGGTGCTGCTGCTCTTCACCCGCATCAGAGCCGCTTGCTTTTCTCAGGGGTGGGATATGATAGACAACTTAAAGAAAAAATGGAACTGTCATTTGCTGGTAACCTGATTTTTTTGAGTGAAAAAAAGATGACATTCTGCAATTAGTTGAAATGATTTTTTAGCTGCAGGTATAATTTATTTGGCCTGCTCTTGTTTCCCTTAAGAAGGGAGCATGGAGAATACCACCCACAGATGCTATGGGGATGTGTTTAATGCAGTTATGTTGATGTTCACAGTCATGGTGGGGGACCTTTTTCTAATGCCTTGCAGTTTCTGTGCATTAACTGATGGGCTTCGTTTTCCTGCTTTTGCTGAAGTCTGCTCTGCAGCTATTCATTTTTATTTTTCTGTGCTTGGATGTGGGAGCAAGGCAATCTGCTTCTGTGCAGAGATGCACATGTGTTTGCCAGGTCCCTCAAGCAGGGTTGGAGTTGGCAGCAGCCTGGGCAGGAGGGGGCAAGGGGGTACAGGGGTCTCCCTGTCCCCCTGCGCAGACTCTGCAGGTCCCCGCTGCCCGGTCTCCTCTCCCAAAGGTCTCTGCAGAGCAGAGCTGGGAAGGCACCGCTGCCGCACACCGCTGAAGGTGTAGAAAGGCTCAGCTGCCAGCTGGACACAGGAGAAAACTGATGTGACAAGCGGGATGAAAAGGTGGTTCCTTGCTGTGAAACTTCACTTCTTTCCCTGCTCGCTTCATTTGAGCTTAGGAATCTCAGATGAAGAGATTCCGCTCCAGATAGCCCCTCAGCTCCTCCTAAGCCTCCTCTTTTCAGCACAGGACACCTTGTCCTAGCTGCAGCTGCCCTCTATTTGCTTTTCAGATTTTTTATGAAGTGCCTGCAGGGAATTTTTTTGAAGTCATGTAACAGCACTGCAGGGGTTTGAAGGGCTCTCGTCCTGCTGCCTCATCGTTTCAGTGCTAAAGGGAAACATGGTTCAGTAGCTCACGATGGTGTGGGGCTGTGGACCGAGCAGCAGAGCTCTGCGGGGCCAGGCTGGGCCACGTGCGGGGTGTCACAGCTCCCTGGCAGAGCCAGCTGGACTCGGTGAGCTGCGAACCCTGCCAGACCCTGTGTTTGTGGCAGTGGGTCCCCGACTGGCATGTCACAGCCCACCTTGGGTCATCTCCAGCTCAGGGTCATTAGAAGTCAGGGGTTTCAAAGCCTGAAGGAGAGCTCAGAAGATCTGGAGTGAGCCCTGAGGAAGGGCTGGGAATAGAGAGGTGCAATGCACAGGCTTCTTTCTTGCTCGGTGTGTAGGTTCACAAGCAACACGCTGTCTCCCTGGGGGCATGAGGGAGTTCTGCCCTACAAGCGAAGAGGAGGGAGAATCAGCATCTCTAGAGACCCCCAACATCTGCACAACTGTGAGTATGATGGAGGGACACAGTCCTCAAACAGGTGTTTTTAAAGATACAAAACATCTTCTATGATGAAAATGAAAAGAAGCTTTTTAAAGATTTTTCAAGGACCTTTTCAAAGAAATTTTTTAGACCAGAAATCTTCTTGTTCTGGAGACTGAACTTCAAGATTGTAGTGTGGAGCTGCAAGGGGTGCTGGTGTGCACTGTGCCAACTATGACATGATTGAGAATCATGACACATTCCCACAGATCATAAATTTGGCTTTAACATGGTGTCATCTCGTCAGAGAATAGATCCTGGGTTTTACCTTACCTTCCCAATTCCTGTGTTTTCAAGTTCCTACTTAAGTCATATTTTCTGTGAAAGGTTCTTTCTCCATTATGAGAATATTTTTATTTAGCAAAAATGAGGAACCTTATGTAATTCTGTGACTCCTGGAGCAAAAGTTCAAACATTGCAGGAAACTAAAGTCTCGGCAACAGCCTTTGCTTTTTGAAGCTTTCCAGCTTCCAGTACTGCTGATACTTTTGTAACAAATGAGTCAAAATAGGAAAAGCTGGTCCAAGTCCATTTGCTCTGTTTGTGCTTCCTTCCCTCCTATGGAATTGCACAGACAAAGCCCTTCAGCTCCTAAAACTGCACTTGTGGTAGCACTGGATGAAACCACTCAGCTCTTTCCTGACACTGCTGTCCAAAGAGGCATCAAAATCCCATCTGACACTTTACTGCAGTCTTGTAAAAGGAGCTGTGCATGCAGCCAGTGTCTCTCTCCCTGTTATTCCTCTTTACTAGTCAACTCTTGCCAGAGATGAAAAATCACCCTGAGCAGCTCCCTGCTTTCAGTGCTTCCTTCCTTCTCCCCATGGACAGCACAACCTCCCTCATCCTCCTTCATCTTAGAATTTCAGGGAAGAGAAGGTGCATTACTGGGAAGGGGTGGAGAGCATCTCCAGCCTTCATTTTCCTTCCTCCCTGGACAGAGGCTGCTCAATGTGCTGGGCCCTAAGTGCAGGGAACAAAGCAACTTTTGTGGGTACCCAAAGAAACAGCTGCAGTGTCAACTGACACTAATCTTGTTTGGCACTAATATGTGTGGTTGGGATCTCCTAGAGCTTCAAGAAATCCTCCCTCTGACCCGCCTGCAGCTGTTGGGAACGTTTCATTGTGCCTCGGTGGGTATAGTTCGGGCCATCCCCGGCACCTGCCGTGCAACGTGCCAATGCAGTTGACAGCGCTGGTGAGGAAGGATTTGCTGGTGCAATCGGATTAGTGTGTCCTCTGGGCCTGTTGGTCCGTGTGTTGCTGATGGAAAGCTGCTGGCCTTCTGCGACTCTCCACGGCAGCTGCTCACTGTGCTGCAGCGAGGGAGAGGGGAGGAACAAGGACCAAAAATGCAGAGGAGGAGGCGATAGGAGGGGTTACAGCAAAACTTGAAGAAGAGTAGGCAGGAGATGCTGAACATGCTTTTGGACCCCATGGGCATGTCTAGAGGCAAAGTAGAGGCTTTTGAGTTCAGAGGAGGATGGATTGTAGAAGTGAGCTGCTCATACTCCCATCTCTCTGGGTTAGAAGAAACATGTATTTAGGAACAAGTTTCTAAATGAAAGAGAAAATGAATATCTGGGTGGTTTGTAGACTGATTTGGTAAACAGCTCAGTGCTGTTCAAACATACACTGAAATCTTGGAGTAAATCCATGAGATTTGGATGATGATTCACTGTCATAACAATACAGTTCCTGTCTTGCAAACACACACTGGACAGATCCTTGCTGCTGGTGGATTTTCTCCAGTGAATCACAGCACCATTGAATGACCAAGGTTGGGGAGGACCTCCGGAGGGCTCTAGTTCAACATCAAGGATCACAACATGGTAATCACCTACCAATCGCCTTGCCAAGCCTCAAGTGTGGCCACCTCTCTGCTGACATCTGAGTCCTGGCCCTGCTAAGCTCCCTCGACAGAGGTGCTTCAGCACTCCATGTGACCAGGTCTTCCACCTATGCCTGGCTCTGGCATGTCTCCAGGCCTGCAGGATGCACCTGACAAATTCTTTTCCACCCATTATTCTGCCTTTGCGACTGCAAAGCAGCTTGTAAAAGAACTAAAAGCCTAATGGCATTTTCTTGCCAGCTAAGGAACTCTTGGCCAGTGACATCCTCCATCCACCGCCCAGCACAATATGGGGAAGGCTGGCAGGTGGCTGCGTCGACCTGAATAACCAAGCAGCAGGAAACACCCATGAGGGGGTTTGCAGGCTGAAATGCCAGGAAGCGGGGCTTCCAGGTACCTGACTCATGACTTCCACCAGTCATATTTCCCAAAGCCCACGCTGGCTCTCTCACTGGCCCTGGGCTTCTGCACCCTCCCCCCACCCCCCCGGACCCGGCTCCACTGCTGCCCTTCCTCACTCACCTCTCACTTCGTAGCTGAGGTTCCTGCAAGCTGCTATGTGTGGCCATAATCTTTTAGGATTTCTCATTGTTTCCATTCCCCTGTGCTCAGGTGAAAGGGCCAGCAAAGCCCATGCTCATTTTGAAGATAAGGGGATGCTTTCCCCTGCTCCCACTGCTCCCTGCACAGGCTTGGGCACGATTTTCACATGGCTGCCTCTCTCACAGCAGCCTACATATTAGGTAGCTGGATCTTTCTCCGCAGAGAGCTGAGCTTCTTGGGGCATCCCTTTACTGATGTGACAGGATTTAAGCAGTTTGATACTTTTCTGAACAGTGGCTGGGAAAGGCCGGATTGATTATTCTTTGAGCATTGACCTCAGTGTGGTCATTTTTGCTGTCTGTTTTTTATATTCGTGGCTGCTTAAGATACCTGCTGCAGCTCCCACAGATGCAGATGCTTACAACCAGGACAACTTTGGGTTTACTTAGTGAGACTCTTTTGCTTTTGGTTTTCTCGCTCCATGCAGTGGACTTGTTCTCAGCTCATCCTGTGTTGAGAAACGTGCAGTCCTGCTGTATTTGGTTTCCCAATTTGGTTTACTCTGTGATGCTCTTTGCCCCCAGTATCCCAGTGTTGCAAGGGGAGCTTGTGGGGAAGCAATAGGTGCACAGCCCTCTTCTTCCGTCCTGGAAGCCCTGGACGTTTTTAGCTCAGCATTAGCTGTGAGCTGGCAATGGGGTGTGAGAGGTGAACTGAAGGTGAGTGAATGAAATCCCAAATGCCTGATCTCTCTGTGTTCTGCAGAGAAATGTGAGACCTTTCCAGCTGAACTGGTTCTGTGAGGACACTGTGCTCAGGAGCCACATACCAAGAAACTGAAGAGAAAAACCCTAAGGGCACTGTAGAGTTACTGGACAGCTGTTTTCTTATGTGTTGCTCATAAATCTTTTCCCTTCTCCTTTTGACGCTCAAGCTGAATCAACCCCAAAGTTGGGCTTGCTGTTTAGTGCAGGCTCACCTCCAAGACATCCTTGTGCTACGGGAGGTCTAGGAGAGAACTTGTTCCCAGTCACCCCTACATGATTTTAAAGCCTCAGGCATTTGATACAAGCCTCTGAATCAGCACCTCAATTCCTAACTGCTTGTGTGAACCCAAATCCTGGTGTCGCCTCAATTCCCACTCCAAGCACAGCTATCAGCATCTTGCTTGCAGCAGGTCAGGAAAAGTGTGGGGATGATGCTCCTGTCTGGCAATGCTCTGCAGCTGGACTGCTTACAAATTCTACCCTGCTAACATCTGTCCTTTGGTCCTCACCTGGGCCACTGACTGCCTTGCACTCCCTGAGCCTCAGGCTGCTTTACTGCCAGACTGCCTGTCTGCATATGGGGTGACCAGCATCTGCCCAGGTGAGAAATAACCAGGGTGTTCTTGACTTAAACCTCCAGCACACGGAAACAGTGGTGGATGCCAGCTGAGTGCCATTTGCCCATGTTTTGCGTTTTGCACCCAGAAGTATGTCCCTGGCTTTGATTTCCAGGCAATTAGATGAATATTTCTGCTTGCAGCTTAATATAGTAGACGGCTCTTGATCTTTGCATTTGACACCAATCTTTCCTCATGAGATCCCAAGGAGATCCTGTTTGTATTCTAGGTTGGGAGTGTGTAAAAGCAGCAATTGCTAGTATGAGTCACTACCTCTATGTTTGATTAATTCTCTACTTCTGAAACTCTGATGAAACTAAATGGTTGGAAGCCCCAGAGGAGAGCTACGATACGGGAGAAAATAGAAGCTGTAGAACAGAGTGTAGCTTAAATTAGCGGGGCCAGAAGGAAAGGACATAAACCAGTTGTTACTGTCAGAATAGATAATTTCAGTGCTCACTCCTCTCACCTTGCGGAAAGGGCATGACCTTGTCCCAGTGGCTGTGGAAAGGCAATAGAGAGCGTCCAGCAAGACAGGAGGAATTCTGCCTGAATCCCACCAGCAATGCTTCCAGGAGAACACCTTCCCACTTCACTGCAAGCTTAGAAGTACAACAACAGCATCAAATCTAATGGTGTATGGCAGAGATGGACCTATGGGGCACAGAAGTATCCAGCATGGAAAAAGGTGCAACTTGAATCCAGGAATGGTTCCAGTGCAGAAGAGACTCTGGACAATGTCCAAGCTCTGGACTAGGTCCAGGACTGGAATTAGGACTGCAATGAGGATAAAATTTACCTTGGGGTAAAGTCTCAGAATATACAATATTTACACTTCGAAAAGCAGATCTCCAGCTGAGGGAAATGGCTGTAGCATCTCAAGTTGTGATGGTGTGTGCCAGCTGAGGCTCTGCCTTGAGGTTGTAAAAGGGGTTGAAACGGAGCCAAGGATGCATTTTGGCCATCTGCTTGGCTGGGGCCAGGGGGCTGAATATGCCATTAGTGTTCCATGAAATATAAAACAAGAGTTGAAGCTGACTCTGGACTTCATTAACACTTTGAAATGCCAGAGGGAATATCACATTTGACTACGGGGCCAGCACAAGTCAGCAGAGAATCTAACATTTCAGTTCCCACTCAGAAAACCCCAAAAGCTTTGTTTCAGTTCTGACTGCTCATTCCAAAATCAACTGAGATGACCAGTTATTGTGAAAGAAATTCATTGCCAACGAAACCATCTGAAAAGGTTCATTCTGTTCTCTTTGGGGGTATTCATCCTCTTTCGTTTATGCTCAGTCTATGAATTTCATGGAAGAATATGAAATCCTTAACACTAACCCTTTAACTCCTCAGCTCCTCACATTCACATATTCTTGGTATAGGATGAACTTCTCCTCGTCTCAGTCTTGGAAAGGACATGCGATAGATCCTTTGCCGATGTGCCCAGCAGAGCACCAGTGGCAATATCATTGTGCTGCTTTCCACCACATCGATGCAGCTGCACAGTCGCAGTCAATTGTATTTGAATCAGGAAGTTCCTGTACGGTTCCCAGGAAAATTACCTCTACAAACAAAAACAGAGCAACTCCTAGAACATGGTTTTCTTCAAAAGTGAATGTGCCACCCCCTGGAAGCATTCAGATGGACATCCATGTGAATGTGTATAGTGTCTACTGAAACTGCTCTTTTGCTTTCCAGCCAGAAACACCCAAACAGAGAGAGCAGATTATTTATGTTCAGCTCTATGAAAGCACCCTCTGCACTACAGCATACGCTGAGCTATTCAGCATTGTGCTGTTTCTCTGCAGATTGGATCCTGCTGCTCCCACTGCTGCAGAGGGGGAAGGAGAGAAACAAGGTAAAATAAAAGCAAATATCCACCTCAAACAGCTCTGCTTTCCTGAGAAAGGAAACATAAGGCTCGTTCGAGAAAGGAAGCAAATACCAGGCTCCCGAATTGTGCTGCAGACTTCATCGTTCAGGTTTGTAACTGGTGATGAGCTGGGGAATTACAGCTGTGAGTGTGTAGGAAAGCCAAAGTCCCGACTGGAGACTTAGACTCATAATCCCTCTCCGGTCCCCGCAAATCCTTGAAACGCTTTGTTTACAACAGCTGAGGAAACAACACAAAATGCAATTCACCCCCGTCCTGAGCTGCAGTAGGAGGCTTTCTTGGCAATTTGAGATTCTTTTGTGAAACCGGTTATACAAAGAAGCAAACAGCCCAGCTGCGAAGGAAAGCCGTATGAAGGGTTTAGTCTGGACCCCTCATCTGCGTAACTCAGTGTTAGACTTGAAGAGAAAGAAGAATTCTCTGTGGGTTTGCTGAATATTTTCCGGGAGCCTGATGCATCTTTGCTGGAAGCTCGATACCCAGGAACTCTTCCAGAAAGCCCAGGTGCTGCCCTCTCATGGTAACGGAGAGACCCCCAGAGCTGACTTCATGCAAGAGAGGCCAGATCAAACCATGTTAAGACATTCAAGACACTGGGTTTGGTATTGGTACCAATGCTCTGTCTCTTCTGCAACCGTGGTTAACTTGAAAAGCATTCCTGGGCACAATAGCCGAGCAGGGAGAAGACTTGTGGAGCTGAATAGTCGTTCAAGGGTTTCCCACCACCTCCTTGCCCTTGGTGGAGGACTAATGCCTCCTGGTGGTCCCAGACACATCTCACTGACAGTGCAGAAATGATTCTGCGCACCTTCCGCTGCTAGTAAGGTCTTCTGTCTGCTTCGATGCCTGGGGAATTCCCAGCTAGCACCTAGCAGAGTGCATGGAGATGCATGGGTCACCAACTGGGAATGCTCAGAAAGAGGGAGTCAAAGCAAGAATACAAAAGGCAAAGGCTGGGAAACGAGAAAGGGGAAAGGCAGAGAGCTGGTGGAGGACTATGGACTGTGCATGGAGGAGCAACAAAGCTGGAGCCCATGGGAGAATTTCTGAAAGCTTCAGCTATGAAGAAACTTCAGACACAGCTGTGACCGGGTAAGAAGAGAACAACCACAGAAGTGTGAACCTGAAACTTGACTAATGAACTCCCACAGCCCACTGCTTAATGAGGTCCCACTCAGTCTGACAGAGAGCAAGGGTTTGAGTGTGGCTTCAGGACTCAATTCTTTCAGTCCTGTTTCCCCACACAAAGGAGGGGGCTGTGATAAGTCTGAGCCTTGACGCACAGACAGCAAAGAGAAATTCTTCTCCCTCTGCTTTGACTTTCCCTCAGCCGCACTGCAGGTAGGACAGGCCACCAGTGTTTTCACCTGGAGACACATGGAGAGAACAGCTCTTCTTCAGATTAAAAATACTGCAGAAAATTTAGAAAACCCAGAGATCCACTCTTGGAGCAAAAACGATGCAGTTGTGCACTACAGTCCATAGCGGCAACAGAAATGTAGTGGTAGCTGTGATGGTACAGAGATCAGTGGGAGGAAAGGGATGGAGAGTATTTCATCAGGCCATTTGTATCAATTCCAACAAAATTTAACAGAAATACTTAGATTGTCATATCTGGTGAGAGACAGCTATGAAATGAGCAAATTAAGCATAATCTGGAGTGTCATCTCCAGACTTTGCCCTTCTGCTGTTCACAACGTGCCATCACCAGAGACTCTGGGTGGAGGACTGAGCTGCTCTGCTAGCAATGGGCAAGGCTCTACAGCATCAAGATCATTTTATTCTGTCCCTCTTCTGTTCTTACAAGTTTTAGGGTAAGCCAGGCTCATCTGACCCAGAAGCTTGAAAAGAATTGAAGGAAAACAAAGAGAAATTCTAAGCTTTCATCGAAAATCTATTAAAGTCCCTATCATTTACTCTGAACACACGAAATGGCCTTTATTACAGTAATTTTTCTGAGCACAAAAGCCACTTTCAATAACACAGGAAGGGAAAAATCATTACCAACTTGCAAGAATCAAAGAGCATCTTGCAGAAACCCTTTGTCATGAAACAAATTACGAAAGGCTATAAATAGATGACCATTATTAGAGCAACTGAGCTCTCTAGGCTCGCTGCACAGGGAATGAACTGTTTGCCTAACAGGCAGGGGGGAGGCAAGGCAATCAACAGGTACATCACAAGCTCTCCGGGGTGGAGGAGAAAGCAGGCCTAGAGTCATTACCTCCTTCTTCTGGAAACAGAAGAAGCATTTGGAGAAACAAGTTACTTAAAAGACTGAAAAAAATACACATGGATACGCACAAGTATTCACACAATATGGGATGCTGCTGAACTTAGACACAGTCAGATCACCAGTGAGCAGAGTACAGGATGGGAGCTCTTGGCTCATGGAGTCTAGCTGTGCTATCCAGGCCCTCCACAATGTCCTGGTGCATTTTATGACCTCTCCTGGGGTTTGCTCCTCCTGTTGTTTAGGTTGCTTGAAAAAATTGCTCCTCTGATTTTCAGAGATTTTATTTTTTTAAATTCCAGCCTAATATATCCATTCATGTTAATGACATAATTTAGTTTAAATAGTTCTTTCTCCTTTTAGTTGTTTACCCCTGTGGTATTTATATGAGCTAAGCATGTCTGCTTTCAGCCTTCCTGTTGCAAGATTAAATGCAACACACTTCTAACGTCTTGCCCTCTAAGGCAGACCCTCCCTTCCTCTGCTGTATCCTCATAGCAGACACATTTAAGTTCTTATTTGCATGGCAAGGTGCCTAAGTGAGAGCAGATGTGGTTGGCTTTTTATAGTTTGGTTAAATTTGCACTAACTACAACAATCTTTTTTTTTTTTTCTTCCCAGGTCTTTTATGGAGGTGTGGCCTACAGCAACAAGTATGTTTGCTGGGAAGGTAACCTCATATTCAAACTGCCCTGACTGGGTCAATGGCATCTTACTGATTGAGCCCAGCAGAGCTGTAATGCCAGTATGAAACCCTGAGGGACCTGCCATTTAGAAGACAAGGTTTCCTAGTCTGTTCAATAGATATGGAAACTGTAATGGTGAGCACCACGATCAGATAGAGACTGTAATGCTGCAGCATTTCCAGAAGCAGCGTGTTGTGCAAATCACACTGGATGTTAAGGAAGAGTCCTGAAAACCTGCCCCATCAGTCTATGGCTTTGAGACAAGTTGCCAGTGCTATTAGCTGGCCGTGGGTGCTCTCATCCCCATGCAGACTGCTGTTATGGGGTTTTCTCCTGGAATCAGGGTTTAATCCTTTCCACACATTCTTGCAGAGATATTTGGAATGTGGTGACAATGGCCAGAAGCTTTTGATCATGAGCTGCTCTGCCTGTATTCAGCATGGAGAGGATCTTTGTCAGCTGCCAGGGCTGCTGTGTTTGTAAGAGGCTCATGTATTTGAAAGAAACGGGCAGTCCGTGATAGGTCAAGATTTTCAAGGCTTCTAGGAAGATGCCATCTAAGTATGTGGTGCTGGCAGCTGGCAGACTTTGGGAGCACCAAGGCCACATTCACACCAGTTTTAGTGCACAGCATCTTTGCATTCAGCCTCTCTGGGCAGCCAGAGAGTCTCACCGAAGCTGTCACACTACTGGATTTTATTGCAATGCTATTTTCAGGACTTCAGGAGAAGTGGGTAGTGATTGCACCAGCTCCAAGAGATGGCAATCTCCCTGGGAAAAGTCTTGCACCAAGGCGGTGGAGAAATCTTCAGCGGCTCGATGTGGGTGGATGATATGTAGGCTGTGCATAGATCTCCCTGTGGATACTGCGGAGCTCCCTGTGCCTGGCAGACAGGGGCACATGGCTATTATTGAAGAATGTCTCTGTCCTCCAGTCATGAGGGAAACTTGACCCAGCACTTGAAAGAGATGCCTTGGTCCATGGCCACTGCAAAATGTGGATGAATCTATCAGCATTTCTCATTCTCTCTCTTTTTATTTTTTACTAGCTATTTGGTGTGAATAATTTTTTCCCAGGGTTTAAATTTGATTTTCCCCAAAATGCCAGTTTGTCTTCCACAGACAGGTCAGCAGAAGGACTGGGAGACCAGCGGGTGGGTTTCCTCCCACCAAAACATCCATAATGTAGCTGTCTCCAGCTGAGCAAGGTGCTCAGCCCTGCTTTGCACAGTTTACGAATTTTAGCATGTGATTTATCTGACTGTACATAGCTGCAGTTCAGTGTCTGTAGGAAAGCAGGGGTTGAGTGAGGAGGCAGCTCCAGGACATAGTACGAAGAGGACAGTGCAGCAGTGGGGTGACGGTGTAGACTGGTGCTGCCAAGCAGAAGTCTTCGATAGCTGCTGTCACCCTTTCTCTAGGATGAAAGCAAAACACTTCATATTTGTTTTTAAAACAGTATTGTTAAAACCACAATATCTTTTTTGGAATAAGGGATGGAGCGCATTCATTTTGAGAGAACTGGAAAATAGAGAAATTTGGGTGATTTTTCCCCACACTGAATTTGGTAGTCCTGCTGATTTTATTAGACATTTTTCCTCTGGACTGAGGCTACGAGGCTGCCATTTGATCCTTTTGTATATTAGCTTTTAACATTAGCCTAAATAGTGTTTCCAAATCTAAGAACTCTTTAAGCATGGGAACATCTTCACAAATATGGGAACATCTTCACTGGCTCTTGCTCAAAATTTCCCTCCTTGGATTAAATTGCTTATTGGTTGTTTCTCACCTGACTTAGGAAATGGATTCGTTGAAGGCATATATGACCTTCACTAGATCTGAACTAGAGGCAGAAATGCAGCTCTGCTAACATAGTCCTTGGGTTCAGGGAATGACCATGGACGCCTTGATGATCCAGGCTGCTGGGTCACAAACTTCAATGCTGTTTATATTATAAGTGATTTCTCTGTCCAGCTTGATGCAACCCTTGGAGGGAGACCCAGGAATGAAAACCATGCCACAGAAATGCACAGCATCTAGGATGTTTTCTAAAAATAGGAATGATATTCTGAAGCTTTCAGGAAAATGTGAAAAACAAGTTTTCTATGAGATACAGGAAGGTACCTTTAGAGGTCCTTAAACAAAGCAATAAAAGACTGTCTAGATCTGGATTAGGACAGGTCATGACTTCAAAGAGCAAGAGTTCTTCCTGAGTAAATCCATAAGTGGACCAGCCTTCTTACAGTTCTTTTGACAGAGCTACACAACCTTTCCTGCATCTCTGAACGCAGGTGTAGCATTTCCATTTCACAGATCAACAAGGATGAAGAGGTGCCCTTCCTCCCTCCCATGTTTACATGGGCTTGAAGATATGGATATAAACGACTTTACCCTCTTCACCCCTCCTGTCAAGCTCTATCTTTGAAAAGCCCTGTTTTCATCAGAGAAAAAGATGATGGATGATCATTATCATGGATCATCATGGATGACTAGGGCCACTGCAATAATCTGAGGGCTGGAAGACCTCTCCTGTGAGGAGAGACTGAGAGCTGGGGTTGTTCAGCCTGGAGAAGAGAAGGCTCTGGGGAGAGGCCTTCCAGTACCTGAAGAAACCAAGAAAGCTGACGTAGTGAAAGGCATCCCTACCCATGGCAGGAGGAGTTGGAACTAGATTATCTTTAAGGGCCTTTCCAAACCCAAACCATTCTATGATTCTGTGATCAGGGGCTGTACCAACAGGAGCACATTCAGTCAGTCGAAGGAAAGGATTACCCTTTTCTGCTCAGTGCTCACTAGACCACATCTGGAATAGCGTCCAATTTTGAGGCCTCCAACACAGAAAACATCAATAAAGCAGAGCTAGGGCTGGGGGGAAGAGGAGTGACAGGATGAGAAGGCAGCACCAGACTCTTTACAGTGGTGCGTGGCGGTAGGACAAGAGGCAATGGACCTGAGTTGAAACAAGAGTGGTTCACACTGGATAGGAGGAGGAGCTTTTCCCCCAGGTGGACAGGTAGGCAAGAGAAGAGGCTGCCCAGAGAGGCTGAGCAGGCTTCACCCTTGGAGGTTACCTGAGTTATCTAGTTACCTGACTGGATAAAGCCCAGAGCAACCTGGTCGGATCTCAGAGCTGCCCCTGCTGTGAGCAGGAGGCCAGAGTAAAGATGTCTTGAGATCCCTTTCCAATCTGAATTAACTCATATTTAGTAAAAGAGACACTTCAGTTCCCTTCTGATTTCCATTTTGCTATAGACTTTAAGAAACTTAGCACACACAAATAATGTGTCAAACACTTTGTAGCTGGGAAGAAACAACTCTGATGGATTCTGACCAAGAAATTATTCATGCCACATACTAAAAACTCCCTCACAAACAACCCCCAAACCAACAAGAACACACAAGCCATTTACTTAATCAATTTTTAGAAAAGATCTACTTGAAGAGCATCATATCAATTTTATGAACAAAACAAATGGAAGAAAATGAGACATAAGCATTCACAGGATGCAATTTTTGGAAATGGCAAAAAGCCCCCAAAGTAGAAATGTCAGGCTATGTATGGCACATCAGAGAACATCATTAGCAAAGTGAAGAGAGGAAAAAGGAGTTATTTTACTTAAGCATTACCTTTTCTCACCTATATTTATATATAATCTACTGCTGTTATTTTCTACATCTGTTTTTTAAAAAAGGAAAATTGCCTCCCTGTTCTTGACTGCTGGAAGAAACAGTATAATAATTTGTTAAATGCTGATTCTTTCTGGTTCTTCTTGCATAATGTTTATGGATAAATGTCAACAAAAGCAGCAGAATGGACAAAAATGCACTTTTTGGCTTCCTATGCATAAGTATTATTATTTAGGATACAAAACATACAATAATTTTTTAATTTTTATGTGTATTTTTCCTTCCTTCCTTCCTTCCTTCCTTCCTTCCTTCCTTCCTTCCTTCCTTCCTTCCTTCCTTCCTTCCT
>Ga0181612_135259_pt1 | contig 14409 bp, 8 predicted proteins | sample HoacroProtozoa21_FD_119630 | JGI IMG/M metagenome (GOLD analysis project Ga0181612, IMG submission 119630) | Hoatzin crop microbial communities from Cojedes, Venezuel. Combined Assembly of Gp0051906, Gp0051904, Gp0051908 | reverse complement strand
GTTTTGAATGGACAATAAACAACACTCGCTTCCTGCAGCTTCTGAGAATACACTAAAATATGTGCAGGTATTTACTGAAGTAGAGAGCACAGCAACACAGATTTTATAGCTGCTTTTCTGGTAGGTGCAGTAGTTTGGCAATAAGCAACCACAACAAACAGATCCATTCTCTGCAAGATACACCTAAAAGGTTAAATACCAAAAGAACTAAATCCTATTTTTAGTCCATTATTGCAACAACAGCACATTTAATTAACTCCTTGAAATGTGGTCTTCTGGGCAGTTAACCTTCTCCAGAACCCTCTTTGTTGATCCCTCTTTGCTGTTCTTCTGACCTTTCATTACAAGGGCTGTCACAAAGATTGTTCTGAATATTAACCATTACTTGGATAAAAATGGAAGATGAAGAAAATTATGGATTTTATTACCGAGGAAACTTCATGTCTTCAGCAAAGCAGCCTGAAATATTTGCATTGAAGGAAATACCTTTGAACTGGCTGACTCAAATTTGACAAATATTAGGAAATGAGCCATTGCCAATTCTGTATTTTAACTCACAGGTTTCTCATGAAGATGTCACCTTTTGCTCTATCAGACTGTCAGTGAAGTATTACCCTGAGAAGGTGTATGTGTTAAGATGTACGCAAAGGTGTACGTCTAATGGTATTTATCCTGTCTCCCTAATTGTGTGAATATGTCTCACAAGATTCGAGAGGTCAGCTCAGCTGAAACCCCATTCTCCCTCTTTTTCAGAGTGACAAACATCTTGAATCAGTGAATTTGTTTTAGACCATCAGTTTAGGTGTTACAGAACTACTGGCATTTCATAGGGTAATAACTGAGGGAAAATATCTCTTCAATATGTGATCTTGCCTGGAATTAGCATAATACTGGAATTGCTAAACTGTTGGTCTCAGGAGTCATTCTTAGCCTTGACATCTTTTCCAAGTAGCCTTTCCAAAAATTGTATGTTGTAGCAAGTCAGGGATGAAGTCTAAACGGAGAGTTGCAATTGGGCAACCAATCTACAGAGCCTGAGAGGAGGTGTCCATATGGGGAACCAAGAGGAAGGACGTGGTCTGTGACAGCTGCAGAAGCTAGTCGTGGTGCTACTGTTCAGCCCTGCTTACAGAGTCATTGGGCTCTGTCTTGTGCCACTAATTTAAATCCAGAAGAAAATGTGTCCAAGTTTGCCAGTTTGGGAAAACACAGTCTGGTGCCAGTCCTGGACAACAGGCATGAATGAGACCTGACTAAGAGAATGGTCCAAAAGGCAGAATGCCAAAGATATCTGTCAGGACATTTTATAGGTAAAGACAATATCTCCAATTCACTCGACTGAAAAAAAAAAAAATTTAGATAGCCTTGGGCATGCTTGCATACAATCACTTGTATGCCTGGAAATTTATCTGACTTTTCCAGCTACCAATAAATACTGCCAATATCTTTAAACCCCATCTACAATAAAATGCTGCAAAAAAATCTTGTATTTGCTTAGAAATATTAATGTTTTTCTCTCCAAACAAGGCTTTAAGTGCCAGTGAATACAATTTATTTGGCTGTGATCATCACCTAGACCTCTCAGGTGGGAAACATTGTGAATTCAGGCAGACACACAAAGATAATTTCTTGCGTTGTTGCAATATCCTTTAATCAACATTATCCCCAAATACTTCCCAAGTTCTATTAAATATATAGTGAATATATAGGACTGAAAAGCAGGGGAGTGAAGGGGGGCAAAATATAAGTTTTCTTAAGGATTGGTGTAGCAACCACAGAAGTAATAGAAGGTATTAACTATAATAGGATCTTAGTAGTGTTGCATTGAATGTAGTTCACGTTTAAAATGAGATCTCTTTTTCTCACACTGGCTAGTAAACAACTTCTAGGAAAAGCTTGATGAGATGCAAATAATTGCACATAGTATGGGAAGTAGCAGAATATAACAAATATTGTGGTTTACTCAGGAATACTGAATTTTGGTTAAAGAAGTTGCTGGCCCTTAATGCCTGAATGATTTAAGAGTATTTGGCTTGCTTACAGTTTTTTATCTCATTAGTTTCTGATGGCCAAGAAACTCCTTTTCTTATCCATTTATTTGCTCTAAAATATACCCATTTATAAGCTGAACTCCAGGGTTGCTTTCCTGAGTATCTCTCTGACAAAACCAGTTTGTAAGTTACATTCCTATCAGGCCTGTTACTATTGTTCAAGCAATGTGGAAGTCCTGTAATAAAACGCTAAGTAAACCACTCACCATTTCAGCTGTACCTTTCAGTGAAGTAGGAGCCCTGGCTTATGTCAGCTTTCAAATAAATTAAAAAAGATGGGCCACCTGTCATGGCAGTGAAGAGTTTTACCTAAACCCAAAGCAATTTACTCTCTTAGAATGGAAGATATTTAAGGCTGCCTTGAAAAGTTAGCTGTTTGCTTTCTTCAGAGAAAATACTGAAACAAAGAATTCATATGTTTCCTTTTCTAACAAGTTGACTAGTATAATTTATACAGACCACTGAATATACTTTTAAAAAATCTATATTGCGTCCAAACAGCTTTTGTATAAGGGCTTCTTAGACCACAAGGACAACAGGGAGATAAAAAAGGGAGCTTCGGATAAGGATATTTTTCTTTTTTTCTACCTCTGTTATGAATTCTTAGGCTTGCTGGTTTCTTTTTTCCCCCCTGAATTTTCCTTTCCAAAAATAGTTGTCAGCTTTGAGAAATGAGACACTTGATATTTTTTTATTTCTTGTATTTACACTGTTGTTTTTTATTTTGTTTGCTCCAGAAAGTCAGCATGATCACTGAATTGTATTATAGTTTCATTTTATTTTAAAAAAGAGGAAAAAATGAGCTACTGAAAGCACAACTACTAAAATTATTTTCTCTCCCTTTAAAAGGAAAAATCTTTCAAGATACCCTTAATTGTAGTTTATGGAAGTCTTTTCAATTAACACCTCAGTCTGCTGCAGAAGAACAAGTAGTTAACTACTATTTTTCCACAGGCTTCTTGGCCTTTGGACCTAATGCATTCAAAGGTCACTAGGTCATGATGAAAAAGTTATGAGAGTATGGAGTCTTGTATTGGAAGCAGTCCTTTTGCCAGATAAATGTATTTGCCAGGCTACTAGTATCCTCTTAATGCTGTGATCTTGTATGAAAATATTGTAATAATACTTGCTATGTGATTACAGGAAGAAAGCAGTTAAATTCTGTGCAACTGTCTTAAAGCATAGAAAGGAACAGTGTTGTGGCATACAAAAAGTAAAATGTATTTGTAACTTCATTTAGAGGGAATCAGGAGACACGGAAAGGAAGATTGTTTTTTTTCAACCAACAGACACTAGCAGTACTAAAGAACAGACCATTGTCTCAAATTTATTTCCCTGAAACTGTGTGGAAATTTCTATTTCTATCCCGTGAAAATATTTGCAATTTCAAAAAGCAATTCTTATTCCACATGCAGATGAAATGAGAAAGGAAGGAAAAAAAGGAGAAGGGAAGATTGTGATCTCTCAATTTTTGTTAGCCTGGTGGCTGGGGAGCTCATTTAACACATGGAGACTTAACAGTCCAAATTCCTGCTATACCATTCTCTCACTTTGGAAGATGTTCACTGTCCCCAGGAGACTGTTTTCAGTTTTCTCAGGAGGGTTGTTCTAATTTTCCAAGTCCATAAACTTATGAGCTTACCAAAGATGTGGGTAGGTCCAAATAACAGTGAAACTTTGCAAGGTAGTAGAAGCCTTATGCGTGGGAAGCAGTGGCTGGTGCTTGGGAAGTGTGGAAATGTGTATGCACCACGCAGGGAAAATTTGGTAGTGATACAGTGATGGAAGTAGTGTGATTTGTGAATTTGTGAGGATAAGATTGGATATAAAACTCAGAATTGGAGAATGCTGGAAAAATGAGATGTTTCTTATTATTCTTTGAAGTTTGTTGAAAGAGATCTGTGTGATTTCTAACTTTTTTTTTTTTCTTATGATGTCCCGGTGTCTCCATGCCAGAAAACAGAGTCAGTGGCTTAAAAGGAGATATACTGTAAAAAGCAAAAATTAATAGTGCAACAGCCATGATTTCCTGAAATAATTTAATTGCTAACCTGGGAATCAGTTTCTCCAGAAACCTTAGTCCAGTGTATCACCCCAACTCTATATCTGATCAGATATTTATGCTTCACTTAAAAAATATGTTAATTCCGAGGAAGAATATCTGGGACTTGGTGAAGATGTCCAGGTGGTTGTGGCATTGAAATGTACCATTCTGCAAGCCTAAACCCGCACAGTTACATGGCTGGAAGGCAAGCAAAAGGCCCACAAATTTTGCTGATGCCGATTTCCTTTCCAACTGAGAGCAGCATGATTTAGCAAAAATCAGTGAGGCCACAGCACTGCAAAGCTTAGACAGTATACTAACAGGTTTGGAAGATCTCTTTCCTAATTAAGGAATATCTTGTCCTCCTGCTAAATATGACATTTGGATATCTGTTATAGTAATCCTGATCACATAAAAGTGATCAAAATTTCCTCTGCCTGATGACTTGGTGGTTCCTACATACAAAGCCAGCTGAAAAAGCAGTGCTGTGACACTGCAAGACTAATTTTTCATTCTTTGGGAAAGTTCAGTGTGCTTGAGATTTTTCAGATTAAATATGGCAAGATATTTAAGACAAACAAAATGCCTACTCACTTTTCCTTCTTTTTTTTTTTTTTAATTTTTTTGGTTTTGCTTGGAAAGAACATTTACCTGTATCTACAAAAATGTCTCACTGTAGCCAAATAATTTCCTGATTATCAGTTAAAGAATATTTGCATAAAGAAGTACCTGGAACCAGTTACTTCTACAAACAGGTGTCGGAGTCCAGCTCTAAATCACTCTTAGCCTCTGTAACAATTTCTCACATCTGATGGCTGCTTGATTCTGTTACAATGCTGCTTAAAATTGTTTTGCAAAATTAATCTGCTTTTATACTAAATATTTTACAAATGTCAGCCAAAATTATTTTAGTGCAACAGTATCTTATTTACACTTCCATTCTATCAAAGCAGCTTTTTAAATAGTTTATTCTGATCTGGTGTAAAAAGTGTAAGAGTTTTATTCTTAGCACTCTAATCTGGACACATGCATCATGTAAAAAGGCTTTTGCTTCTTACGAACAAACAGATCTGAAAAAAACAGTATAGCCTTGTTATAAGTAAGAGGAACTGAGTGGGAGGAGAAATCAACAAGGAAGTGCAAAATTTAATAACTAGTATGCATATTTAATAAACTAAAAATTGCTCACCACAAAGAGTCGTGAGAATATCCTGAAGGTCCTACAGTCTCTTCATCTTATTTCAAGGTAGTGCTGCTACAAACTGTAGTTTAGATCTTATTATATTTTTTATAATGAAAGAGAGAAGCATTACCTGGGGGTAAATGTAAATAAAACTATCAATTTGCATGTTAATTATATGAGTTTATTATTACACACTAAAAAATGAGTCTGTTGTCTACTGTCTCAAGATAAAATCTAACGAAGTAATATGTCTTCTTAAATAGTAATATTTCTGTGATCCTGATATAGAATATACTTATGCAGGCAGGGTTAGCTTTTTGTTTCTTACTGGCCTTTTTTCAGTCAGAGTACCTAATTTGCAGAGCATGCTGTTAAGTGCATACTTCAGTTTCGGTAATGTATGAAGCTTGGATTCTTTCCAGCTTAGAAAATTTGTCGTGTATAACTGATACCCATTAATCACTACTGGTCAGAAGTTCATCCTCTAAAAACTAACCTCAAAAAAAAAGGCTGTGGAAATGAAAGTTATTGGTATGTTCCCAGAGAGCTACACGAGATGTCAGGCTGTGAAGAAGGAATGGCCATAATGTATATGTCCAAACAGTCAGAGGGAAGAGACATGAAGTTTCACTGTGATTTCAAGCAGAACCTGAAGCACCTTCAGATGCGAGATGGGAAAACTAGTCAAACCTACATCACTGGGGAGGAGAGAAGGGAGACAGGGGTGAGAAAGAAGTAAAATGTTTAAAAGTGAGAAAGTAGATATAAAACATTTTCCCCAAGGCATCAAGGGACCAGGTAAACAGTAAAAGACTAGCAGGGAATAACTTCAGATCTTCAACTACCCTTTTGAAATACCAATTCAGGTAGACCTGAATGAGAACCAAACGCCAAAGAAATCCCAAGAGATTATGGTAACTAGCAGTTACTCACAAGAAACTGTAAATCTGCTGTCAGGAAATGAGATTTATGGAAGGTAGTACAGTGTCATTCCTTCATGCAAGGGCATAATCTTTAGATTGAGACTCTTGAAGGGTGAGAGGGAATAAAGAACATAAAGGAAAAAACCCAACAAAACCCAAAGACCTTAAAATTCAAGTGTTTTGAATTGTCTGGTGCAATCAATAAAGTGACTGTTTGAGGAGCAGGGGGGATCTCATCAGTCAGTTGCAAGGTGGCCAAATTTTTATTTTGCAAACCTTCTATTGTTTTTAGTTTCACAAGAAGTAACCATACGGATTTGGATTTAATTTTATCTACGTCATCAGAAAAATCTTGTTTCCTTTGTGGTTTTCATGTTTGAATTCTTCAGACACAATCCCGGAGCATGTGATGTCCTATTGCCACTTGAGCAGACAGGGTATTTAGGGGAACTATTTCATAGTATAAGGGCTGCATTTATAACAGCTGAAGAGCTATTGCCCTACTCATAGCTATTTTTATCTATGAAGTAAATTATTACTGTGGGAGGGCCACAATTAATTCTGAGGACTAGGAAGATGAATACACACATATCCAAATTGATAGGATTAAAAAGATCTAATATAAAATGTAATTTTTCTATACTCTCTCCAAAATTGTTGCTTATCCTTTCTCCTGTTCTCTATATTTGCACTGTTGCAAAAGATTGCATGTCTGGAAAGAGAAGGAAGGGAAAAGAGAATAGGAAGTCTTTCCAGGGGTGTTACCAGATAACCTGCATGTTGTGGGTGACAACTGTTTAATTATGTAATAAGAACACATTGTGCAGTTATATTTAATGTAGTCAGTAAAGATATCTTCTGAGTGAAACCTAGCTCTGATGGACTCACAGTACAGATCTAAAATGTCATTTGCAAATTGTCTCTCAAACAAATCAAATGAGCTGAATTTCAGTCTAAAATTAACATTTTTCAATGTTGTGAACAAATGAAAATGACCTTTTATATAAATATTCTTAATTGTGTTTTACTACATTTGTCACAGATGAGTCTTAGTGTGCATTGTTAATGAAAAACCTCATCAAGGCATAAAATAAGTCTCAGATGAGAAAAACTATTTGTAAACTTTAACTACAGTCTAAAGTTTTATGAAATATTTTTGCACTGGTATACTGGTCTAGAATTTTGCACTTGCAAAAACTTTTTAGGTTGATTTAACACCTGGCTTTTATTCTGTGTTGGTAAGCCGGAATTTTATTGCCTGGTTGTCATAATAATGTCTTCAAAGGTTCTGATTTAAGTGTTCATAGTTGTCTTTGGATCCCTTTTCATTCTATGTCTTATTTCCTGAATGACACTTGACTTGATTGGCATTTTGAACCTTCTCCTGAGTAGAGTGCACATTTTTAAAATGGGTTTGTTCTTCTCTCTCTCTTATCTTAAAAATAATTAAAAGCCAGATGTTGAGTATTATAATATTTTGTATATTGAAGAGGTGCATATCTGTTTACCTAAGGCATATTCAGGAAAATATTAAAAAATAATTTAAAAAAGAAATGTCAACTGATTGTAGATTATCAGAACTGCAGTTTTGCTGAGAAATAATACTTACCCTTATGCACTGCTGCATTCTGTCATTCAGAATGCTAAACTGCTAGCAAAGTAAATTCTTCTCTCTCCGCCCTCTAAGTAATGTTTGTATTCAACTCTAGAACTATGTCTGGCAACGCTGATACGAAACTTTGGTTAGTTGAATTACCTCACTTGTATTATGATCCCAAATATTTTACCAAGCATCACATGTACTTTCAGTTTCAAAGAATTAGCACGTTATTAAACTGTTTTAATTAAAGCACCAAAACTCCAGCTCCTTAGAGAAATGCAGGCTTTGACAGTCCAAACTCAAGCATCTTTACAAACTTCTGTAGTCCAGCAGTGTCGCTAACACCTTCCTGTGACCATTGCCAGTGTGTATCTGTCACTCATTGATCCAGACTCTGCAGATACTTGTCCCCAGGTTCTCTACAATTATCAAAGTTATCCTCAGGGCAAGAGACCTGAAAGTAGGCAGTGAGCTTTGGTTCCTCGCAGCTTTCTGCTCAACGACTTCTTTTTCTTTTCAGTGCTGAAGTTGGTGGAGTTGCAATGCTGCACAAAGGCAAAAGGTGTCCTCTGCAGCAGCAAAATTTAAACTTGTGTGTGTTAATATGAACTTCCTTCTTCACAGGGTTTAAATTTAATCCTTTCTCCCACTTGAGTGTTCCCTAGGCCATAGCTTTTGCATGTGCTGTTCTTTCCTTATTTGGAGCCCTTCTAAGCGGCTGCCACCTGTAAGGTATCAACACAGTCTAGAAGAAACAATCCAAACTCCATCTGAAGATTATTCAGACTCTTGGTGTTTCTGGATTTGTGGGTGGGAATATACAGAAATGTTTATTTCATTTGTTTTCTGGGCACTTTGCATAATTTTATTCTATTAGTCATGGCAGATTATCATTCTAAGAAGGCACAGGGGAAGATTCTCTGAGACAATGCTGAAATCTCAAAATCCTTTACGACATCTTAGACATGTGAGAGAGGAAGATCAGTGTACCTGCAGCACACTGATTTCTTTCTAACTCTTGAGTTGTAAGCGATTCAAACTAATACTCTGTTGACCCCTGGGTCACCAGGTTTGCTCTCCACATTAGCTTTTAAAGTTCCTGAAACAAGAGGCAGGTCTCTCAGTACACCTTTCGAGGTTTATCCTTTTGCAAATCACTATCACTGTGAGAGAATGTGCATACATTAATTTCTTCCTTTTGAGTGCTGTTAGGACTGTGCTCATGTGTTATGCTCTGGTTTAATAGTAAGGCTCCCTGTCAACACTTTTCTCATTAAATTGTTGCATGGGTTATTGTTTTTCTGCATCAGCACTTCCATTTCCTCACTGCAAAAATTGATACTCATGTCTGTTGGCTGAGGAGACCTTGCAAGCTACTCGTGGCCCATAACAAACCAAGAGCCCACGTGTCTGTGCACATGCACACATGTGTCTATTTGCACTCAGGAAGGAAGGAAGTGGAAAGGGAAGAAGTTTGGTTTGTATTTCCCATCCTGGCAGGGATCTGGACTTGGCAATGAAGCTGATGTATGCATCTTACTGCTTTTGTATACTATTTTTAAAGACTTGTTGTCTGACCCTGTATACTACAGTGACACAGTTTCCCAAAGCAGACAGCCCTGTTTGGGTTGACTGGCTCTCACAGAGTGTGTATTGGCAATGAGAATTTTGGCATGACTTGTCAAAGGGGCTGGATTACCTTAGTCCTACACTCATTTGTTTTTTCCTTGCCCTAAGTTGAATTGGGTTTGGGCCTTATTTATGAATACATGTCTCCCTCTTCTTTTGAAAAACAGAGTAGAAATTAGGAGCCCTTGGAAACATGGGACTCAAGAGCTAAAATGAATGGTTGTACTGATGCACACAGAAAACAAGAGAAGGCTGAGAAAAGCACTGGTTCTCTTTCCTCCTTTCCAGTTTTATTCTTATTTTCTGTTCCCAAATATTGTAGTGCAGCATCTTAATCAAAGTGCAGTGACATTGCCAGAGTAAAAGAGACTGTCTCTTTCCCTCTTGTACCTCCACTAGAAAAGAAGACAGAAAGACATGCTGGGGCAGAGGGCGAGCCCAGCGCATCCCAGCCAGCGAGAGGTGACCTTTACAAGTCAGGCTCCCAGCGCTGCCCTTTCTGCCCAGCAGCCGTGGGGCTCAGCTCTCCTGCCACAGCTCCAGCTGAGGTGAGGCTTCCAGCACCTTCCCTGCACAGAAAGAGGAAATACAGTCTGAGAAGTAGGGCTAACCTGTGGGCAGCTTGCTATCCCTGTCTATCTAACACAGCAGAAGGGAAAGGTGGTGAGGTTTTGGGGGGATTGCTGTTGCATTTTAATTTTAAATGCATGAGTGTATGCTTTGAATCCCACAATACACCTATAGCAGAAACTTAATGTTGGCATTTTCTTGAGAATTGTTTGTCTTTGATTTTGAATATTTCCACCAGTTTTTCTTGTGGGCACATAATAAATGAAGGACTGTCTGAAGGACTCATGTTTTGTGAATGAAATTCTTCTGTGAATCTCATTAAAGGAGTTGACCTTTCATTTAAATGGATGATCAATATGTTAAAGAAGTGCTTTTTGACCATCCGGTTGCCTCATAAATGAGGAGATCTATCCCTGGTACTCTCATCAGTGAGCTGGAGCAGGACTTCCATCAATTTTCAACATAATCTCTTTCTTCTATGTTCCTTGTGTCAATTTTATTGCTACAAAGGACTATGAGAAAAGACAGGTTTCAAAATCTGCCTTAAAATGCAAAAAACCCCATGAGATTAGGAGTAGGACTGAAAACCCATTCTTAATTTATTTCATCATGCCTGTATATTGCAGGTATGCGTCTGCATTTAAATGCGCCATCATGCTTAGCCACAGACAGGAGGAGGAAGTTTAGGACTGCTATTTCAGCCTTCACTCTCAGTCTCCTGGCTTTTGTGCATTTTGGAAACAGGCCTGTGATGTTATTTTAAAGATCTGTAAGCGTTTTATGAACCACCTTTGAATAATATTGTGTCTGGAGTGCCCCAGACAGTGAAGTCTGAAGAGCTATCGTACAGGTGAGTTTAAATATAAGGAGGTTACATAGTGATATTGCAAGAATTTGTTCATAGGAGGACCTATATCCAACCTCTCATCTTGGGTTTTGTTATTTTGTAGACATGAGACCAACACACAGAATTAAGGAATGTGCTTCACTGGGCCATATTCAAGCAAAAAAAGATATTGATAATAAAAATTAGAATAACCAAAATACTAACAGATTCATTTTTCATTTGGAGGCGTTTTCCCAAGAGGGGTAGGCTGAAATTTCAAAGATAGTCTTCGCTACCCACAACTATCCCGTTTTGTAACTGGCCCCCAAACTGCAAAGACTGAAAGTATGAACACTTCTTTCGGCATAATCCCATCCTGCCTGCCCTGTGTCCAGTGGTGGCAGAACTCTGACCATTTTGTTCCCTAATTTACATTTATCTATTTGAGAAGCAGCAAAATATCTTTCTTTGAGTTTCAGAAGGAAGGCTACTTCAAGCAGGCTTCTCCTGTTCTGTGTCATATGAACAGTTCCTCTTGCCTTCAACTCCTCAGAAGAAATTTTTGGGAGCATGGGTAAACAGAGCTAAATCAGTCAGGTGGCACTGGGAGAAAGAAGTTTCACCTGGACAGTGAGATAAACTGACGCATCTGGGATGTAGTACGGTGCTGGCAATGAAACAAGACTTTCTCCCCATGCATCCAGCGCTGTTTATCTTCTCCTGCCGTTTTCAGAGAGCATGGAAAGAGACGTGCCCTGCTGTCGCTGCCCTATTTGTATGTGTACCTTTGTTACATTTCCCTATCCTTGTACCTGGCTAATAAGCTGGATGCAGGAGAAGTGCGTGAGCTATTCTGCTAAGTCCCAGAGTTTTACTGAATTGGTTGTGCCTTGCTTTACTTATCTGTTTTGCTAGTTGTGAAGACAAGGCAACCAAATGCCATTATGCTTCACATTGAATTGTGTGGAGTCACTTGGTATTTGTTCCTGTTCCCTTGCAGTTGTTCACACTATTTTTTTACTGAGTACCGTGACCATGGATTATAGTTTTGTTTTAAAGCCAAGAGATGGATGAATGGCAGGACTTCAGACAGTAGGTAAGGAGTTTGGAGTGCTACCTCTTTTGCAGAAATTTTCAAGTTACATAATTGGACGTACTGGCTGTCTGAGAAGAAGAGATTAGACAAAAGTAGGATTTGTTAAAACCATACATTAAAGATTCAAGAAGGTCAGTCAGCTGTGAGGGTGAAGTAATGAGATATCCAGGAAGTCTTTGAAAACAGGAGATTATGTATTGCTCCCATAAAGAGGGCACGTCAAGGAGAACAAGATTAATCAAATGCTTTTAGGTGTCATTGCCAATAGAGTGCTACTGTTAACTAAGTAATGTTACTTGAATCTGTCTGCTGGTTCTCTCTACCTGTATAAACCACTCTGGTCCTTCTAAATGAGGCTGATTTAAAGCAAAGCATTGCCATTGCCCACATGTAAGAGATTACAGAGCAGACGGTGAGATCAGTTACATGTCTCAGGTCTTTGGGTGTTTTCTATGAGAAAATGGAAAAGGAACTTCTGATTTGGGGGGGGTGGCATGAAAAAGGGAGAGTGTGCTCACGCAAACAGACACGCACTGTACATAGTTCCCTACAAACGTTTGCTCTTTTGTTTTGGAAGTATGGCGTTAACTAACAACAATGAATTATCATTTATGAATAATAAAAATTGATGAAAAAAATTACTTCACTTACTGAAGTTCAAGGACAACAAGCAACCATTCTGTGAGGATGAGAAAAGAAAAATCTTTCATTTTAAGCAATATTGTCTTTGCAGCAGAATACTTTATATCACATTATCCTACCTACAAACTTATAGGTTACGTTGATCACATCTATCTAATCTGTAAGTGAAATTTTAGTGCCATCTTTTTTGGCTTACCTGTTTATTTTTCCTGTTGACAGTTTTAGTTTGTAGGGGAACACTGTTGCGTTGTATAGCTGTTCTGTGCTGGTGTCCCTTTCCATTCAAAGGACAACATTATTCTCAAACAATGTACAGTATACTGCAGCTGGAATTCAACTTCAACACATTTTTCTTATAGGTAAGGACAATTAAACCCCCTAAGCTATCTTTAGAAAAACATGATTAATAAGCAATTAGTGATTTTTTTTCTGGGTAATTTTCGTGGCCTTTCTTGCCTTGAAACCAACGACAAGATTCATAGGAGCTTGAGTCTCTATTTTCTGGCCTGTTGGTATCATCACAGGGTGGCTTGGCCCTGGGAGGGCACTGGAGCTGAGTTGCACCTGTGTCTGTTCTGGTTCACCTTCACTTGTTGAATAATTGAGTATATTACTGGCTTCAAACGGATAAGAGTAGATCAGTCAATAAGGTCCTGTAAAAGGCAAACAAGCTGGCCAGCTGAGAGAACATTTGAGGGAGCAAAGCTGCAAGAATTCATGTTAGTGGGGAGGAAAAGTCAAACTATGTAGACCCCCCTAAACCCTATAATTCCTCCTCCATATATGTGGATTATGAGGGACTTAGAGGAGGTTTGCAGTGACCAGTGTAGCTCTGGGGTATGCCACAGACACAGTTAAGAGGACTTGGAGAGCAGATCCAGGGAAAGTTATAGCAGAACATGGTGGTGAGTGGGATCATTAAGGGAAATGTGACTGGGCTGAGTCTCGGCGCAGAAGTTTGTCTTGATGCCCTCAAAGGTGTAGCCAAGTGAGATTGCCCTAGAAAGATCGGGTCAGCTCTATGATAGAACTGTATTCAAGGCAGGCAATAGGAGACAAAGGTAGCTGAGATGAGGGCAAGGTCTGGAGGTCATGTTAGTCTCGTGCATGTATGCAACCATTACAAATTGGTAAACTGTGTAAAATACCTTGTTCAAGCATGTTGCAACTAAACCTTTCTTCCTGTGTTGTAACTCTGACCTAAACTCCTTTTCTTACGTGCCATAGGTACTTTCTAGGCACAGACAGCCAGAGCCCTGTACAACTCTCATAACTTCAGCTGTAAAACTGCCAGAGTTGTGTGGGCAAAAATTTACACAGAAATGGTGGGTTGTGTACACCTACACTAATTTAGTTGGAATCTCTTTCTACGTGTCAGGGAAGATGACTTAGACAAGAATGGTAGGAGAAGTGCTACTGGTTTCAATATAAATGCCTGTCTCTCTTCCCTTTATCTGTTTTCCATCAAATGGAAATGAATGAATAAATGGAAATAAATGAAACAAATGACTGCTGTCCCAACTCTTGTTCCTTTGAAAGATAAAAAAGTGTTTCATACTGTGCTTACTTATTTTTAGGCTTTTTATTGGATTAAAAATGAAATCTTATTTCTAGACAAGTATTCTAAGGAATGGAAACTTGCCCAAAAGGGCCTGTGCTCACTTTCCCTGCAACACGTGATGGGCTCAACATAGAATCATAGAATGCCTTGGGTTGGAAGGGACCTTTAGAGGTCATCTAGCCAAAACCCCCTGTAGCAAGCAGGGACGTCTTCAACTAGACCAGGTTTCTCAGAGTGCCGTCCACCCTGGCCTTGAATGTTTCCAGAGATGGAGCCTCCATACT
>Ga0181612_132833_pt1 | contig 14409 bp, 9 predicted proteins | sample HoacroProtozoa21_FD_119630 | JGI IMG/M metagenome (GOLD analysis project Ga0181612, IMG submission 119630) | Hoatzin crop microbial communities from Cojedes, Venezuel. Combined Assembly of Gp0051906, Gp0051904, Gp0051908 | reverse complement strand
TGCTCGCCTGGGTGGCAGCTTAAATCTTTCCGGCACATGGTACCAAATACCCTGCTTTGTTTGGCCAGATTGGGTCAGCCCGCCTGGCTGTGTCCCCTCCTAGCTTCTGATGAAAAATTAACCCTGTCCTGGCCAAACCCAGGACAGTCCTTCATTCTATTTCATTATAACCTTCATTAACAGTTTATTTTAAAAACCATTGTTCATCATATGGAGTGCTGTGCCACATCGTAATGATTATGTGGGCATTTTTCTCAATAGATTTACTGTTCTTCTGGAGATCTGGGGTGCTGCCTTCTCCTTGACATCACTTGCTGTCTTTCCCTGGCATGTCATAGTAGTGTGGGTTTTGGCTTTTGCCCATAAATAGCAGAGAGGGGAGTGTGTTCTGTATCCAATGGATGTACTGTGGACCCTTCTGCACTGATTGCAGTGATATACAATTGCAGGGGACCAACTGCAGCAATCTTAGTGGGCCATTCCTAAAGCTTTGTTCACAGTAATATGACCTTTTTTATTTTCTTTTGAGAATTTCAAATTGTATGAAACCTCACCATTGGTGTCTCTAACCATTTCTGTGGGTTAGTAAGTTAAAGATGCATTGACCACTGCGTCACCAGTGTGCACAGTGTGATGGAATCCATCTAGGTTACTGCTCTGCAATGCTTTTTGACACGTAATGAAGAAGGAAAAATAGCTTTTCCCAAAAACTGTAGCTGTAGCAATAGGCATGGTACTGTGGCATTTGACAGTGAATATCATGAACAAGCAAGTAATCATCCATATCTTTAAGAAAAATTTCATCTGAGCCATGTGATTAAGACAGCCTAGTTTTTGCTCTGTAGAGTGGCTTAGGTGCCAAACTGGAGGGAAGAATGCTTCTTCTGGTGAGGGGCCCATAATTTCTCAGGAAGCCAGTTGCTACTCATTGTGGGAGTTGATGGGATCATGGCTAAGAGTGGTAACAAGGCAAGTCCCGTACATGCTGTGATATTACATCCTGCTAGCAGCAAGTCTGTAAAGACTCACAGCTTGCGGTGTGATTCATGTGCTAGACCTGCTCTGTTCAGAAGCACCTGCGGACAGCAATGTGAAGGGGTGAGGTGAAATGCTGATTATCTAAGTGAAAGAACAACGAGTGGCACCCCCTTACACAAACGGATTTGGCAATTCAGTGGAACAGGTAGAGCAGCTTGCTGGCTGAGAAATCAGCAGCCCGTGCTGTTGACCTTTCCCAGGCCCCCACTGTTAGGACTTCCAGTGCAGAGAATGAAACTTCTGCTTTACATCTGTTTCTTTTTGCTTGTATATAGTTAGAGACCATCCCAGGGATTATTGCTGATGTTATTAGGGAGTGTTTCATCAACAAATATACAAGGGGAGTACTTAAAAATGTGTATTACCTAGCAGACCACTGATACAGTTAGAAGAAGTTTTGCCTCTGTAACAGGAGCTTACTGCCCGTGTGTGTGTGCAGAGCACCTGGCGCTTTGTTCTTTCCACATGCTGTCAGGAATGATCACTGATGTTTCTTATGCAGGTAAGTTGCTACTAATAGCATAAGCAGACAAAAGTAATTTCTTTTTTTCTCAAGGGACTGCAGTGACTGTATTATTTTGTTATTGGAACAGAGGGAAGTGACATTTACTTCCTTTGAATGCTACCAAGCTAGTTCATAATTGCACTTAGCAGCTGATTTGATTTGAAGGGGACAGATTTTAAGAAATGTGTTTTTCAGAGGTGCAGATCCTGCTCAGCTTCCACTGAAATCAAGGAAGGGAGTTGCTAAGAGCTCTGGGTCCATTATTTGTTGATGCTGTAGTTTAACAGTTTGCTTGTCTAGTTGTATTATGTTTGTAAAAGCAATCATATTCTTAGCTTGAGAGGAGTCATCCAGTGCTGGCAGATACTTCTGTTTCTCTATGCATTGTGTGTAGTCTACAGCTGTATATTCCTGTATATTGAGAAGCTTTTAGAGGGAACATGGGAAACGTGTAGAAGGATCTCTTATTCCCTTTCTGAGTCTTTCTTTTGATTTCAACTACATAATAACATGGGTTGTTTTTTTTTAATTATTAGAAGAAAGATATTTTTAAGTCTTGAAGCTGATTATTGTTAGGACAGGAGCAGGTGGAGGAAAGCAGGAACTGAGATAAAGTGAGAAGTTGCAGCTCAGCTAGTAAACAATGCAAGTTATATGGGCAGAGGCATAGTTGTAAATAGCAATAGTCTAGAATTATACCTGTCTGGTCTGAGTACAAGGGTTCTTTTCACTTCTAACGTTATACTAACCCTGAAATGTGAAAGGTACTGCAGGGAAAGAAGTGTTAGTTTCTCTCCCTTAAGTTCCCTTGATTAGATTTGTTTCTCAAGTTTTCAAGCCTCATGCACTTCACATGCATTTGTTAACATCTCCTAAATAATGCTGTTAACAAAGTACTGATTAAGTTACAGTAAAACAAAATGAAATGCAGATGCAGGATCTTCTTTTTCAAAATGCACATCTGTCGTCTCTAAAAAAGGATTATGTAAGCTACATTAGTAGAGGAGGAGCCTGGACAAGCTCAAAATAAATTAAAGCTTCGAACTGGAGCCAGCACAAGCTAATAGGATTGGAAATATATGCAAATATGGAACATGTAATGTATAGAAAGTAGGCACAAGCTGTATCCAGCTGAAATGCCAGGGTAGATAAGCAAAGTTAAGATGCACACAGGAGTTTGCTAAGGTCACTGGATGACGGCTTCTGTTAGTTTTAGAACAACAACAGAACAAAACACAAAGTTTTTTTTTTTTTTTATGGGGCTTTGGGATTTCACATCAAGACCTAAAGCAGAAAAACACTTCCAGAGCTGTGCGAATAGATTATTTCAGATCTCGCTAGGCGAAGGTAAGCCAGGTAATGAAGATGTTATGCCATCTTGCAGCAGTCATATGTTTCTTCAGAGGGTTTCCATTCCTGTTCGGGTTGGTCAGGTTTTGTACCGCATAGAGGGGAAGTTTCAGATCAGAGTTCATGGCAGTGATCCACAAAGCCTTGGGGCAACACTTTCCAGCCTGCAGCTGGTAGATCCCCTGAAGTCCACTGACTGCATCCGTGCTATGGCAGGATTGTCAGAGCAATGCACAGCGCTGCAGTGGCTGGATTATCTGGACAGCAGCGATCTGTTGCTTTGTTTTTAACCTGACCACCCCCCAACAGATTATCAGACCACTGAGCTATGTGATACAGCTCACTGTCATTAATGGGGACTAGGGGAGTTGAAGAAAAGTGTGAGAAGCCTTGGAGCAGACAGGAATGGCGCACAGGTGAAATTTCTTCCAGTTGCTTTCTGTTAGTGACTGTCATCTTGCTTATAACACAGTTTCCAAGGTTTACCTTTCATGCATGTAAAGGCAGATTCTGTTATAGTCCAGAGTGACTATTATACTTTAAATAAGAAAACAACTGTGATATTTGGCTGCTGGTTTTTTTCTCCCCCTCCTATGAGTAATGCAAAGCATGTGTACACACCTACATACATCCTCAGGACACTTTTCTTTTGGTAAGCCCTGTGCACATCTGCAGCCAGTGCCACTACAGCTCCACAGTTTCTGCTGAAGTTTTCCAACATATGCCATGTAGCAAGGGAATATGGTGGACTTTCTGAAGTATAAGTGAACTAATAAAATCTGTAGTTCATACTGCATGTTTTTAAATTCCAGCAGATACCAAACCACAGACAGGAAACCATTTGTGCTTACTTGTCCCAGCCTAGCTGGGAATCTTTGGCAAAAAGCAGTTTAGCCTTTATTTGGGAATGTGTAGTGGACAGAGAAGCTGAGGTGGGTGGTAGGTGAGGAACAACAGGATAGTTTACTCCACCTTCGTTCTTCTGATGGCACATCTCATTGTAACAGTCCAGCAGTTCACAGGCTGTTAGGCTCATCTCGTGGCTAATTTAGGTTCTTGTTTTGTCAGTGGGGAAACTGAGGCCCTGATGGGGTAGATGATAGAAGTGGGGTTTCAGGTGGTCTCCCAGCTGCTTCTGCTACAGTGAGGTTATCTGTTGTTGTTGGTTGTCCCCTCTCACGTACTTAATGCTGATAACCCAGGGGAACCTAATTTTCTGCTTGTGTTGCTGCTGGGAGATGTACTGCTCAAGGGAATGCCCCAGCCACCAGGCGCAAGTCATGCACGTGCTTCTCCTTCCTTCTCTTTTCTTAACTATCTTCAGAGACAGTTTGTCTCATTTCCTCTGAATCTGACTGTGCTTGCTGCAGCTTCATGATTCTAGCAACATAATGAGGACCCAGCTGATGTGGTTCCGGGTGTCTATTGGCATTTTTAGTTACTGCTTTGCCTGCCCTGCAGAAAGCAAAACTGGGCTACCTGGGTTGGTGAAATCTTAGCTCCACTGAGGACTCCTGTGGGCTTTGAGGCCAAGATTTGGACCTCTGTTGTCTTTTGAAATGCCGTTGGTTTCTGAAGGCTCTCCACAATGACTGTATTGATGGAATCCATTTTGCAGGAAGCAGTGTGGCCATAGATAGCGGGGACAGTAGAGCTTCAGGCTTTCCTCTGTCCTGGCATTCCCATATGCCCCAGCCAGGTCTGCAGGAAACTTCCATAGAGTCTGTATTTGACGTAGTGGCTGTTGACAGCATCAATAAAGGGCCCAGCTACAAAAACAGGCTTAACTTTATTATTGTTTGCTGGACGCCCAAATTCGTAAGAGGTTTTCTTAAGTATTTTCTTCCAGTGAATAATCTGTGAACAGCAGTCCCCCCTCCTTCTCAGACAGATGACCGACCTGCCTATCACACAGGGGAGGAGGAAGCTGAGCCCTTATGTACCACCTCCTGGGCAAGTGTACTCGGCTGCTGGGTTTGAGGTGCTGTGGTTTGAGGGTTCCTCACTTTGTGTGAGGGATGGCCTGACCATCTAACTGGAATCCTGGAGAGAAGGGAGTATCTAGGAGCAGCCCTCCTGCCTTAGCATTTCTTCCCTGGAGGCCTTTTTGGCAGGCCCTCAGTTTGATATGCTTGAAGCTTGGATCCCTCTTCACAGGCGCCCAACTCCACACCCCTGGATCAGGGAGCATGTGGCGTTAGTTTAGCTGCGGAAAATGTCCTGTGGAGCTTGTTACAATTTGCTTCATGTTGAGTGTCATTGCTTTCCTGGCATCCTTGTGTGTTTGCACTTGGTACTGCAGATGATCTGTTGACTCATGTAACTTCATCCTTTAATTAGCACTGTGGTGTTAACGTGCTTCAGGTTGATACAGACAGGCTTTGAGTGTGTATGTTGTTAGGGATCTTCCGGATTGGGGATGCTACAGTGTGGCGTCTGGATTAAGTTTAGAGGTTTTTCTAAGCCACTCTTGAACAAAGGCAGGCTTTATTAGAGCATCTGCCAGGCTTCTTTACCAGACGAGGGCTATTTCACGTCATCTTTGAATATCTAATTGGATTATATCTGCTGGTTGAGCTCTTTCAAAGAATGCTAACAACACGCTATCCTCGGAGTACCTGCAGAAAAACTGGCTGGACTAGTTTTGTGTCATCAGAGGGGTTTAACTGTGTTTTCTAATAATTTTCCTTGTTTCCTTTGTGGTAATAACATGTCCTTGCCTGCAAGCCCAGAACCCTTTTTGAGGGGAACATAGAGTGGAGTCCATCTCCTTCTCCTTGGCTCAGCTATCACTGGAAGTAGCACAGAACATATTACCTGGCATATTTTCATTGCAGCTTAACATTCTCTGGATTTTGTTTCCTTATGTTTTCTTAGAAAAATACCTTCACTTACTGCTTTGTTTATTGCAGTTTGATGTTCCTGTCTCAGCCCACATTTATCTCTCTTCTGGCACTTATGGCTTGGCTCCTTTAGAGGATGAAGCTAAACAGGTGTGTGGAACACCTGGGGAGGTTCTGTGTTTTCTCTGTATGCTAAGATACAATAGTGCTGGTAAGTCCCATGTTTCCCCCTATCTCCAGTAAGGAAGTGTCCTTGTTGTTGCATGTTTATGCATATAGATGTGTTTTTTATTTTTAAAATCAGTGATGCCTAGAAGTTATGGAGGCATTACCTTCAAAGCTTTCATGCATGCTTTATGATGTGCCATCTTGGCATCTGTGGAAGTAATATAAATCCTGACTACATGTCAGTAATGCTTCTGAATTTGACTGAGCACTCTAATGGGCAGACAGCATCATCCAGCAAAAGGAGTGTGTGATTGGGAAGCAGCAGGCATTGCCTGCACTTTTGGTTTTGCTCATGACTTGCTACGTGACCTTTGATAACTTTCCCCCTCAGTGCAAAAAGGATACTGAACTATCATTCCCTCTATAAAGTGCCTTGGGATTTTTTTTTGCCATTTAGTCAAAAGCAGTCAAAAGATTTGATCCTGTTTTTCTTTTACACAACTGCAGTACTCCTGTGGAGTCTAAATGGAAATCTAATGGAAATTTCACAGAATCAAAAACCTAGGAAGCTTGGTCTACCTTTGAAACTTCCATTTAATTAAATATTCAATAAAAAGTGTATGCAATATAAGTTAAGGGTATGCACTAAATGCTAGGCTGTGCTACTTCCAGATTGTTAAGCAACGTAATATATAGGTCATCTACTTATTCTTTATTTTCTACTGTCACAGATTGATAAACAAACAAACAAAAAGTTTATATGTCATGGAAACAGAAGAGCAATGCACCATCCAGTTGCCCTATTTAGTATAGTCCCTGCTGTGTTAATTCCCCTCTAATCCTTTCTTTAAACACAATTGATTGTGTCTCATTTGCGGCAGGTTACATTCCAAATAAATACTGCACGATCCTACTTGTTTCAGAAAGCTTTTTATTTAATGTAACTTCGCTAATCTAATAAAAGCTATGCCTAATTATGCCTGGCTTTTAGATTAGTGTTGCCCATTTTGGCTAATTTATGTGTATCACTGTCTTTCCTATGTGTAATGGTTCCCTGTTGTGTTAGTAAAAAGAAGGATAAAGTGTGTGTAGTCCGGTGGATTCCTGATTCCTAGTGAAGCAGTTTGATTACGTTATTCTCTAATAGTCTAAAGAAAGGAACAGCTCACATGATGCATCTTCCTGTTGCCAGCTGGTACATGTTTATGTGAATGACAAGAGCCAAATGCAGGCCACTGACTGTTTTTAACCAAAGCTATGGCATTCGGCATGATTCAGGATAATGCCTGAAGCAGTTTGATCCAGTGTGGGTGGGGTTGGCAGCTTGGGAAACTGCCTGCACAAGCTTTGCTCTGTCCATCTCCAGGTAGCTACGTTCCTGTTGCTCAACCTGGAGAGCTGCTCTTCCTCCTCTTCCTCCCTATCCATGCAGACTGGAGTATGAACCCTGCTCTCTGGCTCTGTTCTCGGACCACTTTGAGAACTGGTTGATAATTTATTTATTCATTCATTAGCATAAATTGTGCTCTGACCTGTCTAGTTCTAGGTCTTTAAAAGTCCTGTGTCTTTTCTCACCCAGACAGGGCACCAAACTCTGTCCTGTTCAGAATCCAGAGAGAAAACAAGAAGTGCACGTTGGTCCAGTTGATTTGGTTTAGAAATAACTGCATTTCAAGCTATTTTAACATCATCTAGTATTTTTATTTTTTTAGGTGCAAGGCCTGACAATGGCACCGAATGAGTGCTGCCTTCAAGCTTCCTTCCTGTAAATGATAGGACCAAACAAGGCGGTGTGATGAACATGCCACTGCATCAAATCTCTGTCATTCCAGCTCAGGATGTTACCTCTTCCAGAGTCTCCAGGAGCAAGACCAAAGAAAAAGAGGAACAGGTACTGTCAGATATGCTTGATTTTCACAGGAAGTTTTCTAAGTATAAAATGATAGGGGTTATCAAATCAGACCCGATTCTTTTCCAAAGCCGCAACTCCGTGCATGACTGCTGCTTTTAGTGAAGATGAACATTACCAAATTATCTCTTTATTCTTATATTTGCTATTTTGAAGCAGCTGGCTGCAAAATTCTAGAAATTGTTGTTGAGTAACTTCTGCAAAATGCAAGTTACGGCCTTCTGTTTTGCATAAGAATTCAAGGTAGATAGGGATTTTGGATGGTGGCTCTAGTACTGTTGTCAAGGAAGCTGTTACAGGTGTATTCTACCTTCCTAAAAGAAAAATAGTATGGGGTGTGAACCCCTATATGCAGCCATGTATCCTGTTTTCCTTTGCTCTTGGCAGTATGTAACAGCCGTGTTGTGGTTCATATTGGCTGGAATATCACAAGGAAGGAAATATACACCCGTATGTATATTTACTGTGCTGGTTTTTTGAGATATGATTTGTATTTTTAACTTGGGAGCATGTATGTGAATGGAATTATTCTGAGGTCTTGTTGTGGTGCTAATAAGAATTGGAATGCGAAAATACCTGAAGTGTCTAATGATCATAAGTGTAATACAATCTAATTACTAGGCTGCTTAATAATTTTTGATAGCATACTGTGTGTAGTCTTCACGTGTCGAATTTATTTATCCCTGGATTGTGTCTATCGTAGAACCCAAAGACCTTGGTATGCATCATGCGTTAGTGTACACTGTACTGCATTGAATTTTACATTATCTGTCAGTTCCACAGAAAGGTCTTTGTGTTTTTTCAGCTTTACATTAACATAAAATCAGATCAAGAGAATATTCACATTATGCTACAACTTCAGGTCTTGTTTTGTGGACTGCTCAGCAGTGGTTAATTCTGAGGAGATCTAGGGTGATACTGATTACAGGTAGGGCATAGCTTAAGTATAAGGGACTAGAAAGGCACTGTCATGTTACAGAAAGGGATTCACCAAGATTAACTTTGGGTAGGATAAAAGAAGTTGCTTCTGATGTGTATAGAATCATCTACCCCAACTACCCTCCTTGCCTGTCAGCTGTCCAAATTACATCTACTGAAGCCACCGGTCAGTAAAAATGAATTGTCCCATAGCTGTTTTTTGGAGTTGTCTTCTTAGTAACATCTTAAAATGGAATCTAGCCCTTCAGATTCTTAAACTGGTGATTACTTAGCCTGGCACACTGCTGCTTTAGTTGCCAGGACTGGACAAGATGTTGTCTTCACAGATGAGGGGCTCTAAATCCATGAACCACCTTGTCTCAGGAGTCTGCTGTAATCTCTCACTTCCCACCTGTCCCACATAGTGACTGTCTGAGATTGTGCTGGACAGGTCTCTAGGTAAGAGGGCTCTGCTCTGTCTTCCCTTTGGTCTCCTCCTGTATAGAAACTGTGCGTGTGAGAGAGAGTGAAACAGCCCCTCTGCCAAATGCAATGCAGTGTTGTGAATTGACTACTCTCCCCAGGGGCAATGGGGATTAGGAGGACAATCAGATCAAAACAACTTGTGGTAACTCTGACCATGCAGTGAGGCCAGAAGTGAGAGTCACAGAATCACAAAATGGTAGGTGTTGTGGATCTGTGGATCATCTAGTCCAACCCCCCTGCCAAGAAAGGTCACCTAGAGCAGGCTGCACAGGACCTCGCGCAGGCGGATTCTGAATATCTCCAAAGTAGGAGACTCCACAACCCCACTGGGCAGCCTGTTCCAGTGCTCCGTCACCCTCCAAGTAAAGAAGTTCTTCCTCATGTTCAGCTGGAACTTCAGAAAGTCCTAAGTCTCCTTTTAAACCTGTTCTTCATTTCTGACACAGCCACTTCAGTGTTAACAGATCTCTTCTGTGTTTCCTTCATAACTAGCTGAAATGTTGATTATTGTTTCCCTTACCAGGCTGCTGTTGTACTGTCATGACTTGGGACATTTGAAATGGAAAAGAATGTTTATTTAAATATGTGCAATATTGCACAGGAAATGATGGGGACTGAGACTATGCAAGTAAGAAATTAAGCTAACCTGGAAACAATTCATGTTTCCCTAGTCTTGTCCTTCCTGTCTCCGTAAGCATATTAATTCATCCCCAAATGTCCTGTATACTGCCAAAACCACAGCTGGAACAGCTGGAGCACCGGGTGAACTGCCTGCTGTCCTTGATGCACAGCTGTACTGACACTGCGGCTGCTCCTGTGCACGCGAGCCACAGTCTGACCCCTGTGCATTCTTCCCCACTCCTGCAAACTACATTACTTCTGATATTAAGCTTTAACGCTGGATCTAATGAATGAGCTGGAGGACAGTCAAGTTGTTAAGGTGCTGACTTTGACCAATCCAGTTTAAATTTCTGTACTGCATCAGTTAGGACATTCAAGGCTACTTGCTAGTCAGAGTCCCTGTCAACCCTTGGGTGCAATCAGCACTCCCTGGCCATGAATGTGAGTTTTGCTTATATTTGAAGTATACAGTAAAGGGGAGATAGGGTGTAAGAGAAAGAAATTGTAGAATATCACTGCCTTATTTTTAATTACTTCAAAATGCCTGTTTTCTGTTTGCAGTAGAAACCACTGCAAGATAAAGAGCAGCATGCAGAGTGAGCATGATCCTGTGTTGAGCAAATCTGCTTAGCAGTTGTAGATGATTTTTGTGCCCTAGGTAACATCTGCTGTACAAGAGAAGAACACTAGGTAAAACTGAGAAAGAAGACATTTGCCTTTCAGTTTTGTAACTTTAGTACAAAGTCAGTGTAACTTTGGTACTTTCGTATTTCAGCTGTGTAACTTTCCATTATGTAACGCAGCTCGCAGTTATTTCTTCGTGTTGTGGATGTCCTAGGCACAGTTCCCATGGATTTCTGCAAACACATATAATAGTTTTTCTGGAGCAAGTGCAACATTTCACAGTGTGATTCAAATGCCATGATTTTCTTACCTTACTTTTACTATGTAATTGAAACCCTTCTTGCCTTTTCTGTGTAGGAACAACAGTAAGCACCTCAAACAAATGTGTACACTGTGGTCTTAAAATGTTTTGAGTTGTACAGAGCCACTTGCCAATCTGAACAAAATCAAACAAACCTCAAACCACAATCAAAACCAGTATTACTGCTTCAAAGATAAATACATCGGTTTACTTTGTAATACCAGGCCATGTTCTTACACCAAGTACATTGCCAGTTGTGTGCTTTGTAGATTGAGCAGACACATGTACGTATCTCCCCTGTTTATTACCAAGCTCTGTCAAAAGCCAAGATGAATAAAGGTAGAGTGTCTGCTAGCGGGTGGAATTTTGCCTTGCTTTTGTTCATGTTGTTTCAAACTAGACCTTTAGCTTGTCTGTACCTGCATTCTGCATTGTAAGAAGTCTTTCAGAGGAAAGGCTCAAGAGGTACCATGGTGGAAAATGAAGTACAAGTGTGCCTAGAGAGTGAACTTTGCCAGTCTGTGAAAAATCATGTTTGTCCTGTTCCTCAGAAGGAAGATGCTTTATATCTTGTTCTCTTATCTTTTGTGATTATGGATGAGTTTAATTATCCACATTTGTCACAGAGGCACAGAGGAAAAATTCTCTAGCTGAACAGTTCAGATCTCTTACTGTTTCTTCTCTTTCATGCTTCTGGTCAAGATGTAGCTCTTGTATTTCAGGTTAAGGCTAGGCTAGTTTTGGTAATATATTTCCTTGCTTACAGGAGCAAGTTTTCTGGGGTAGTGATTTGTGACTACATGAAGAACAGCAAGAAATCCTTGCCTCCTTTATCACTGCAATCCAGTTTGTCAAACTGGGTGATCTATAGTCTCTAGGCATGCCTCATGGCAGATTAACATGTAGGTTCAATACCTGTGGAAATCTGGGGCAAAAATCTTACTGAATTTGAAGAGACGGTAAAAGACAAAGGTCCTGCCTACATTTCTGTTTTTAAGTCCTCAGTGATATGTATAAACAGCATAGCCTGGTAGATTCTGATTCAAGCTAGTGTAACTTTCAAGATTTAAAAAAGTTGAAAACTGATTAACAGCAGTCTTTAATGAAATCTTGTCCATTTCCCCAGTAAAAATGGGGAAGGTCATAAAGGGATTATTACTCTTGCATTTAACTCGGATAAACTGTTAGCTTTAAGGGCTATGAATAACCATCATTAGCTTCTTATTTATCCCTCACTAGGAATAGCTTCATACTCACCTGATTTAAGGGAGGGAGAGTCACTCTGTTGTTTGTGAGATGCTACAACCCCTCAGCCTTTGTTTGGTGAGTAACATACTGGCAGCAATGTTTCTTGACATATCCAAAAGTTAACAGCTCTCAGGTTTCGGACTGGAAATGAGGAAATGATGCTGGCATGTGGTTGAGGTGTTGCTCTGCTTTTGTTTTGTTACAGCATTGCCTATTTGAGGGTTTTGTGCCTTGCTTGCTGAAGTGGACTTGTGTGTACCACAAGTTCTTAGTAAACGTTACTGCAGTGAGTGAAGTTCCCTGAGCAATAGCTTTTACACCGCTCTTCTAAAAATTTGTGAGTAATTTCACAACTATGGCCTCCTGTGCTATGATATCAGCAGATCAAGCATGGACAGGATCAGTGTTTGAATGAGAGATCGTGAGATGTTAGTACAAGTTGTTTTGGGTGTGCAGTACTCTTTCCTCTCAGTAGTCTGGACCTGGGAAGTAATACTGAGTTGTCATCAAGGATCATGTAGCATTTATCACAGAAGCAGATGAATGTTCTAGTCAAATTTAAACTTGTGAATTCCACTTGATTGACCAAAACTCCCTGCTGTCCTCTGCTGTAGAGGAACTATCTTCTTGTCTTCCAAGTGCTGTGTAGTTTTACTGGCTGCTGTGTGCTCAGCAGAGATGCTGTGATCATCTCAAACACTTCCAGGTGCTGTCGTCTTGGAGATAATATGACTATGTAATTTGTCTGCATGAAATTATGGTGAGAGAAGTACATTGTGCTGCATCTTGCTAAATTTTTTCTGCCTTCTTAATCATCTCTTGCATTCTGTAACAGTAAAGGCACTAGGGCCTATTGATTCAGATAAGCAATGTCTTATTGGAAAAGCAGGACTTCCCTGAAGAATTAAAAAAAAAAAAGCAATAGCTGCATTTGCAAGATTTTTTAGTCATAGATCAGTAGCGCAATGTAAAGGTGCATGCTTTATGTTGTTGAATCCAGTGTGACACTTGGAGAGCTATTAATTGTTTTTAAGGTACAGAAGCACTCTGTGGCCTTTTTCATTCATTTTTTTGATTTTGAGCTGTGAATGTGGGCTCTGACTGGCTGAACTTGATCCAAATACTCAGGTGTTTGTAAGGCTCTGTGTGTGTGTTTGGTTTTGCTTGCCCATTGAACCAAATCTTTTATTAAGCAGCCAGGCTTCAAATCCTTTGAGAATTTCACCCTTTATTATTTTTATACTGAGATGTGTGTGTTTATGTGTAGCTATGTAGTATATTAACACTGTGCCTGGCATTTCTCCTTTATTAAATTGGCTTTGTATAGAAACTGTGTAACTATTAAAGAATTTTTGTGTGAGTATCCTTCAACTTTTCCATGGGAAGCAGAATGTGTCTCATGCTGTACTGCTTATAGGCTTAGCCTCAAAGTGGGAATTTGCAAAGTCCTTTCCTGACAATTCAAATCTTGCCTTGTACTTAGCATGTGTTTCAATGGACCATAAAGCATTTCTTAGAAATAGTTGAAGTTGCACTTCTCACTTTTTAAAAAGTAGCAATTAGACAATTTTTTGACAGAGCAGACAACCTGTGACAGGGGCACACCTGAAGAGCTGCAGTGAAAATTCTTTTGTTTCTGCAGTCTGGGAAGCAGGTAGGAATATTTCACAGACCTCGTCATTTTTGAATATGCCAGATGACTGAGATGGTTGTAACATCCTTCTGAATTGTATCTCTGCAGCAATGCTGTTATGCTGAGAGTGTGGTATTTCCATGGCTGATTTCTATGCTAAAACATACATTTTAGTACATGTCATTGTTGGAGCAGGTGCCTGAATGTACTCCCACTCTGATTACCTTTAGCAGGTAAACAGTCTAGTGACGAGCACTACATAAATAGGAAAACTGCTTGAGAAACTGCTTCACACCAAATGCCTCTCTTTTCTCTATGGGTGCATTTGTACACACTTGAACACCACTCTGCTTGTGATCTCTCCTTCTGGTTATTTAGGAGAGTCGTTCTTGTGCTTGTCAAGACAACTTCACTGTTACTTGTATCAAATCCTTCCTGGGCATAGCACTTTGCAGTTGCTGTCAGGTGTCCCTGCAAACATGCTCGCATGGGGCATTGCCTGTTTCTTTACTCCTATAAATGTCTTTGCGTCTGGTGGTAGTGTGAATGTCTGAGGTGCTCCTTCCGCCCTTGCTTGCCTGCCTTCTCCTCTTGGGCAGTTGCCATCGTTCCCACCCCTTGCCAGCTTCAGGGCTTTCTTCTTCTCTCCCATGTGTTCCTGGCAAGGGCACTGCTAACCTTCTCTTCTGTGTGGTAACTGGAGAGCTGGCAAGAAGCACACAGAGTGCAGCCAGGCCTGGATTAAACCAGTGGAATTTGGGATTT
>Ga0181612_166405_pt1 | contig 14410 bp, 9 predicted proteins | sample HoacroProtozoa21_FD_119630 | JGI IMG/M metagenome (GOLD analysis project Ga0181612, IMG submission 119630) | Hoatzin crop microbial communities from Cojedes, Venezuel. Combined Assembly of Gp0051906, Gp0051904, Gp0051908 | reverse complement strand
TTTTTTTAATTGCAAGGGACATAAATCTTTTTAAAAAAAAAAAAAAAAAGAGGCAAGCTTTCAATTCACAATACATTCCTCATTAAAAAAAAAAAAAAAAAGTACCTGAAAAGCGTACACCTTTTGAACGTGTGTGGAGATGAATATTCAACCTGTGAGCCAGGAGCAAGCTGCAGCAGGGATTATGTGAGAGCACAGTGTGGGAGGAATTTAATTCACCCATGGTTTACATAATATAAAAGGGAAGACCCCTCTTTCCTTGACTTAAGGGAGTAGCCCCACTAAAGTCAGAGCTACTATTCACATGAAGGAGGATTTGCAGATTGCAGTGTAATTTAGATGTATTTATTTGTGTGAGACTGGCTCGGTAATACAGATAACGCACAATTTATTGTATCTGTTAAGCTTTCAGATTTCCATCCAGTTTAGGAAGAATTCACTGGATTTTATCACACTGGAAAATGAGCCAGTCATTTCCTGAAGAGTAATAAAGAGCACTGGCAGAGACTGCAGCATCTTTCGAGACCCAGCAGTGTTTCTGCGTAGTGTTTGTGGGCTGCCTGGCGCAGAGTGCCCAAAAGGCCAGGTTTAGGTACCTTGGTGTTATAATACCTAACCAACCAAAGCATGGCTGGTTGAGCATTGCCAGCAGTTCTTGACTTTGTCCGTGACTTAGAATGCACAAGAGTAACAAAGTCCCATTATAGAAATATGGGAGGGTGGTGCAATCGGAATGAACTTGCTGGGAGTTGCCTTTTCACAGAGGAATTGGGAGTTTCTGCTCCCCAGAGACACCTCCTGTCAGACCCCAGGATCCAACGTCAGGCTTCATGCCTTTCCCTCGCAGTACTTTTAGGAGGGTGATAAGTTGGAGGGTGGGGAACCTCTTCATGCGAAGCAAAAGTGAGCGGCTCTTGCTGGAGGTTGAACAGAGCTGGGTCCTCAATTGAGCAAAAGTTACAAGATAGCAGCTTAATGAATCCTATGCTTTTTCAAGATATGCTCCTTAAGCTGTTGTGATTGTGTCTGTCTTGGGACTATACCTGAATTTCTTTGCTGTGCTTGAAGATAATGTTGAATTCTGTGAATGTGTTGAGTACCTTTCTCAGTCCTACCACACGTGACCGTTGTCTGGACATCAACAACCCAGATGTTCATCCTTTCCATTTAAGCTGTGATGCATCTGGTGACATTTGTTTGAGAAGGTTTCCTCTTGTTGCTCATGTTCCTCCTCCCTGCCCTGTGAAGACACGGGATTATATTTAATGTTCTTTCCTCCTGCCTCTCCAGTTCAGAAAGGGCTGGAAAATTGTGCATCAAAAATGGGTAAGGATTTTCTGGCTGCCTAAGGCTACTTTCCTTCCAGTTCTTGCTACTCTCTCCTGTTGCCTTGTAACAGCAATGCTTCCCTGGGAACACAGTGTACCTGAGAGGAAGGACACATGCTTGCTGTGGTTATTAATCATGCTGGATGCTGAATAGGAGTAAGCTCACGTGGCCAAAAACAGTGGTCAAACCTAGTTTTAACAGGAGAGATGTTGGATGTGAGAGCTAGCTTGCTGGTGGGACATTTTCAAATAAGAAGAAACACAAGCTGCTGGCTTTCCAGCATTATTTTTGGGGAGAATAAAGGACATAAAAGATCTCTTTTGCAAGGTGGGTCAGATGTTATTGCGGCAGCTGGACTGAGTGGAGCAAACACTCTTTTGGTAGGTGCACCAGGAGCATTGTGTGATGCTGCCTCTGTACATCTTTTGTGTTCGTTCCTCTTACGCCCCATGTGTACCCAGTACAAAACATTTTCTGAGGATGGAAAATAAGGTGGAATCATGCTGTTTATCCTCACTGAAGGCCAGTTCTTGATGCCTTATTGTCCCTTTCCATTGCTTTCCTCCAGCCTGGTGCTGCTGAGCTGGCTCAGTGCTGGGCTGCTGCTTGCAGGCAGACACCATGATGTAGTGTGGGAACAGCTTCTTCCTGACAGCATCCCTCAGCTGGTGATAAAGAGGAGTCCTGAGACATTCTTCTGTAGACCACAGTCCAGATTGCTCTCGTGCTCCCTTCTGTCTCATGTTTGTCATACCCGCTCCAAGCAGTGTAGGAAGGGGATGTGTTTGGATTCCTTTCATTTTAGGGAAAAGAAAAAAAAGTTGAAACATTTGATCTTTCCTGAGAGGTAAGTAACAAATGTGGTAAAATGTCATGTTTTAAATTAGAGAAATTTGATGTATTTGAGACACAAATTGTTGCATTGTAAACTTCATTTGCAGTGCAGCAGGCAGGTGAGGGGTGTCTTGCTGTAAGACAGCCTTGCAGGAGAGCTCAGCGTTGGGCATCTAGGATGAGGGTATCCTGGGCTTATAGTGAGAAATTCTACAAAAAGAACCAGACCCACCAAAACGACAGAAAAACCACATTGCCCGAGTCTTCTAGAAAAGCATAGCTCAAAGGCATGTCTCGGCACATGTAATGTTGTGTGGCTCAGATGCTCTGTGGTCAGTGGGAGTCTTCCCATTCTGTGTAAAGTGGCCTTGGACAGATAGAGCCCTGGCTGCCTGACTGAAGGGACTTTTCCCTTCTCATAACTGCAGAATGACTTCTGTTGTTGCCATTTATGTGCATCAGGACCATTCAGTAGAGACACACATGCTTACAATAAAAAGATGACTGAATCTGCGTTCTTCTCTATTGCTTTTATGTGGGCCTTTTGGCTTGTGACTCACAGGCTCTTGTAGAGGCTTCCAAGCCAAAAATGCAGCTGCATTTTTCTGTGTCACATGCTGCCTTGCCAGGTCCAGTAATAGCAACTATTGGACAAGAGAGAAGAGAAGAATACAACCTGTCTTACCGCAAGTGTGTGTGGAATCAGACTCGTGGGAATCTCAAGATGACTTTCATAGCGAGTAAACATTTTTATAAACTTTCTCCATCTCCTCATCCCTATGCATATGCTGCTTGTTAACACCCGGGCTGCTTGTGGAAATAGTGCTGCTAATAAAGGATGTCTCAGTCGTTTTGTGATGGAAGACCTATTACCAGTGGCTGAATTGTGAGATGTTCCTGGAAGAGTAAGATCCAGAAGTGGGGGAGGGGGTTTGAATTACAGCTGGAGAGCATTGAGAAATGCATCATTTTGGCAAACACATTCAGCTGAGAAAAGAAAAGCAAAGCTGGATCCTTGAAGTGGACCTGATTCCCTGCATAATGCAGGTTTCCCACAACTTTTGTCTATGTCTGTTGTCTTTCTAAGATTTTAGTTTTCCACTGTGCCATGAGATATTTGTCATGTTAAAAGACAATGTAATGAAGAAATGGAGCAATCTTTTGTACCGTGTTTTGAAGTGATAGGTTGGTAGTTTGGCCCTTCTTTAAGACCTTCTGGAGAAGCCCCGTGATGATAGTGAGTTGTATCTGATCAAAGACAGGCTGTAGGCTTATTTTTCCAGTTAAGCAGTTGTGTCCTGTGTTGGATTTCTCCCATAGTATAATGAGAATAAAAGATGCTGTTAGTGTTTCCTAAATTTGTAACAGCACTTGATATCTAGCCCATGTTTACCCTTTTATGTAATATATATGCTTTCTTAATGCACAGATTTTGAAGTGCTCTTCAGTGCATTTCTGTACAAGCTTATGAAACTTGTCTTTAATCCATTACGAAAGCATTGCAAATACAGACTGTGACTGTAAACAGTATATGCTATCAGTGAAGAAAACCAACTGTCCTGGAGGCCTTTATTTTAAAGATTTCTTTTTAATTAGGAAAAATGTCAGCTTGCCTGCATTTCAGTGCTGCTTCTTTTTCCCCCACTGCAGCTTGTAATCTTCCTTCGTGGGAATAGAAGTACATTCACGTTTCATTTTCCTTTGTGCAAGATAGTGGAATGTGAGGTTGTCCTGCTGCTGCATACCTTCGTGTTGGTGGTGCTGGTCAGAGAAGGTCCCCATCACCATGGGGGTGGGCAAGGAGCACATCTGGACCCCCAGGCAAACAGCACTGCACGTTCTTACACTGTTACTCTGGGAGCCTTGCTGGAAATAAGAAACCACATGTGCTTGTAACGGGATTTTGGGTGACGATCAAGACCGTAAGAATCTTTCTTTTGTAAATCTTTTCATTACACTGCAGTGTTTCCACTGCGAGTGCTTCAGGACTTGAATAGCGTAGGTTGATTTACAAACTGTTGACATCCAAATGTGACCCTGCCACAGCTACTCCAAGTCTTACATTTTAAATTTGCTGTTGAGTTCTAATCTGTAGCTGTCATGTGGATGAGTGTGTCTTTTGCTGCTTGATACATATCTGTTCTGTGATGATACATAATAAGCTAAATAACAAAACCTATCTATGTTTTGCCTGTTACCTCATTCAAGACGCTGTGATGGCATTTTTGAGTCACTGATTGTTTGTATGGGAAACAGCAAAACAAAACCCCTAAACCTGGAGTTCTTCTCCCAGTTATTTCCGTTAGTTTTGATAACTGTGAATTCTTAGTGATAGCGAATATCCTTTTACATTACACGCTTTATTTTGATAACTTGCAGGTTGGATTTATGAAACTTCTCTGATCCTTTGCCATTGTGAACTGCAACTGTTGAGATTTCTTACTTCTCATAAACATTTTGAATAAATCTTTGCTGGCTTTTCTGTCAAAATTTAACTTAAATTCACTTTGGAAGCACTGAGATGTAGTTGAATCTGCTCTAAGGCAGTCTAAGCCTACCTATGCGTGCACCTTCCATGCAAAATGGAAAAGAAATTACCGGTAGCAGTGGAAGGAACAGGCTGCACTATTCCTGGTCTCCTACCTCGCCATTTCTTGTGCCCTGGTCCTGCAAGGGGCTGAGCACTGTGCCCTTCTAGGTCGCATATCTAACACCAGCCAGATGAGTATTGCTGCCGACCTCGGTGACCTGCTTAGTGTTAAACCACTGCACGCTGTGCCGAGCAGTGTTGGATGCACTGGGGGATTGAGGTCTTGGCTCTCCTGGAAACTCAAGTGCTTGCTTCACAGCAGCTGATTGATGATTGCTAGAGGAGGATGAGATCCATCTTGTTGGATGTCAGCCAGCTAAAAATTCAGGCAAGTGCTAGCCAAGCCAGCTCTGCCGACCTCCGCAAGCAATGAGAGGATGGGCAGCCCCAGAGCAAGCTTCTTCCATCCTCAAATCACCAAAACAAACTGGTCTGTAGACAGGGAGGAGATGACCAGCTTAAACTATGCCAAATTATTAGAGGGGTAAAATTGGTTGAGGAGAATCATCTTCTTCAGGTGCCCCAGGTCATTTTTACTCTGTCCTTCTTGGAATAATGCAAACTGTACAAGAAATAGTTAAACATCGCTGGCTTTGCGAAGTTCTAAACCAGGTAAAATTGTTATGATTTACATCAAAACCCAGCCTAATTGATGGAACACCAGGTAAAATTGTTGTGATTTACATTAAAACCCAGCCCGATTGATAGAACCAATGCCATCTATCTTTAGACCTGCTGTTTTCTTTGTCCTGATGCTCTCGGGCATTAGGAGAGAGGAAGGGTCTGGGAACACAGCAGTAGCTGAACAAAACAAGGTGAATCAAGGGCAGAGCAGGAGGCTTAACTTGCAATTTCCTTGTCTTTGCTGGTTTAACTCTGACCCTCCTCATTGTTTAATGTTTTGGGTTTAATTTCCTCAGTTGTTTAAGGAATGGCTGGGGCTGGCAGAGAAGCTTCTAACTGTGGTCAGGTGGAGTGTGCAAGATTAAAGTAAAGAACCTGTTTTTTACTTCCAGTGGAGACTTTAATCTTTTCTAAAATAGGTTAGAGAAATTTGATGCTGGTTCCAGAGGTGCAGAGAAACCTTTTAGTTCTGGTTGGCTCATAATTTTATTCTGTAGAGTTGAGGTTGAAAAAAGAAAGTCGAACCTCAAATGTTCTGGTGAGACACAGAAGAGCCGTGCATCAGTGAGCAGAGTTTTGCTGGCAGCAAAGCTGGATTTGCTCTTTTGTTGCGTCTCCATGTGGAACTTCAGTTTCCAACCGTAGCACTTTGCTCCTTTCCTCTCCCGATGCTCTGGCAGTTGAGAGGTGGAATTTGCAAAGGAAAACAACTGTAGTTCGAGCTGTGGAAAAGTTACTGAAGAGAAATCCTTTGGGGTTATTGGGCTTGGTCTCCAACTCTAAATTGCTCCGTTAAGCGTTTAGAGACAGGCCTCATCCTGAACTCTTGGGCTTGAGGGGAAAAGGGGACTGAAATTTTCAGTCTGCAACAGAAGCAATAGAACTTGAATGATCCAGATGCTTTCTTCTGGCCCTAATGTCATCTCACAAAGCCCAGAAACAATCTCTCGCCCTAATGTAAAAAAATAAATCATTAGGTAGATGTTTATCTCCTGCAGAAACACTGGAAAAACTTCGTTTTTTCTCTATTTCTGTGTCTGACCCCACCCTTCCCATTCCTGCTTAATCACATGCGCGGTCCTAGCCCATTGCTGCTCTGAAGGTTTACAGGAAAAGATCTCTGTTGCTTAGGAGTTAATCTGCTGTTGCTGGTTGTCCTTCAGCCACCTGAAGTTCTCAGGAGATCTCTTGCGTCACCCCCAAGAATTTAGATGTTGATAAGGAGCCCTTCCCCGCTGTCCCTGGGGAGAGCTCCTGGTCCTTCATCCCACCATGCCTGCATGGCCTGGTGCTGCGGGGCTGCCCCAGGAGCAGGCCCAGGGCTCCGGCCTGCAACCTGCTCCAGAGCAGACAAACGTGGCAGAAGAAACGCGAGTCTCGGCCTCGCTGACCCTCGATCCGGCCAGCAGCGGACCTGTGGATGGGTGGCAGCTTGGGGTGGGCAAGACCTTTTGGTGGCAGCTCTTGGAGTTTGGCTTAAACCAGTTGTTGCAACCTCACTGGAACAGAAAGGCCTCGATGGGGAGACTCGGCCGCTACCCACAGAAGAGCATCTCTAAAGCTTAGCTGTATCTTTTCCTGGCACTGCTAAGTGTCAGGTCTTTACTGGATGAGCGAAGAGCTGCGAGATTTGTTCACCTTTTGCAAGCTGGCGGTGTGGAGGTTGTCCGTGAGGACGTAACTCTGCGTGAAGCAGGCTTTCTTCACCCGTGGCACTGGTTGGGTGGGTTATCAGTGATCTCCAGCAACCTGTAGTGCTAAATGTCAGTGCTGGGCGCTTGTGCCCCTTGTGCTTTTCTTTTGGTGGGGGAAACAACATAATGAGCATTTGCTGCTGCTAGGGAGCAGGTTAAAGAGCTCAGGGAGGATGTGGTGATTATCTCAGAATACTTAATCTACACCCGTTCTTTGTTTAGATTTCTGGACAGGCATTAAGTTCTGGTGTCTGTTTTCTGTTGTTTGTAAATACCAGCACTTGTTTGTTTATCTAAAACATATTGTTTCTTATTATTTGTGTGTGGTGCACACTTTAACCAAAGGTAAATGGGCATCAGTGTCTCACTGTTCTCCGTGGCGTAGATCTGTCTTTCTGGTCCTAAACGTGCTGTGGAAAAAGTGCATGTGCCCTTAGACGTCACGGTGAGCATTTTAATTAAGCATATATGGGAGCGCTTTGTAAGTATAGATCAGAAAAATGTTGTTTAGCAATAGATGTTATCTGTGGCATAACGTCAAGATTGAAGTCTGCTGCTGTTAAGGGCAGGGCACCTGGAGGGGAAAAAAGAAACAAAAGTAAAATCATTATCTTGAAAAAGATATCTCAAGCATCAACAAATGAAAAGCCCAGAGAATAAAGGTATTTGACCCAAGGTAAGAACAATATTAAATACTGTGGTATGGTCCTTGCCCTAAAACATTTTCCTTCAGAAACAAATAACAGTGTTAAGCAAACTGGTGCCTTAAAACCAGACAACTAGATCAGTGGTTTAGACACCAAGGACCAGTCAGTCTGGGTTCAGTTAGGGACGAGTACCTGTCTCAAGAAATGGTCGTTTGTAGATCACTACTGCTGCTGCTAAGGTTATTCCTCTGTGTTGTTGAGTAGGGGATTTATTTACATGCTTGGTGCAGCAGATAGATGATGATTAAATCTGCAACATTAAAGCTTTCTTGTACAGGCAAACTGCTGAGCATCTGTGGGTGCCCTCTACAAGGTGCACTCTGTGATCAGAGCAGTGATGCTCGCTGGGACCCTTGGTCTGCTGGTGTTGTGCTGCTGCTCCATGCACCCTGTGTGCGTGGATCATATGTGTGGAAAGGTTCCTGCGTGTGCAGGACGGTGCCAGGGATGGCGGCTGGGGCTGGACTGCAGAACCGGGTAGCTGCTGCAGCCTGTTTACGAGGACAGCTTGTACCTATGGTATGGTCTGTTGGCCAGGTGGACTTTAGCACTGGCATTGTGCTCCTTGTGGCCATCATCTCCATGTGCTCCTTTCTGCCTTTTCCCCCACTCACGGTAAAAAAAAAAAGTCCTGGGTCAGGTGGTAGCCAAATATGTTACTGCAAGCAAGCTGTGATCAGCTCAAGCAAAGCAAGGAGCAAAAACTTTGCTGGTCCTGAAAAGTACCGAAAAGGCTATGCATGCCATTGAGAGCCTCCTAGTTCAGGAAGACAAGTTAAATATTATTTGTTTTTTTTTTTTATTTGTGGGTGGGATGGTTTGTGTGGGGTTTTTTTTTGTTTGCTTCTTACCAGCCAACCCTGTTTGGTGCTGCGCAGGATGATGATCAAGTCCTGAAGAAGGCAGGCGGTGTCTGACCAGAAGATTAGCCACAATCACGGAAATACGGGAAAGGGGAGATCTAAGTGGTTCGGGGCTGTGCTTGCAAGAGGTGAATCACCACTTGCAAAGGTGTAGATAGGTTTCCAAGTGCCTTCCGTGCACGTGAAGCACAGGTAGTGCCTTGGCTTTGTGCTTGCTTGTGTAGTGCCTACAGCTGGTGTTGACGCTGGGTGTTGCACAAGGGTCCTTTACAGGTGCACTGGAAGATGGGTGTGCCCCGGTGATTAGAGTTGGCTTTAACTTCTTGTTTTTCCTTCACTGCTCCATTGCACTCAGCAAAAACCTGCTTTGCTGTACCTGCTTGAGGTGGGTGACAAGGGGGAGGGTGTTCTGTTGGGCCAAAACTGTTGTCATTGCTTTTAATAAAGATCCTTTGCTTCAGGGGATGGTTGGGAGGAGAGATGAAGGAAAGCACTGGCAGATGTGTGTCAGCAAAGTTGCCTCATTGCCCGGTGTACCTGCAGTAGGATTTGCTAAGTGATGGTAGCCTTAATGTAATTTGTTTTTGTTTTTTTTTCCAGGATGCCTAGCAGCTGGTAGTGAAGTCATCGCAGTGCTAGTTTGGTGACTAGTTGTTAACTCTTGATTAAGGATTAAGTGGGGAGGAGTGTGCTTTGCAGAGAAAATAATGAGTAGGTCTCACTGTGGCCACCTCCAGCCGGTGGTTGGAACGTGTGGGACGATGGCAGGCGCAGCCAGGATTTCACTTTGCTGGGTGAATGCAGAGCAGTAAGCAGGCTCAGGTAATTTTAGGCTGTATTTGATGTCAGGCTTTGAGATGCAGGTTTATGGACATTTACTGACTTGTTTCAGGAATCTCTTTACTGGTGGCAAAAACTTGTTTCCTCCCCCGGCATGCACTCAGAAGCACTGGGCTGTTTGGGTGCTGGACAGAATCTGTGCCATGTGCTAAAGCTATTTAATAATGTCCCTTGCTTTTCTGCTTGCACCATGCTGGATTACTGTGACTGGCCTCTTTAAAGATCTTACAGTTGCAAGTGTCTGCCTCTTTGGAGGGGGGGGGGGAAAGAAGCAACTGAATGAAAACAGTCTTTTTGTTGAGAGGGAGGGAAAATAAAAAGTTGAGCTATATGAAAGCAAATCGGCAACCTGCTGAAGGGGTTGCAGGGTGAAAGATGCTCTGTGGTTGCACGCTGGTGGTTTCCAGCCATCCGCCTTTGTGTAGTAACTTCAGGTCTGCTGCAGTAATATAATCATCTGCTGTAGCTTGTGATAGCACTCTGTACTACCTTCAGCCTTGGCAAAAACGAATCTACATAAAGAGAACAAAATACAGATGCAGTTTAATTACCTGAGCTTTGCCGTTGTGCACTCAGTGATGCTTGTGTGACGAACAGTGTTGTGGCTTCAGCTGTGAAGTGGCTACGTACTCAGAACTGAGTATGTGCCAGTGCACTTTGTAACCACAGACCACAATGTCTTGATGCACCCAGAAACAAGCTGTGGGCCCTTTAGTACAGGATGGGCCCAGAGGCTTCATTTGGAGATTCCTCAATAATCTCTGAAAATCGCACGAGCTCTCCGCTCCTCGCTGCCGTGCGGTGCCTCACTGCCCGCTTGGCTGCCGGCATCGCGGCGGCCTTTCACGGACCGGGGTGCGGATGGGAAAGCATTGGGGATGTGGAGGAGGGATGGTGTGCAGGAAGGGTAATATGTGGAAGTGAAAAGTTCCTGATCTAGATTTTAATAGAATTAACAGTTTATTATACAAGTGAAAGGAGAATATGACTATGGCATTTTTCTAATAAGAACAGGGACATGCCAGTCATTTTAAAGGGTTTTTAGATAAGACAGAGCATCTCTTCTTGAGGCTTTTGTTTGAACAAGCATGTGCAAATATTGGTAAGCAGCTTCCAAGCTGCTACTATCACATTTCCTTACCACTGCAGTTTTGGTGCTGTCACTTTTCTTCTGAGCCCTTCAGTATTGAACATGCGGATTGACCGTGACACTTAACTGCTTTTCAAAACCCAAATAATACTTCTCAGCCCTGATGCTGGTATAGTGCTTTTTGTCTGAGCACTTTACAAAGAGAAGGTAAAATGAGGCTGCTAAGCTGCAATTTGGTACTGCATTTATTGACAGAAGTGGTCAATACAGCATGAAAGAATATCTCAAACCAAACGATTTCTCCCTACGCCATATCAATGCTATGAATAGAGATCAATACGATCTGGAAGTATTTGAGCTTATTCACTAAAAAAAACGCCCTTGGAAATCATGAGGGAGGAGCATTCTCTTCCACATAAACTGTTCATGCTGAGTGCTCATCAAATACCTAAATTGCTTTATTTGTTGTCAGAGCTGATGGGCGATCTCTCTCTCTGTTGACCCTGTGCTGATAAAGCTTTCTCAAACCAGGCTGCAGCTGGGAGTTAAATCGCACGGCGCGGTGCAAAAGTCACCGTGGTTATAAGCTGAACAGGTTTCCCTGGAGTTATGTCATCTCCATGTAATGGGATGTTAACGCTGAGAGGAGCAAGCACTACTTCTGAGATACAAGGGGTTGCTCGGACGGACTGTAGATGTATGCGTTGAGTTTGAGTACGAATGTGGGAGATTTGGGAAAAAGGCTGACTTTGCATTGGAGTATCTCTTTTGCAGTGCTGTGGATGGCAGTGCTGCTCAAACGCTGAGCTCCTCAGCTTCACCCCTCAGTTTCTGGGGCAAAGGAGGTAAGTGGGCTCTGCTTGAGTCAGTATCACACGTCTGGAGTCAAGTGGTGGTCCTGGGAAATGTGATCTGCGCTACACAAGTCTGCAGCTAGCCGTCTAAGTGCCGAATGGTTGGCGCGGTTGTGTAACCACTCATCATCTGAGTGCCGGGTTGCAGATTGGCGTTGTGTCATTAGACCTTCTCTTTCATGACTGGTTTAGGACCATTATACAGATCTCCTAATTTATATAATCCAGTGCTACGCAGCTCCAGTGACACATGGATTCGAGCGGTAAAGCGATGTAATGCTGCGGCTGCCCGGCCGGTGTTTGGCAGAGCCGGGTGGCCGTGCGGCAGTGGGTGGAGGCAGCTGGCTTTTGAAGAAAAAAGTGACACATTGTTTAGCCTGTCCTCCTCACGAGCTGCAGCCTATGTCTCAGAGAAAATAGGCCCATTCTGTCATGTGGGGACCTGTGGTTAAGCAGCATTTTCCTTTGTGTTGAGGCATTTTGTTGGTAGGTCTTGATGATAGCCATGTTAACGTAGTCCTTGGCTTCACTGTTTGTGCTTCTGCTGTTTCCTGGTCTTCTGAAGGGGATTTATTTTGGGCTTTGGCCAGTGTTAGCAAGAGGGTGCAACTCATTCAGCTTGTAACCTGAATGTCATGAGGAGAGATGGCTCTTGTGGCTTTGCTCCCTGGATGGGAAGGGCAAGCGAACAAAAAAAAAAGGAAAGGAGTGGGGAAGGAGAAGAATCTGTTGCAGAATTAAGAGTTTGTGTTTTAGGAGTGGCTTTGGGCTGGAGACATGGCAGCTTGCTGCTGTTTGCTGTATTTTTTAGCTAATCACTCTGACATTGTTCCGCAGTAGCAAAGGGGTTGGTGATCTTGCAGTGGTGGTTCAATGAAGCGTTAATGCGTTGCACAGATTTTAAACTCTCCAAGAGTTAAATTTTAGTATCTCCCACAGACAGTCAGCCGTGATGGTCTTGTGGAAATGGTTTGAAGTCCCTTATCTCAGTCCTGATGTGGTTTTACAAGACTGTTTGGAAAGAAGCAGTTGCTATTTAGGATGAATGCTATGACATGCTTCAGTTTAAAGCAGATCAAATTTCTGGATGAAGTCCTGGTTTTACTATTAATAAAATCTGTAATGTGTTACAAAAATACTATTGTTCTTTCTTTTTTTTTTTCCTTCTGATTTTAGCCTTCAAAATGTCAGTTGTATGTCTTCCATGAGCACTTGTGCAGCACCGTGCTCTCAGAGGTAAGGGGGGTTTCACTGCTTGCAGAGTCCCTGTGGCACCTTGTCTTCTCCTGGGGAAACAGGTTCTTCCTGGGGGTTATTGTGCAAGGGGAGTTTATGGAGCTCAGGTTGCTGTCGAGAGGCAAGGCAGAGAGGATTAAAGTGTCCCTTGTCTCTTTGTTTCACTGCTTTGTGATTGCTGGTAGAAGTAAAAAGCAAACCCAAAACTTACTTCTGTTCTGTGCCTATCTCCAAGTTCCAGAGAGCAAATTTGTGTCTAGAGTGAGCAGGAAAGCGCTCTTAGTTGGGTTTTGCTTCCCTTTTCCACCGACATGGGAATATTTCTGTCTGCAAATTCAAGGTGATGCTGTCAAAATAGTTCAAGTTTCAAAAGTTAACTTAGTGTATATGAAAGGATTTTTGTCTCCCATCTCTTGGTAATTGGGATTAATGGGACTCTAGTTAACATCTTAAGGTTACTGTACACATGGCAGAGCAAGCAATCCTGTGAAATATGGGTATGTTTTACTTCCTGTTGTTTTAAAATTCTTGGCTTTTCTTCATCCAGTGTGCCAAATCAGATGCTGCCTTCTAAACACCACCCATCATTTACTTTTAGAGGAACCTTGGGTGCAAAATGCAATGAGCTGCAATCTGCCCTCTGCTCTCCTGGTAAAAATGTAGTGTGATGCAGTGGCTTGTGGATCCATGTTGCATTTACACTTGTCCAAAGCAAAGCAGATTTTAGGCAGCTAATTTTTTATTCTCCCATTTATATTGCCAACATGTCCATTGATTTGTCTCACTGAGTGCTGTAGGAGCTTGGATGCTGCTGCTCTTCTCTAGCCTTGGTGTGGACCTGCTTGACTTTCCCTTGAGGTCAACCAAGGGAAGAAGCTGCTGCTCTGAACATGGTTTTGTAGCATGTGACTGTGGGAAATGCCTTGTCTGAGTGGAGAGTGTCCAGGCTCCCTTCCCTAAGGAACTGGGAAACAGGGTTCAGACCATGGAACAAACTTCTGAAAAGGTCTTGTGAGCCAGTTTCTCTTGGGAGATGCAGCAGAAGCAGGAAAAGGATGTCCTGTAATGAGAAGATCATGGTATATAAACATAGACTGTGTATTAAAATCAAAACACCACAACAACATGCAGTTGTACACCCAGCAGTTTGGGAGATGAGGAGGAGAAGCAATGTTTTCCTTGACATCATTTGATACGAAATTGCAAGGAGGTCTTATAGCAGGCAACAGCCAAAATTCAGAAATACTCCAGAGGTTTGTTTGGGTGCCATAGCTGTGGGATTGGCTGTGTTTGGGTGTCTTGGCTATCAGAAGGTTCCAGCTGTATCAAATAATCTGAAATAATCAGCAGTTCATCTCCTAGACAATTAGTGCCCTCATCTTGGTGCTGTTTTTTGCATTTGTTGAAAGCTTCATGATGGCAATTACAACCAGATGGTGAGATAACTCGTTTGACGTGTCAGAGAGATCAGCTGGCAGCACAGCAAAACATGCAATGCTTCTCAGAAAAATAAAATGGGCTTGTGTTCCGGGGGGGGAAGCAAGTTGGAGGAGTGGTTTCCTCTGTGCCAGATGGTGTTTGGGAAGGGTGGGTGTTCGCTGGGGAGGCATCAGCAGACCCACTGGAAACCCTGAGGTCCAAGTGTCGAGGGCTCTACCAAGCATGTTTGTTTGAGAGCCCCACCTGATTGCTCCTAAATAGATCTTCAACACAGGGTAATTCATTTTTTCACTGTGTTAATCACCGCCA
>Ga0181612_157648_pt1 | contig 14410 bp, 4 predicted proteins | sample HoacroProtozoa21_FD_119630 | JGI IMG/M metagenome (GOLD analysis project Ga0181612, IMG submission 119630) | Hoatzin crop microbial communities from Cojedes, Venezuel. Combined Assembly of Gp0051906, Gp0051904, Gp0051908 | reverse complement strand
CTCCAGATGAGGCCTCACCAGGGCAGTGTAGAGGGGAAGGAGAACCTCCCTTGTCCTGCTGGCCACACTCTTCTTGATGCACCCGAGGATCCCATTGGCCTTCTTGGCAGCCAGGGCACACTGCTGGCTCATAGTTAACCTGTCGTCCACCAGGACACCCAGGTCCCTCTCCGCAGAGCTGCTCTCCAGCAGGTCCACCCCAAGCCTGTACTGGTGCATGAGGTCCCTGGTCTGCAGCAGCTCCCTGTCAAGCCTTCCCACTCAGAGCAGCCCAAGCCCACCATCAACCAGAGATCCTGCCTCTGGTTTTGAAATGACAGCCAACCCTTAAAACAAGCATGGCAGTGTGCTGGCTTCATTTTCAACTGACAAGAACCTGCAGTAGCACCTTATAAGTCTGAGACCCAGTCTTCCCTGGCCACCCAGTTTCCACTGAGACAGTGGCATCCTGATGGCAAAAGCATATGATCAACTGCCCTCCATCCAGCTGTTAATTAGTCATGGTTTCGGTTCCAGTTTTGTGACTGATTTTGTGCTGGCTCTGGCTTTGAGTTGTGCTTCATTACAAAATGTGATTTGGCTTAAAGAAAAACTTTTAAGTATCTGGCTTCTTTTGTGGGAAAAAATTCAGCATTCTTTTACTGGTTTTATTCCAGAATAATTTACAGGATTTATTCTCGCTAGGGTAACCATATATAGCTCCCATTACATCTAACATGACTGATTGGCTGCAGAAAAGATAGAAAGTCTTACATCACTACGTCATACAAATTAGAGGCTGGTGACTGCTTGGCCCGTGCACAATTAGCAGATTAACTCTGTGTCATTCCTCATAAACCAAAACACAGCATTTCAGTTACAAAACCCACTATTGCATTTACCATCTTTGCTATTTTTATGGCTTTTCTTCATGCATGTGGTGGGGTAGGATTTGGAGATTTGTCTGGTTTTGTTCTCGTTACTAAATTGTAGGCTTAGGATCTGGTTAAGGCTGACTCCAGCATGGTGTCAGTTTAAGTCCTTACAGAGACCATGGACTGGGTCAGATGTTAGCGTGCTTTCCTGCGTCTGCTGTAGATCCTCCGTCTAATCTAGGGGCAGGATGTTTTGTCAAGGTGTGACTCAGTCTTTCTGTTGTAGAACAGACATAATATTGAATTAATTGGGATTTTTATGTAGAAAATACTGTTAATTAGAGGGACTAATATTACATGATCAGAAACTGATAATCCTGCTTCCTACCTCTGAACACTGACAGTGCAAGTAGTTGTTGCACTGACTTGAGCGGATAGTGCAGTTGATAGAAGAAAGATCTAAGAAGCCTGCCAGAAAATGGAAGGATTTGTCCTCTTCTAGCATACAGTCATTAAAAGATATTAATGCATACCAGCTATGGATGGTATTCCTTTTAGTTCACACTTTTAGAATTCATAACCCAAGCAAGCATTTATCCTTTGCTCATTAACATAACACTGGGGGCTTTTAAATGCTTAGAATAGGCTGCCTTACCCATATAAGAGGTGTATAAACACCATCAAAGAAGTGGCCCTACTGGCTGTCAAAAGATGAAAACATACCATCATACTGATTAGCGGAATTTGACTATTTGAAGTAGGACATGCATGCATGTTAGTGTTGAAGGTCCTGACTTCAAATGCAGCTTGAAATGCAATCAGTCAGTGACACTCACATGCCACTTCCCTCGGATTTTACACCTCATGGATCTAAAGGACTTGCTTTCTGACCTTATTGCAGGAGGTTTCATTCAAAAGTGCTATGTTTTTATTCAAAAGCCACATGCCTTTTCTGAGTTTCCTATTCTCTCACATTATTTCATTAAGAGTGTGCCCCTGGATTGGGATTTATTTTTTTAATTGATTTTTTCTTAATTGCTACCCCTTAGTTATTCCTCAAGAGTGTGAATGCATAATCCAGTGTATTGAAACATTGTTCCTCGGCTACACCAGAGGTAAGAAATTAATTTATTGTTTAGCATTTGTGTACCCTCTTTATCATCATTGATACCCATTATATGGGAGGGGTGTTGGAATAGAAAGAAAATGCTTGATAAATCAGAGATAATCTCAGCATCCTGGCAGCTTAAATGCTGAACTGTGCATTAGGAATGGAGAGTCAGCTCTGCTCATGCTTCCAGCTGTTATTAATCCTGACATGTTCAGAGATTTTTGGCACACACAGTTTTAACCTCCTGCAGTTTAAATACATTTAACATTCTCCCTCCCTCTTCCCCATAATGACTGTAATGTGCGATTTTGTTTTATCTCAGTAATCATATCCTTCTCCCTCTGAGAACAAACTCAGCACAGCATCCCAGATACAGGCGTAGGAAGAGCAGGCTTATCTGTTTGTACAGAATGTGCCATTGCTTGTTACCATAGAGCTAATGCTACTTAATAACATTTAAATAATAATTTATATTGCAAAATATAGCTTATTCTGTTGTGACCTGATTAGACTCGCTGTCATTGATTATTTGCAATATTACCGATGGATGCTTAAACACAGGTACTGGGGGGAAAAAAGAAAATGTTTTCATAATAAGATACATTGGTTGCTGGGCTTGTCAGTAAGTACGTAGGCTCAGGAGGATTTCAAAAACATTCATTAGGAAGCAGGCAGTGTTTTTTCCTGCCTACATCCTTCCCCATGGAGCCCCAGCTGCCAAATTACTTTTGTATGTTAGCTAGGCAAACTCAATCCTAAATATTTTTCCATGTTCTCTTTCATTATGGAAGGATACAAAATCTGGGGTAAGGGTATGTGTCAGGGAAATGGTTCCTAAAGGGGCATCCACACTTTTGAAGAACATACGTGAGGAAAGCCTGGAAAGGCTGCTCACAGGGCTATAAAACATCAAATTGTGAGCTCAGACCAGCAAACGCTGCCTCTGTTAATTGCAGTGGGACAATGACTGTGAATAAGATTTACATTAGTTAGGCTTGCCAGATCTGTAGCCTTGGGAAAGGCTCCACGTAACAGCAACTGCAGTCAGTGACATTTTGCTACACGTTGGCAGACTGTGGCTATATCACTACAGAACAATAATTTTGTTTGTGATAGCAATTGCCCAAAGGGAGTATGAGTAATATCTGGATATCAAAATGAAGAAGAAAGAAGGGAAAAAAGCTGAAAGTCACTGTATATTTGATGCAATTAATGCCATAAAAAGGTGACTTCTTGCCTTCCTAGAAAACATAGAAGTTTGACCTGTCCTAGAAAAGCTTTAAATGTGAAAATAACAGTTCTGGGGAACAATCCCAGTTTCTAAAAGTGAAGATATCTTTATAGCATTCAGGAATTCACCAATATCAGACCATTTCATATGTGTTTAACGAATTCAATACCACAGCATATCTACAGCTGGATAACACACGCTAGGGGTGAAGTCCAAAGGGGTGAGCGCTGCAGGAACAGGGAATGCAGCAACTGGGAGGCTGAAAGAAGAGCACCTTTAGGATGCCCAGTTCAGGAAATTCATTGACAATCTGGAGCAAGACCAGCAGAGGGTCACCAGGATGGCAAGGGGGCAGGAGCACATGATGTTTGAAGAGAGGCAGTCAGAGATGGGTTTGGCCAGCCCCATGATATGGTTGGACTTGATGATCTGAATGGTCTTTTCCAAACAAAATGATTCTACGATTCCGTGATAGCACACAGACATCAGTAGGAAAAACCAAAATAAAAGCTGATCTTTTAAATCCCACATCTTCTGACATGTGGATGCAGCAATCTCAAAGCATTTCTGTTCGCTAAGGGTTCACAAGCCAGAACCAATCTGCTCAAGATTGTCTAAACCCTTGTTTTTAAGAGTGGGGCAGGACCTCCTCTGCTCTTCAGGAAGGAGGAGCTGGTCTCTCTCTATTTCTTTCCCAGCACCTATTAAAGATCATCTGAGCTCTAGAAATTGGAAGCTTAAGATTAATTTCCCTTTTGAGTAAATGAGATTTGAATTCCTTATAGGTGTTTGACGTGACTTCAAAGGTGGCTGGACACTGAAACAGGAAATAAATCACTAAATATTTTAAAACAGTTGGGTTTAAGAGGGGAGGAGCTCTAGAGGACTGGAATTTGACCCTTTGCCCCTTGGGCCTATAAAGCCCCCTGCTTAGGCGTATAGGGTTTCCCTGACATAAACCTAGTGTAACACAGTAGTACATTAGTCCTTCGGTATTTTGATATTTACCAGGTGTGTCTGGATAATGGGCAATTTAATTTTCCAGCAGACCAGCTCTACTGACCAGATTTCACTTTTCTGAGCATCAGTTACTGGTCATTATATTCGGCTAATATTATGTTTGACCCTCCAAAGATGTATGTGCATTTACATTCCATTGACTTCAATAGCAGTAGCTGGAGTGAACAAAAGTAAAGGGAGTGGGTAGGTCTTCGGAGGATCAGACTTACTTAAACTGTAGACTCTGTTTCCAACGGGCATCGTGTCAAACTCACATCTGGCGTAATTCTGGTGGCATTCTACAGGGAAGAACATGGATATTTATAGAAGTAAGGTAAGGGCACACTTGATTATGCCATTAACATCTGGCATCTAGTAAAAAAATCAGAAGGAGAAAAACATCATTAACCAAAGTTGAACTTAGTGAAGTATTTTATTGCTTAAGATGGAGCTTTGGCAGTTGTTACTGTAAGGACATTTCTATATCCAATATTTATGAGAAGGTTTCATTTCAGATATCTACTTGAGGTACAAAAATCCATTTTTATTAAATAACTTCCTGGGGGTTAAGGTAATGCTTCCAAAACCATGTGTCCTCAAGTATGTCAGCAATATTTTTCCATGAGTTTGTTATAAAATATAGAATTAGGTAGGTTTTATTAAAAAATGAGAAACAAATGGCATCAATAACTTAAATATCTTGATTATACTGGTGGTATGAGAACTACACTGAACAGTTCAATATAATACTATAGAAAACATCTAAAAGACAATGCACATTCTATAGGGTTATTGACAAAATGTGCTTGGTGTAATAGAATACACTTCTTAATACAATCCATTCTAGACAGCAGCTAGCCAGAAATTTTACCAATTTGCAATACAATATTTTCTCTATGTAAAACTAAACTCAAACTTGAAGAAACTGGAGCAATTTTCTGTGCTGTGTTTAATAGTGGTATAAGTTATTTTTGTCGACAGAGTGCCCAGAATCTGCTGTTAAAATCAAGTAACCATTTTAACAGGTGTTGTAAAAACTTCATTTGAAGTAACTTCTTTTGAGAATACCTTATCAACTGAGTTGACCTGACAGACAGGAGGGCTGAGAATGACACAAGTAGTTACAGTGAGAAAATCATGGCTGGAGAAAGAAGAATAGATTCATGACTCCGACCAAAAATCCCTTCATACATTCTATTTCACTCACACATTTTAAAATACTTTTGTCCATTTTCCTAAATAAAAGACCTGGCTTTTCACACTTCTGTGAAGTCATTTCCATCTGTGGTAGTATCTGATATCGATGTTGTCCTCAGACAACATGTCTCTGAATAACAACTGTAAATGCAGGATATCTGTGCAACTGAGGGCAGGGGTATTCCATGAGAAAAATATTCTTTTTGTTGTGGACAGATGAGCTACAGTTAGCCTATGAGTCACCTCACCTTGGCTTGCCTAGAGTCTCTGACTTGTCAAGTAATTGATCATGTTCCTGAAGAAATATTAGCTATTGTGAAAGTAAGCTCTTCACAGAAGTTGGAACCAGAGCTTGAGAGGAACTTTGGATAAAGTTCAGTACCAAATACCATGGGCATCTTTCACTCGTTCAGGCTTTGCCTTTTTTGTTTCTGGGCGAGAAACTTGCTCAAGTTCTGCCTGTGACTTCCATTATACTGTGTTTATTTGTGTCCACTGAAGTTTGAATGAGCTCAAGAAGCTAGATTACGAATTAGTAGGGGTTTTTTTTGTCTCTTCAGCTTAGATGTGTTATGATCACTTGTACATCTATGCTGAGATTTCCCTTACTGGTTCCTGTTTCCTTTTTTTGTGCATTTCAAGTTCCCAATGCAAATTCTTTCCTTCCACATGGCAGCTGTTAGCTGTGAAAGTTGCTTGCTATGTGTCCTGAATCTTCCTGTCTAGTCGTCCTTATGGAGCTTCCTTTGAATTACCAGCAAAAATTATCATATAGTAATTCTGCTTTTTAAGATTACAATGATTTGAAAGGTCTCAACCTATCTACATGGTGGCTATATAGTTTCTACTTCATGCTACACATTCATCTAAATGCAAATCTGGTATTGTCCACAACAGCTCTCTCGTGTTTTCCTCAGGGACAAAGAGTCCAAAGTGTAATTTAATGATCATATGCTGATCTGTGTTACGTAAGTTCATCTGAATGAAAATTGTCTTTGAGGAGAGCATTTGCATGGAGAGGATCACATGGAGTTGTTGAAGAGAGTGTGTTTAAATTACAGGACAGACTGGTGGATCACTGCTGGGCTGAGAATGCACAGTCCAAGAACATGCCTAGCAATCCCAAATTGGTGATCATGCCTGGAGTCTTCAGAAAACTCTGAAAACTTGCATGGTACTTTTTCAGGGATGCTCCTGCCTAACATAGTGGCCAAAGGCAAAGCTCCACCAACATCCAGTATGCGACAGATGAATAACACTGTTGCAATTATTAGATCAATCTGCTTATTAAAATCTTTAATTTTAACAACCAAGCTAACACCAATTTTTTTTTCCTAAATAATAAGAGATATATTTTGCTAAATGTTTGTAACATGTTGATTTATAGCCTCCTCTCTAGATTGCATGAGAAGGCTAGATATATATGATAGTACTGAGACATAAATTCTTGCTACAAACGTAATGACTTATCAGGCCTTCGTCCCAAGAGCAATTTAAAATTATGTCTGGTACAATTTACAGCCTGTGGAAAAGAGGCAGCACCAGAAAAATGAATTATTCTTGTGATCGTGCTTTGTTAGTTTTGAATCAGATCAAGATTTGAATCAAAGGACCTTTTTGAGTGTTAAAGTAACATCAGTGTAAAAAGCATATTCTGTTTTGTTATAACATCAAATGAATAACCTGTCAAAAAACATCTTTATCCTTTTGGTAAGCAGAATTGTAAGATAAAATACATGCATGGCTCCTTTTGGACATGTATTTGTGAGTCACTTACTACTTTCATCTCTTTTAGTTTCTTTTAAATTTAAATCACTCCCAGTATTCATATCAGAGACCTTAGCTGAGGCAGTCTTTACCATCATTACATCACCACTAATACTTCAAACATCTAAGGGCAACAGCTTTCCTGAGACACAGCAGAAGAGACTAAGAGGTAGAAGTAAACTCAGTAGGAGGCATCACAGCTCCATTTTTCATTGGGTCCAAAATAAAGTCTGAAGAGGGGAAATCCTTGTACAGAACATGGTTTATTGGCCAGCTGTATTGCTGGTGTCCATTATACTGATGTAACTATATTTGAGGCTTGTGGTCTTTAAATAATTTGAAGTCCACATATCTTGAGTATCCTTCTGGGTTTGGCAACTTGCTTTGGAAGTCATTCTAGGGAATGACAGTGGAGGCAGTCCAGAAGCCTGAAGTGTGACTTCTGATTTTCTTCTGTTCTCCTACAGACACAGAAAGCAAATGTGTTTGCCAAGGCTAGGACAGCCAATCTCCCTGTAAACAATATCTGATTCAGTTATGCATCTACTGAAGTAACATTTTGATGACAGTTTTTTTCTTCATCTGAATTTGAGCCTTAGACTAGTATTGTTCATCAAATAGGAGTTATGCCGTAGTCAGAGACATCTAGATATTTCCATATTTCATATACTTACTCCCTGTTTAAATCTAAACAACATGATTGAGGTATGTTTACATTTTTATTCCCGAGACATGATGTTACAAAAATAGTTGTCACATTGTTGTGGATGGCAATATTATGAATTCAAGATTATAGCAACCTGTCCTTCCCAGGAGAATGTCTGAATCCAGTTGAAGCCTGACAAGCTCCCAATGACTGCATCCTCAAACAGTACGCCTCATGATGAGTCATGCAATTTGAATGCAGCTGCAGTGAGATTTGATCACTGTCGAATGGTACTCTTTGATCTGATGGGGTCCTCATCTTGTATTCGCTATTGATTATTTCATCCACAGCCATTTTTGGAATAAGTCAGCATTTAGCACATTGACCAGCTTGAAAAGATCTGGTGGTTTGCTTAGAAGAAAACTTGGCCTCAGGCTGAAGCCTTATTACAAGTCTATCCTTGGTTACCCAGTCTCAGACCTCTCCACTGGAACTGTGAACACAGAGGAGCTGTTGCAGGTCCAAACTGCTGTATAATGTAGCAGTTTTTGAGGAAGCTGAATTAATCCAGCTGCCATATCACAAATCTCCATATCAGCTAATTTTCCCTTTTCTCATCTAGTTTGGTTGCTACCTGTTATATAATGTGTTTAGAAATCAGCTCAGTTTCCTCCACATGCACTGTAGATGTACATTTGGACACACACTCACTCGAAGCACCAGCCACATGCAGAACACAGACAACAATTTTGAGTCTGCTGTATGGGGGATTGCAGAGGACAGGTAAATTGCCATGAGACGTGCAAACTATAGTCACTCCGGAAAGGTGCTACAACACGCTGCATTGACTGCAGTTCCCTGAACACCAATGGCTTTGCAACCACAGAGAATTATTGTCACCATCAGCAATAACAATGTAAGAGTGAACAACTCAAGCTAAATTATCATCTTCCAGAAGAAGGCTTCTGTCTACTGCCTGTCATTTTCCCTTTGCATACTATACAGATGGCCAAGACCTTGCCAAGATTTTTACAGGGGGCACACGCTCTGTATCTTTCTTTCATACGCTGAAAATCACAGACAACATTTGAAGCTATCTTTTTCCATGTACAAACAGGGAGTCTGCCTTTCCACATCATGTTATCTTTTCATTCCTCCTTTTTTTGTTAGATTTATTTTTATATGTTTATATAAAAATATTTTTTAAAGGGAGTTTTGCCATTTGCTTGAAAGAGGCCAAGACTTCCAATCTGCTTCTGTTAAGATGGGGCCATTTGACAGCCAGGACCCATCTGCCATGACCTCTTCAGATTTTCGGGTCCTCAAGACTACTGTGCAACATGAGGAGAGAGAGCAGAAGTTGTACATCTGCCTAATCTAGAAATCACTGTTATCATTATGTTTCAGTTTCCTGTAATACACCTACAGAAAAGTCATAGCCATAAGTAATTTTCATCATGGAAATGTTGTATGAAAGGTATCTCTAGAGGTCTCCTAGTCCAACCTCCCACTCAGACTAGTGGCTATTCCCAACATCAGTAAGCCCTGACCTTGTCTAGTCAAATCTTGAAAATCTCCAGGTAAGAGAACAGGCCCCCATTCCAGTGGTGCACCATCCTCCTGGTCAAGCAGATTTTCCTAATGTTCAGACTGAGTCTACCAAGCCACAGTTTGTGACCACAGAACCTCTCTATACCACCTTGCACTACCAAGAATGCATTGGCTCCACTATCTTTGTAACCACCCTCCAAGAGTTGTATGCTACAATTAGATTTCCCCTTAGCCTGCTCTTCAGCAGACTAAATAAACCTAATTCCCTCAAACTACCTTTGTAGGACACAAGTCCTAGGTCCCTGACCATCTTGACAACCCACTGCTGGATAATCTCCAGTTTTCCCACCACGTCTTTTGAAATGGGACAACCAAAACTGAACCCAGTATTGCAGAGGTGGCTTCACCAAGACCAGGTAGAGGATATTAATTTTCTCCAGTATCCTGGCCATAATCCCTCTAATAAAACTCATTACACAGTTTCCTTTATTTGCAATGAGAGCATGTTCTTGGCCCATATTCACCCAGGAGTTCACTGTTATGACCTTTTTAGCAGGATATTTCAGGCTCTTTTCAGCAAGGCTGCTGGCCAGTCCATAATGTCTCAGCCTGTACAGATGCATGGGAATTCCTGTCCTGGGTGCAGACCTTTTTTACTTCTTGGTGAACTTCCTGAGATGTCTGTTGGAACAGTTCTCAAATTTCCCAAGGTCTCTCTAGGTTGAAACTCTGCCATTCATTGTGTCAATCACTATGCCTAATCTGTGAATTTACTGTGAATGCTTTTGTGTGTCACCATCCAGGTGACTGATGAGTACAATGAACAACATGGACTCCAAGGTTGTTGTACAGAGTACAAGACTACTCTTCTCATCACCCCCTTCCAGCCAGACATCAAGCCTTTGATCACTATCCTCCATGCCTGCCAGTCCAGCCAGGTTTCTAGTAGCCCATTTGTCCTGCTCACACCTACTGAGCTTACAAAGGAGAGTACGGTGAGGCACAGTGTCAAAAGTCTCACTGAAATCAATGTTTATTAAAATAATCGCTCCCTCCCTATCCACATCACCAATTATTTTTCTACAGAAGGCCATCAGGTTCGTTAAACAAGACTTGCCCTTGGTAAGTCTATGTTGACTGTTCCTAATTACTTTCTTGTCCTTAACATGCTTGGAAATGTATTTCAAGAGAGCGTGCTCCACAATTTTTCCAGGGACTGAAGTGAGGCTGACTGGCCTATAGCTCCTTGGGTCCTCCATCTCTCCTTTTTTGAAAACAAGCATAGTGTTAGCTTTTTTCCACTTACAAGAGACCTGCCCTGTTTGTCACTGATTTTCACAGATGGTGATAACAATATCACCATCACTTCCACAAGCTCTGCCAGCCTCCTGATGAGAATCCCATTATCTCCACAGACCGCAATGAATTCAGCTTCTCTAAGGAGTCCCTAACCTGTTATTCCCCCACTGCTTTCTGCACTCCCCCTGCTCAAACTGTGATAATAAACACAGAGGTCTGGGAGGAGGCTTTGCTTACCAATACAAGTAGGCATTCAGTGCTTCAATATTGTCCGCATTGTTCATGGTTGTCCTCTCTAGCCATCAGTGAATCCAAATTTTTTCCTAAGCGTCCTTTTGCAGATAGTATGACTGTACAGTCACTTTTTGCTGTGCTAAATGTCCCTCATATATCTTTGCTCCAGACAGGCTCTGGCCTTCCTGTTTTCATCCCTAAGTACCCAGGCAATGCTTTTTTACTCTTTTTTTTTGTTCCCTGTACCTTTTCCTACCTTTTGTGTATTTCTTTTTTGTGTTTTAGTTCAGTGCGATCCTACCTGCTTAGCCAAGCATATCTTCTGCCAAAATTCCCAACCTTTCTGAACAACAAGATGGTTAAGTCCTGAGATTTCAATAAGTTGTTGAAAAATCAGCCAGCTTTGCTTACTAGAGAATAAATGTGCACCACTTTGGCTGCAGATTACACTTGTTGTGACTTGCCTTCGTTACCCTCAAATATTAAAAAAGCTTCTATAAGTGGTAGAAACAATATTCTGTTTAATTACCCAGTTAAACAGCTCTTCTTCTTAAAATAACAGCTGTACTATACTTCAAATAGGCATATGTTATAGTATCAGAAAGAGGTACTATAACTAAATATATAGGAAGAGGAAGTGGGGGTAGATAGTATACGCATTCACTCACTGCAGAAAATTCTTCACATCCTTATCGGCTTGGGACAGAAATTGCTTGTGCATTTGGCCATTCCCTTACCTCTTCCATGGGCCACATCACCCCGAGAGTCAGTCTGCTGCTCGGTTGCCCCTTAAGTCTTGAGCTGTCTTAATCTGAAGACAATCTCCTGTGGGCTTGAAGGAAGAAACATACCTTTTCCTCATTCCGTGGTAAGACCTCCAGTTCTTGCACCTGCACATAGCCTCTCCCTCGTCCTCCTCCCTAGAGCTAGTGCAGCATTGTACCCTAGGCTATCTGGCCATGTAACACTTGTCACAGTGCAGCTGACCCTTGCTTACATTTCCCAGTGGGAAACCCACCTTAGCAGAGCCTGTAGGACCAACCTGTCCCAGCTGCTGCCTGCTTCCCTTTTCTCACTGCAAAATCCCAAACCCACCAAACACCTCTGTAGCTGTGGAACTGTACCTTAACCTTAGCTAGGGAGTGTTGGCCATTGCTTCAATAGTAAGAGTAGAATCTTTATTATGCCTTAATTTAGAAGTGGAGTCTGAACTCCTGAACATCCCAAAGCAGTTGATATGGCTATTCTCTTCACTCTCTGTACAGTGCTTTTGAAGATGTTGAAAGCCAGCATAACTGGCAGGAGATGTAAGAGTAGTGAGCATTTGTAAGAGGTGAGGACTACAATTTCCCACTAAAATGATAAAGCAATCATTTTGTGGTGATGGGATAATGGCAGCATAATTAAATGCCTACTTCACATGCCTGATCTCTGCAGTTGTTGAGAGAGGGAGAACAGTTAGCTGATCCTTACTGTTTCCTGGAACATGATGGTATAAGCAACACCCATAGCAAGTTAGAAAATATGATGCAGCTGAGAAACATGGAAGGTGAAATACCTTTGATTTAGAAAAGGAATTACTTGAGCTGCCTGGGAAAAGTCTCTGATCTTGCATTTTGAATAACAAGAAACCATCCGATTTACAAAAACTAGAGGGCCAACACAGTTGTTTTGGCAAAGAGTAAGAAAGCAGATGTGTCAAATGTTTAATATTGTGTGAGCTGGGATAGCATTTTCAAATTTAAAGAATACAGTAAGGTATTCGAAGGCAAAGAGCTGTTAGCTGGTGTCAGCATGAAACTGGAAACATATCATAGAGACTAATGTGATCTTTATCTGATATGGTTAACAGGTTAACAGTGTGAAGTGGATTTGCATATATATTAGCAGCACTTTTCCAAACATAGATCATAAGAAACTGTTAAGGAAACTCATGAGGGAGATATGAAGACTGGTCAGGGAAAATGGATTAATAATGGCTAGTAAGCGGGCCCCTGAAGGATCATAATGAATGATAAAAGATCCTCCTGGTAGACTATGACAGATGAGGTTGCCTAGAGCTATTTTCTATTTAACATTTATATTAGTGATTTAGAAATCGATTTGATATGGAGTGCATCAAAATTTACAGATGACAAAAGCGGGAGAATTTTTAAAGTCGATACTTGGAGGACACGAATGGATTACAAAAGAATTTAATGAGAATGCAAAAACAAGGCCAGCATGTGGATTTTAATATTGGCAAATAGAAAAGGTATGCTCAGAAAGATTGAAATATGCATACAGGGTTGTAACTTGAGAAGTGGCATTTGAGAAAAACAGAATTCATGGGAGTTTTCCTGAGCCATTAGTAACTTATTTTAGTCTCGCTTAAGTTTCTTGCATGGTGGTAAATATGCCCTTCAACACCCCTCTGCAGCATTTCTTTAGGTGATTATTTTCATTCTCACCTCAGTCTTACGTTATTGCTGGATGTCATACAAGGAAAATGATTTTAATATGAATCATGCTTTTTGAGCACTCACACCTACTATGCCCAAACATATATCTAGAAAATATCAAAAAAGACTATTTTAAATGCTTTCTTTTTAGGGAGTGAGGACATAGAGAAGAATAATGGCAGATGCTGCAGAAGAAAAGTGTCAACTCTACTCTCACTCCAATGAGGAAATGAGACCCTTTTTGTGACTAATTGAAAGTTGATTTGGTAGGATATATAATAACTCTATTTTTACAATGAAGTGTTGTTTTAGGGGAAAGCTAAGCAAGGCAGCTAGGCACCCTGGGAAACTGCAGGGCTTGCTTGCTTTTGAAGAATTATTTGTCCCTGTATAAAATACCTAGTAACAAAGCTGAATATGATGGCTTTTTTTCCCCACAATATAATTTAACAAAAGGCATTTCATAAAATTTTGCTTCTTATGACACACAGTGTCCAGCATATAGGATTCTCCAGGACACTCAGCCATTTTGACTGCAACTCTTAAGAAAACAAGTAAGCCCTGTTACAAAGCTTAATAGTTATCAAATCCTGGCCTTGGTAAACCCTTTGTTTGGACTGACAATAATAAAGATTAAAATTAGACTGAGTCGAAACCCCAAAGGTAGACCGTAATGTAAGAACTGGTGTACAGGACCTGACCAAGCACCAGACTCAGAATTCTGATTTAACTGGCAATGGCCCAGGAGATTATTTGAGAGCAGGGCAGGTGTGCATTTCTTCAGATACAATGGCAAATACTTCAGTTTAAATATTTCCTCAGTCAAATGTTATATTTTTTAACTGGTGTCTTCACAGTTTGGTATAGTCTTTCTGGGTGAATAGAATAGAATAGAATAAACTATTTCATTTGGAAGGGATCTACAATGATGATCTCAGTCCAATTGCCTGACCAATTCAGGGCTGACCAAAAGTTAAAGCATGTTATTATGGGCATTATCCAAATACCTCTTAAACACTGACAGGCTTGGGGCATCGATCACACCTCTAGGAAGCCTGTTCCAGTGTTTGACCACCCTCT
>Ga0181612_177803_pt1 | contig 14411 bp, 8 predicted proteins | sample HoacroProtozoa21_FD_119630 | JGI IMG/M metagenome (GOLD analysis project Ga0181612, IMG submission 119630) | Hoatzin crop microbial communities from Cojedes, Venezuel. Combined Assembly of Gp0051906, Gp0051904, Gp0051908 | reverse complement strand
TGACTCTTTTTAAACCAGTACTTTTTTAATCTTTGTCATAGCTCACAGCAAAAACTGTTTGTTCTAATGTTTGCGGTGCTTATGTGAATGCGTGATTTGTATTGATTTTCAGGAGGTGCGAGTAAGGGGAGGTAAAATTCACTGCGAAACTTCTTGCCCTGCCTCCTGCCTCCCTCCCTGGTCAGCCATTTTCTGCTGCAGCACATCTGTCTGCCTCTGCAGGGGCGGCCGAGGGGCTGGAAGGCGTTTCCAGGCGCAGCTCGGTTCCCGTTTCTGGAGTGGTTACTCTAGCTGGGGATGCAGGGTGTCTTAACTTTGAACTCGTAGGCTTCCTGATGTGCATGGGAATGTGCAGATCCAACTTCAAAATGTCCTTTTTTTATTTAAAAAAAAAAAAAAACAAACCAAAAGCGAGCAGCCTTCTGTCTTTGTGTGGGTATTGAACATTCTGTAGCTGTGGGTCACTGTGGTCCCGAGCTTTGCGGCAGCTTTCGGCACGGACTGTGTTTCCTTCTCTGTGTGCCCCCTCGCGCAGGGATCTTCTGCGTCTCCAGCGAAGGGCTGTTGCCGTTGTTTAACTCAGGGAAGCTCTGGTTTTGCCGGAGGCTTGACCAGGGGCCTCTAGTAGCTGAGGGAAACCCTTGGACGTGTACCTGTATGCCCCAGTAGGTCAGAGAGCGGTGCCTGGAGGACAGCTTCACGTGAGCAGTCAGTGGCAGTGCAGTCGTGGCCTGTTGCCCAGTGACTCTTCTACACCGTTAGCGATCTCCTGGTATGTTCCGGCGCGGCTGATGTCGTCATGCTGCTCAAAAGGTATCCTTGGGGAGCAAAATAAAACTTAGACTTCTCTGTAGAGGAGTAAGTGCGCTCACGCCGTGCGTTTTATTGACCAGCACTTCTGTGGTTTGCTATTTTCTGTTGCAGACTGGGTGATGACTGGGTTTAGGTGGGCAGATTTGGGCTGGTTTGTCTGGTTTTTTTCCACAGCCAGCCGTTGTTCAGCTCTTGCCCACCAACACTTGCTCCAGTTTGGGTGGCTGACCTCGCTGTAGGGAACCAGACTGTGCCATCTCTTTTTTATGTGAATACCAATAGAAACCTCTTAGAACCGGAGTCCTTCAGTGCCCCTCTGACCACTGACAGCCCTTGAAGTCTGTGCTGAACACGATTTTAAAAAAACTGTAAAATGTCAGATCTGTTGCTGTTCGTAAATGTTTATTATCAATAGGCAGCTGGAAATGTTACATCTGAAAAGGTAGAAACACCTTGAATTTCAATAGGCTTACATTTTTGGGAAAAAATTAAATGCTTTTTCTTTTTTTCAGCTTACAGTTAAGCTAAAAATACACATAAAATAAATAATTTTATTTATTATGTACATCATTTCTTTTTTACATGTTATATGAGGGTATGACATGGAGTCTGTGCTATGGACAGAAAAGATGGAAGTAGAAAAGTACATAAAACTCAGCGTTTGTTTTTGCTTTTTGCTCTTCCCCTTTCCTCCCCACCCTTCTCTAGCACTGGCTGTTACTACTCCACTGCCAAATGCCGAGGTCCCTGCTCCATCTTTACATATGCAAAATTCTTACAACATCTCAAAGCTCTTTTGCCTGGAAAAGGCCATCAAGTTTTTGACTAAAACTAAAATAAAGAGCAAGGAGGAAAAAAAGCCTCACCTTTTTTATCCCATGAAGTGAAACGATATTTTTAAAATATGCTCGGGGTGAAGCTGTTTCAGTGATAGCGCTTTTTTTTTTATGAAGATTTGATTTGATATTAAAACTTGATTGCTAAAAAAACTGTTTGCAGAGAAAGCCCGGTTCTCCAGGGCTCGCCGTATAGAAAATAAAGTGCAGAGCATCTGCTGCCAGCCTTGGTGTCCCAGCAATCCCTAGCCCTCCAGTTCCCAGCCCCCCCGCAGAACCGCGTTCAATAGTTCTTTTTAAAGAAAACTATACAATACCCCAAAAATAGCTACACCAAAAAGTGCCCCCTTGCTCAAAAACAACTATTTAGAGTCCAAAGGCATTTCGCTCTGTTGGCTGAAGGTATCACAGTGTTCTCTTCGCCGATGTGCTCGGAGGCAGGCTCCTCGACCGTCGCGCCTTGGCCTAAGCACGTCGGTTCTTTGGCCGAGGAGTTACTGCTGAGATGGGAACGCTTTAAATGGGAGGGGGGCGGGGGGAAAGCTCCCCCAAAAGAACCAGAGCTGCCCTGCTGACGGGGGACGTGCCAGGCAGGAGGGTCTGGATGCACGGAAGGAACGGCAACACCAGGCTGGCTTCGAAGAAACTGCGGGCGGTGTGAGCAAGGCGAGGGGGCTTCGGTTGCTGTTGGGGGTTTTGGTTTTGTTTTGCACACCTTAGAGGAACGGAGCAGGTAAAAGCCTTTCCCTGAAGCATAAAATACTGTCAGACGTTCGGCAGACGAGGAGCAATCGCTTCTGCCTTTTGGAGATAGATACCTTTTTAGATAAAGCGTGTTCTCTTTTTCAAACAATCGCTCTTGGTCAGGAACTCACTGCAGAGCAGCAGCTGTTTCGGGTGGAGGCATTTGTGTGAATAATACAGAAATGCCTCGTTTGTGAAAGTGTCGTGGCCTGAAATGGGGAAAGCAGCAGTGTGAAAAGGAAATCAAATTACAGACGCATTGAGAATCTGCTCCTGTGGCCAGCCCAGAGCACTCCCCACCTCCCGCAAAACAAAAATCCAGTCAGGGGCTGACTTTATGGTGGTTAGGCTTCAAGTTACGCATTCACTGCAAACTGCAGATGATGTTGGTAACAGTGTACTTGAGATGCTCCTCCAGTGAGCTGATTTATTACTCACTGTAGTCTCACCGACTCCAATTAATTTTACCGTTCCATGAATGAGAGTTGATGGCGCTTCCAGCACCCGGGAGGCCCTCACAGTGCATCCGCCCTGACAACGCCTCCCGGGAGTCTGTAGCTGAGGAGCAGCCGGTGTTAATTCCAGGCAGCCCTGGTGGCTGGGATGGTTTTGCTTGGGTTTTTTGCCATTCTGTTTGACTGGAGTTGAACGGAGGCGGGAGGCTGGTCCCGTTTCTTTGGCAATCGGCCTCGGAGGCTGCACAGAGCTTTCTCATGGATGTGGCTGTGGGACGGCGTTAGCCCGCTGCAGGACAAGTTAACTGGTTGAAGGAGAACTCAGCCAGAAATTAAGCCGGAGCTGCACCTCCTCCTGGTTAACTGAAATAGGCTTTTTGGGGAGATTCTGGCCTTTCGAAAAGGAAAGTAGAAATACCAGAGCACAGCTGAGAAGTCCCAAGGGAAGTGGGACACTTGCTGAATGGTGTGAGAGCAGCAGGTGCTCCTGTAGTTTTCTAACCGCTAGAAAACCCAGCAGGGAATCAGATCCTTGCTCAGCCCATCAGTGACTGTCCAAATACCCGGTGCAGCGTCCCTGCGACTGCTCCCACTCCTGGCAGGGAGCTCAGGCTGCTGTGCAAGTCAAACCTCAGAGCACCGGTCACTCCCGCCAAGGACCTTTATCCTGAGTAAGCACTTACAGAAACCAAAGTGTACGTAGAGAGAACCAGGGCGAAGAGCCCCTCGCAGGGACGCGGGTGGTGGGGTGAACTTCTCCTCTAGCCCTACTCCAGTGTCCCGCCGTGTGCGCCTGCGTCACTGCTGGGCTGCCCGTGGAACCTTAGGAGCTTGTTGCATCAACCAGTTTTAACCTCTTTAAAAGGTAAGGGTTTGTATTTATTTAAATATTTTAATATTTACAGTGGCTGTTTCTGCTAAACATGTACCATCAGAAGAAGGATGAAACACAAATACAGTAAGGTGGCGTTAAGGGTGAGATGTAAATCACAGAAGCAAGGGTGTGGAGTTTAGGCTGCCAGGGTGTGCTGCTCCTGCTCTCTGTCTGCTGCAGAAGTCCCCTAAATTCCCTTTGTGGGAAACCATGCTAGTTTTCTACATGGAAAACTTTCGTAACGGACATACAGTTAAATCCTACCCTGAATTAGTTGTAAGAAAATAAAAGTACGTACTACTGCTACGAATATTAACTACTTACTGTATATAGCGCCTTTAATTTGAAGATCTGAAAGTGCTTATAAATAATGAACTAACCCCGCTGCGAGGTAGGTAAGTATTATTATCCCTATTTTACAGATGGGGAAACTGAGGCATTCGAGAGGGTAAGTGACTTGCCCAAGGTCACAGGTGAGTGGGTGGCAGAGCTGGGATGAGCCCTGGGAAGCCCTGCTCTCTACTCCCGTGCTCCAGCCGCCGTGCGCGCTTCCTCTGCAGGGACCACATACAGAAATCGTGGAGTATTTACAGATGTGCCACTACATGACCAACATACAAATGCAGTTATCCAAGTAACCTGCAGAGAGCTGTCAGTTAATTTCTTGTTTCTGGAACAATTTCTTCAATCTCTGACCTGAGTATAAACACCTCCTAGCTCTGTTTGATGTGCTTAACCCTGGGTGGCGTTTGTTAACTTTGGAATTGATGATCATTTGTGGGTGTCCTGCTTTAAAAAGCCAGGTGGAAGTGACACCGGGGATGGGAGGTGAGAAACCTAAAGAAAGGGTGAGTGGTCGAGATCTCTGGTGTTCCCGATTCCGGATTCCTCGCAGATGTGTCAGGATTGCTATCAAAGCCCACGGAAGAGGGGCCGGAGCACAGCTGTACCTCTTGAACCCAAGCCAAGGAAAAGCTGAAATCCCCACCAGAGAAGCTCCAAGCGTCCCGTCAGCTCCCACCCTGCTTGCTTGCACAGACAGCACTGGGGTAGTTCACCGATTTCTTGGAAGGAAAGAATACCTTTCACTAAAACGTGTTTGCTTTTTGAGCAACTGAAAATGGAAAAAATGCCAGTGAAACCCCAAATACTGTGACTGCAAGTGAATTACAAAAAAACCCCCAGGTTTTGCTTATCAGATGTATTTTTCATGAGATACTTCACTTTCCCTCCCCTGAGGCTCCTGTTTCAGAGTAGTAATAATAATAATCACCAGCTGCTATAAAGTCTATTGCTACCAAAGGGGATGCATAGATGCAATCAAACAGAATTTTGCCTTTTGGGGGACCAATCTGACAGCTTTGCCAACTCCTGGACACACGTATTAATCACAGCCCAATCAAATATTTGCATTAAATTCCGAAGTCGGCTCAAACTAGCTCATAGCTGGGAGCTGGGAAGTATCTGAGTCACGAAACCAATCCCAGGGGAGCCGCAGCCAAGCAGCCGTGTGACGTGGCTCTCGCCTTTCACGTAACGTTATCGGGAGACTTTCGCTATCCATCAGGTGAGCTCACGGGCGGTCCCAGGACACAGCAGGGGAAGGCGACTCGCGCGGTTTGCACAGGAGGAGGGACTGGTGCTGCCCAGTGTGGTTTTTACATTTTGGGGGGGCTCCACTGTGGAGTGAATTGCGGTTCATTGTGTTGTTTGTACCTGTTCGTGCAGTGCTGCCTTGGAATGACACGATCTGATCATCCCCAGCAGCGGTGTGCTTGCTCTCGTGGAAAACCTGAAAGCCTGTCTGCTGTCCGCAGGTACGAACCCCGCTTCTGTCCCAGCCTCCAACCCAGCTGATGTAATCTGCATAACCGTTCTTGAAGTGTTTTCATTCTTGTTCATAACACAGGAAATGCCATCAAGATTTGCTGGCCCCACGACAAGCAGAGTTCATAGACTGCAGTGTGGTTTGGTGAGGCATAAAATGATTCAAACCCTTTCCTTCGGCCCCCTCTAGCACCTCTTGCTAATGTTCATCTTTCCAGAAACGTGCTCCATTTGGGTTGTTGAACCGTAGGGCTTTTCCTGGGAGCTGCTTTGAGGATTTCTTTCGGTTGGTTCTGCCTGCGGCTCTTGCCTGTCGGTGGATTTGCTTCTTAAAAACCGGGGGTGCTGGACTTCGTCCCCAGTGATCAGCAAGCTGCTTCTGACCCTCAGATTTTGCAAGTCTCCTCGTGTCGCGCCAATGTCAGCTTGCTCAGCATTTCGTAAAGGAAGAGGAGATGCAGTTTTCAAAGACAACTCTAACCCTGCAATTAGTAAGAAAGCCTGAAATCTGTTGGTACAAAAATGCTTTTCATTCTGCCTTAACTAACACAGCTAGAGGCTTAAATATTTTGGGCTTTTTACCACATGCTGGTAGCAAGACTGGTGTCATTTATAGGCAAGGAACACAGAAACATTTCTGAGACTCTGCGCCTAGTTGCTGATTTTTCTTGATGCCAAAGCTGGCCTAGAGCCACGGTCTCCACCCCGAGGTCTGTCGTGAAAGATCCCGTGAGCTGGAGCAGCTGGCTGCATCGCTCGCCATCGATCTCTCCGATGTAGCTGTGCTCCATCACATAGGTGCCCCAAGGGAAACCCCAACAAGGTGGCTTTCCGTAGCAGGAGCCAGGTTTAAACCTTGGGCAGCATCTCTTTTGTGGGGGACTGCTGTCACGAGAAATCCCTCCCCTCCCTCCCCTCCGTGCTGCCCTGAGAGCTGCTCCTGCCCCTTGCTGGTAAAATCTGACCAGTGCCAGTGGTAGGCGTCAATTTTCCAGCGTTCTGCTTTTACAAATGCACTTCACAACCCACCTCCCAGCAGAGGTGATTTTTGGCAGCCGCCCTGGGGTGTGCTCTAGCTTGTGTAAGCTCTACTGGGAACAGAGCCTCGAGCGTGACTGTGGGCGCGCAGAAACGGAGCTCGGTCATAGGGGAAAGCTGCTTCTGAGCTCCTGGTCAGGACCTGCTTCCTCCAAGAAAGCAGCTGACTAATAACAGCTCTGAAGTGGGGATAAGTGAGTGCCAATCATCTGTGTTTCCTAGCAACACTGCAGAAGGAAGTTCAAGTATCACATTGTTAAAAATAAAAAGTCACTGTTAAAAAAAATTCAACCATTTTGCCCTTGATGGGGTTGTCTTCGCCCCTCTCTGATGCTCCTTCGGACAAAAGCAGGGACAGTGCTAGGCCCTGTCCAGACGCTACCACAACTGGGGAAATAAAAGATGACATGTACTGCCGCACTCCTTTTTGCTGTGCCTTAGGAGAGGAACTGCAGCGACTTTCCAGGCTGCCAGATGCAGTCTGAGCTGCTACTGCTTAGGCTGCTTTTCAGAAACACAGCTCACGGGCCCAGGGAAGGCGATCTCTCTTAGCACTTCCCCTGTGCCAGGAGGACGGTTTTCTCCCTAAAGCCTGACAGCCATCGGATATGCAGCAAAAAGCAAATGCGACAGTGGATGTAAGATCAGGGATTTCAAAAACCAGATACAGCTCGAGGGGTTCAGCCCGTTAGAAAGACGAGAACCACCCTGAGGTCTGCAGTCAGCCACGGCTGGTTCGGGGTCAGCTCATCTACGCAGAAGTTGGGAGCAAGACCCGGTGCTGGCTTCCACTGTCAGCCTAACGGGAAGGTCGTTCTGCTCCCTCCAGGGGAATTTCTGATGGGAATTAGGTAAATAAGCAAATCATAACATGTTCTAGCTGGATGGTCAAAGGGGGCTCTTATTCAGTAACAATTTACAATATTAATATAATAAACAATCTGAAAAAACACGCACAGCCGAAAGAATCAGAGGTCGTATTGCTCAAAGAAAACAAAAAGCCAGTTACAAGTTGAAACCCTTTCTAAAAAAATATTAAAGGTGATGCTCAGCCTCCTGCTAAGCCACTGCTCACCAGCTGGCTGTGTGGACGAGGAAAACCGAGCGGGGCGCGGAGCCGGTTGCGTTGGACAGCAGCAGCGATAACCCAGTGGCGGTGGGAGGATGGTGAGAGCACTGGAGAAACCCCTCACTCACCACCAGCGTGCCTGAAGTCTGCGGGGTCTGGAGACCATGACTGCATCCAACGGGATTCCTGCGGTTTATAGTGACCTTATAAACGGGGAAACCTTTCGTTTAGTGTTTGTGAGTGTAAAAAAAGTAAATTAAAAAAGGTGCGGATGGCTATAAAATAGGCTAACAGAAGTGGGTTTACACTTTTTTTTTTTCCACCTGTGGACAGAAAGGAAATAGTAACGCTGAATCGGATGAGAGCGAACAACTACAAATAATTGGCTAAGTTTTCCAGCGAGTGTTAAGATAGCTTTCCTTATAGCCGAGTTGTAACGTGATCCTCCTGCCCCTCTTTCCACTGGTTTATAAACAAGTCACAAGCCTCTCCCCACGAGTCAAACACATCCTCTGACGAGTCTATAAGTTTGGAATTAGAGGAACAAATACTGGAAGCACAGTGAAGGGAGCTGGTACAAACCACAGGGCACTCCTTGCTCTGTCCTGTAAGTCTTGTGTTCCCGCTGTAGTCCACCTCATTGAGGTTAATTTCACTTTTGGAACAATTCTCTTCTTTCTCTTTATCAATCTGAGAATATTTAATGTCTTTCCACATGTAGTGTGGCTGAATAATTCCATCTGAAATAGTGTACATGGGTTCTGAATGTGGTTCAGGTACGTGTCCATTCATCTTGGAGAAAAGCAGGCCCAGTCTCTTAAAGGACTCCTTCTTGGAGCTGGAAAGTCTCTGAACTCTGTTTCCATTTCGGACAAAGGAGCGCTTACTGATCCCGTTGCTTTTTGGCTTCTCTTCCACCATATTGATCCCAGACATAGTTTTAATTAGAGCAGATACATTGAAGTCCTTTTTTTTGTTGGCTACAGTGAAAGACACGCTCTTGGCTTTGGATTTTTCTCCAGCACCATCCTCATTTGTTTCATCCTTTTGGGACACCTCTGTGCTGCTGGTAGAATAACTTCTCCTCTGGGGCTTCCTGTTTCCTAAGAGGTCAAGAACTTCATAGCGAAAACTTGAGATGTCCTGTTTTAATTCCTAGGGCGAGAGGAGAAATGAGTTAACACTCCGCAGCTTTATCTGCAGCATGAAAGAATGATCACGTTCCCTTGGGAGAGCTGTTCGGAGTTACACAAATGGCTGATCCCAACTCACACTACAAGAGTACCACATGCATCTTCATTATGCAGCGACACGACATAAAAAAATGTATTGGGAATCCTGAGCATCTCACAAGATCTTTCTCTCCAAAGGCTGTGGGACTGGCCCTCTCAACTAATGCCATCTGTACTCCCCAAAAAAGTCAAATAAGGGAGTTACAGAACAGGGGAAACGCTGCTGAAACTTAGAAATGTAGAGGGAATCCTGTGTAGGTGACAGGCCCAACTTTAGCTCTGTTGGTAAAGTTCTTCATATCCATTAACCCAGACTCATTCTTTGGCTCTGTCTGGGTTAGGATTAGGAATGTGATGTTGACTCAAATCAGATCCTTCATTCCTACCATTTCCCAACGCTTTTGTCTACGTAACATATTTTATTGTAAAATCTGGGAGATGATCCTATGAGAAGACACTCAAGACAACAATATTCTCTGCTCAAAAAACCCCCACATGCACATCATATATAGGCCCAGCTCCAGCAACAGTCCTATTTCCACAGCAGCTTACGCATCATCTTGACAAGTTAGCGTCAACTCTGCAAGTGGCTACTTGAATTAATATTATTATTAGTAAGGAATAATAAATCACCTTGAAATTTTCTTCAGTTAAGCCTTCGTTGGTTTTGGAAGTTCTGATCATTGCTGCAACGTATCTCTTCACAAGATTTCTTATCACTTCCTGGAATAGGAAACAACACGAGTGACTCAGCCGCCGGCTCCGACCAAACTCTGCCCTGACTGCATCTCACTGAGCTCTTACCGACAGCGGCTGTCCTGACTCTGCTGTCCAAAAAGAAAATCACTTCCTGTTAGAGACTGAACACTTCTTTTAAACAGAACAAACCCGTGGAAAGGGTTATACACCTTCCACCTTGAACGCTCGGGTGGTAACGACAGGGACCAGGTATTTTGTACTTTTTGTATATGTAAAGCCGTTGAGAAAAACTTCTGGATGTTACTAAATGTCCTTAAGCCACGTAATCTCAGCTGCTGACAGCTGGTAAGATTACCAATCATCTCATGTGTATGCACTGCGCATCCTGACAGGCTGAGCTTGCCGTTTGAAGGCTGGTGATCAAGCATTTGAAAGCCAGGGAGGGTACATGGGCAACAAATAACCTGAAGACCAGGCAGGCCCCTGCGGGGCAATGCCCATTGACATTAAACCACGTCTGCCAGCTGCCTGCGAGTTCCCCAGCGGCAGGGTGGAAACTCCTTGAAGGCTGCTGCGGTGTCCGTGGACAGTGCTGGAAGGACGGAATCACACCCGCCGTGACTTCTGCAAGGGCTCTCGCTGCTCTGGGTTACCCAGGCTGTTTGTTACAGTACCAAGGATGAGATCCAGTTTGCTCTGTGTTCGTGTACCTCCTTGCTGGCTTTACATATAATAATATATATAAATAATATATTTATAAGCAAACTGGTACTTGGAGCTTGTACATTTATCTGTGCCAGCCAACGTACACAGAGTTTGATCTTGATATACAGAAGAGTCTATGCCAAAGCTTCCCTTCATTTCCCCCATTTCATAAATAGGGGTAACAAGTCTGAGCAACACCAGGCATGAAGATGGTCTCCATGCCAAGGTTTTACTGGGAGGTTTTTTTAAGAGATTGCCCTGTTGGTACCTGTAAGCTGTGCTGTGAAGTCAGAAAGTACCAAATATCTGTTGACAAAGGTGTCTAATTATGTTAAACATCAATTTCAGACAGAAGTACTCTTCAAAAAGCAGGAGATGTCTTAAGTAAGACAAATCACTAATGGCTTTTGACAGCATAGCCTAATGTACCACCTAACCTTCTGGAGAATTTTTTCTCCTTCCAGCATGCCAGCACAATACATCACACTGAACTCAAGTACTGAAGCTGGTGGTTCTAATACAGTTTCATCCTTTCGTAGGTTGACTTTGATGAGTACTTGATGACAGGCAGACTGAGAGTAAACAAACCCAGCAAAATTCAACAAAGGAACCATTCCTCCTGCCTGAGCTGTCCAAACCAAAGGAAAATCCCAACCACTGTTTGAGTTAGGGATGCTTTACAAAAAAAGAGCAGGAGAGAAACAATTCAAGAGTGTGTAAAAATGCTGCAGAAACAGTTTTAATCGGAGTGGCATGACAGCCTGGTCCCTCTGGTGGCAACAGGGATGTCACCTTTGACTTCAGCCAGGCTGCCACCCAGCAAGTTTTCCACTACTTCAGAAGGGGTTAAAGGCTAGGAGTGACTTACTGAACCATCCCACCTCTAATGAGGAAATGTTTTAATCCAGGATAAGCAAAATCCTCCTAGAGGACCTACACTTATCAAAATATATTCTAGAAGCAAGCAAGAATGGAGGTATTAGAAAATGAGCAGGAAGAAGAAACAGCGAGTCAAAACTGCCTGTGCCGAAGAGCTTACCTGGTAATGTTGATTCTGAATCAGGTTGTCAGCATGCCGTTCCTGGGAAGAGAAAGGCACAGATATGTTACCTGCTTAGTCCTGTCTCTAGAGCTCTCGATGGCTCTCAGCAAGTTATCATCCAGAGACCTTCTACGGCACCAGCAGAGCAATGGCCCTCGCGATCCTGAACACGCACAAGCGCTCTCGAAAAATGAAGCCTAAAACCATGCAGCTCCTTACTGTGAATGTTTTGAGGTTTTCATGCCTCTTCTGTTCATCGTCAGAGTCGGTGCCTGGGCACAGCTGATTGTGAATCCACTTGCAAAGGTACCAGAATGACTTGGGACTCGGGACGATGTTGAAAGGAGGGGGCAGAGTGGCACCTTCATCGAAGTAACTCATCCAGAGCTTCGTCCGTGCAAACTTCCACTCAATATCCGCATGGTCCTACGAGAGGAGGGAAGAGACCATCAGGAGTTTCAGGCAGGCTTTGCTGGAGCAAATGCCCACGGCTGAGGAGGGGACGTGAGCAGTTAAGGATTTCTCCAGCTGCAGGCAAAGCGGTCGCGCTTCTTCCATTTCCCTCGCTGGGGGTGTACTTAAAAAAAATCAGCGTGAAATGTAGCTGGAGTGTAAAAATACCAACCACTGAGAAATGAGACGACAGCCGTTTTCAGCAAAAAGAATTTCACATGCTAAAGCCCGGCTTTAGAGGTTGTGCTTATTAGTTCACCAATACAAGAAGCAAGAAAACACATTTCTTACTTTGCTTTTTGCTAGCCCTTTATCACAAACCGTTGTTTCTCATATCCAAATCCCATGAATTCTCACATTCTTCCCTGGAAAAAGATCTTTCTTTTCTTTTTTTTGTATTTTTTTCTATAGCATCCATTTGTTCAGCTCTTGTAAGGAAGTGATACATTTTATGTGTGCCGTATTTTAAATCCTGTCTCTGCATTATCCTTACAGAAACCACGAGACATTTTACTGTTTGGCTGGGGTTTTCTTTTCATTTATATTATCACCATGCTAGCTTGCTGTCCTCTAGTGTTTTTCATCCCAACAAAGTAACGATGGAAAGTTAACAGGATCATTTTACAGCTGCACAGGTATGCACCCGATCCATACACTCACCAGGAAAGGAACACTGAGCCTATGCAAGACACCGACCTCACGGACTGCAGAATGGTGACCCCCCCACCAAGCTGTTTGTACCCTCGTCCCTGGAGTCAATGGGCTGTTCTGCCCAGTGACAATCCGCACACTGCCAACGACGTCAGGGCAGAGACACCCACCCTAATGCCTGCATCCAGAGAGATACTGCGGCTCTTCAGAATGGGTCTCGTGCTAGTTTTAAAGTAAAAAAATCCACTGCTTTGTATGTTCTGCAGAAATTCTGACATTAGACAGAAAAGGAAGGAAATATTTCGAAGCCTTCAAGCCAAGCTTACAACAGTACACCAAATTTAAATGGTGAACTTGTGTATTGTTATCGGTGCAGAGTACAGTGCTAAGCTGATGGCTATGACATTTTAGCTGTTCAGCACTTACGTTAACAGCATCTGACTTGAGATTAAATCAAAGCCGCGATGATCTAGGCTAAGAACAGCGCAAGGCAGGAGAAAAGGACAATGCGGGATTTTAAGTTTCTGAGGAGATTTCGGCCAGGTTGGAACAAGCAGTCCTCTGGAGCGAGGGATGCTGGGCTGCAGGGCAGCAGCTCTCAGAAACAAGCGGTAAAGTGAAGTGTAGGACAGGGAGTTTAATAAAATATGGCTGAACATCATGCCCAAAAAATTACTACACTGGCTTTCTGGCTATGCTCCAGTGCTCTGACATGGGTAAAATATGCTCACATTTTGACAGTGAGGTGCAGCTGAACTCCATCTTAGTAGTGTATTCAAATTATGTGCAGCTCTCGATTTCAGACGACAGCCTCAGCAGCCCAGGAGCCCATTAGTCTCTGCAGATGGTCTGAAACAGCGCAGAACTCTACTATCCCCTGCCAGCTTACCGAAAGGGCTGTTCTTAAGCCGTAGGTAGACTCAGAGAAGCAGCGTGCCATGCCCCTGTTTGCCTTATACATTACAAGACCCCTGTTTAGGGAAATTGCAGCATCACCATGAAGCATTAGAAGCTGATGCTTATAGAAATGAAGTTTGGGTGGTACAAAATGCAGTTTGCAGCAGGAGAAATAATTGCCCCCCCTGCCAGTCCTGCCCATTTTTTCTTCCTGTGTCTCTACCTGCAGGCTGCAGCAAGCTCAGCAGAGCTAGAGGAGAGCAGGACAAGCCAGTGCCATGCAGCCGCTGTTCCTCCTTCCCAGACTCCGGATTAGTGCTCCGAGCTCCTCAACCAGCCCACAAGACAACCCCTGCCCAATAACTGCTCAGAGTTAAAGGCAGAGCTGGCCCAGCCTCTCCCTCCAGCAGGGCTGGCTGCTCCCTGCGCTGTCCTAAAGGCTCCCTCGTGCCCATCTTTCTACCTGAACATTTCCCAGTCTGGGCAACTTCAGCTGCAACAGTCTTCCGAAGAAGGACAACGAGCGACCGGCACTGCACGCCGCTGAGCCACGGGGCCGCTGGGGAGGGCGAAGGCTGAGCCATGGAGAAGGCAGGAGATCAAACCTCTCTTGGCAGAGAAGGGGCTGAGCTGCAGCTCGCCATGCTCCCCCAGACGTGCTCGCTACCAGGGAAACCCCACTGGTGGCTGCACCTTTTGAAAGGCTGCAGACCAGAGGAGCTGGTTCAAGCATCTAAAGCGTTTTGTAGGAGAACAGCTGCATGAGACCAGCACGGAGTTCTTCAGCCCTGCTGTGAGTAAGCCCTTCTCCGGGTTTGCAAAAACTACAGACACCTGGCAACACTGACAGCACTATCTGGGGCAGCTGGAGAGTTTAGGGCAGGGCAGGAGCTGCAGGAGAGCACAATTTTGGATCGAAAGGTGTATATTTTTAGTTCTTTGTGAATAAGGAAGCAGATGTAAATGTCCTGTTGAGGGGTCAGAAGGGAGAGGGTAGTTTGGAGAAGGTTATAAATCCACCCTTCTACAGAGGCCCACCAAAGGTCCAGTGTCAGTGGCGGGGGGGGGGCAGGGGG
>Ga0181612_107710_pt1 | contig 14411 bp, 6 predicted proteins | sample HoacroProtozoa21_FD_119630 | JGI IMG/M metagenome (GOLD analysis project Ga0181612, IMG submission 119630) | Hoatzin crop microbial communities from Cojedes, Venezuel. Combined Assembly of Gp0051906, Gp0051904, Gp0051908 | reverse complement strand
TGGAAAGGGCTAGTCTCCAGTATAATCTTCCCACACTTTTGTCCGTGGTTTCCTGGATGCACAGGTACCTGCTGAGCAGATACTGCCCTGTGGTTTTGAGCATGCATAATAAATCCTGTTCGTCCAGTAGATACTGATTTTAAGATATATTCTTGGCTATCAGCTTAGCCTATGTACATATCATATGAGTATGGGTCAGAGTTACAGGACAGAAGTAATCCCAGTCTCAATGGGAAAGAAGATACATCTAAAGGTCCTTTGATTTTCCTGCTTTCCTCCTTGCTTTCCCTTTCCCTTTGCTTTGTTTTCCTTTTCCCTCCTGTGGTGTATTTGTGCCTGGGATTAGCCTCTATTAAGGTATTTTCTTTAATAATACATATTTTTAACAGCCCGTCATTCCAGCACTTAATGAGAAGGTGCTATTAGTACTTTATGAACTCTGTGTGAATAATTTATTGTAGATCTTCAGGAGCATAAAATAATTTCTGAAATAATATCTGCTCTGATTCTAAAGTAGAATTATTGTCTCTGATATTCTGATACAAGCTACTATTAGAATGTTGGGTTTGTATTTAACAATTGACTGGTAATCTGTTTCAGAGTATAATAGACCTCCAGTATTTCCTGACAAATCAACTTTTTATTTATATAAAATGTAAAGTTTTAAGTATAGGCAGTCAAACAGGTAGGAGAATAGATGAAGGTTAAGGACTTTTTCATAACAAAAAACAAAGATGTTATGTTTTTAATGAAGAACATATTAATGAATTTCTAAATTTTGATGTTTAGGAAATGGAAGAGATATATGAAATTTAGCATAAATCAGAAATAGGAAAACAAAAAGAGCTGACTTTGGTTTGGACTGATAGGTCTTGTTTTTTCTGGATTATTTGTTTATTAAGTCTTTGAAAAGTGACCCTATAAATGTTGTAATTGCATGATTTGATTCTTTCAACAGAAAATAAAGGAACGAGGAGAGATTTTAGAAGTTATGATAAACCTTGGCAGGTAAATGCAAAAAAGCCTAAAAAGTCAAAAAGTGACCTTGCTGTGTCCAACATTTCTCCGCCGTCACCGGAGTCCAAGTCATGTAAGAAAGCTCCACTACATTATTAATTCATGCCTACTTCCAAAACTGTAGTATGTTTTTCTGTTGAGTTAGGATTAAAATAAGCAAACTATGAACAGTTGAAATGGCTAGATGCATGTTCTAAGAGTTTGATTCTTCATTTAATTTCACTTGAATGATGAATATTTAATAATACCCTATGTTGTCATCTATAGATAGAAAAGAATTCTAGATAAATAAAAACCTAGAATAATATTTGGGTGTCAAGCACAATTTTATGTTCAGTTACCAATTATGATTTGATGTTTTAGTTTGGATTGCCATTTTGCATGTGCAATATCTGTTGGTATTGATCCTAATAGATTTTTTTCAGTGGGTCAGGTAATGCAGAACTATGAATTATGAACAGATACTGTTCAAGATATGGGGGCAGTGTCAGCAGAACAGGTGTATTTCTCGGAGAGTTTCTGAAGGAATCTAAATGTACACTGAAAGAAAAGGCAAAACAGAGTGACTGAAGAGAATATTGTCAATGACCTGTAAAGCCGAACTAGTAAAAACAGAGGCAGTAAGCCTTAATGAAATATAGTGCTTCCTGTGTACTGGCTATTGAAGAAATTTATTTTTTAAACTAGTTTTTTAATGGATTTTTTACACAAATAAATATATGTACAATGTACACACACACACATAAAGGTACACACACAAGTGTGTATACAAGATTTTTTCTCCAAAGGAAATTGCAAAATTATATTTTCATCTGTTGACTATTGTAGCTTTTAGAAATTTTTATAATAGCCAAATCTTTTTAATAACTCAGAGTATGGTTAGTTGACCAGATGAGAACAGAAATACATAGAATACTGCAATAGAAGGGTTGCTGTCTTTCCTCTAAAAGCAAGATGGCAAAGTCTAGACTTCAGTGGAGTCAAAGAAAAATCTCTCACTGGCCTCAGTAGGTCAAAATATAGCACTGCAATGGGTAGAGTAAATCATGATAGATTTATGCAATCGAGATGCTGTGCTTTTGGGTAATTAACAGTCTTGTATAGTTATGAAACCTTTCTGATTGAGAATAAATAACTGTAACAAGCAAAAAAATAGCTGTACAGGTAGCTGTGTCCCATAGCACAGCTTTTGTCAGGATGGTATTGTCCTAGCAAGATTTCTGGATTATTTTTTCTGGAAATGCAGCATGTGTCTCTGTTTCTTCTTCATGAAGCACATTGCTTGCTTCAAAAAGACTCAGACTGGATCATCAGTTCTACTGTATCTCTCTATGGGCACATGAATTTTTAAGTCACTCCATAAGAAGCATGTGGATTTTAATTCACTTGCAAGAGTAAATAGAGATATTCAGAGAAGTGATCATAGATCAGACTCAGATTATGAGTGACTAGCAGTCTTTGCTGGATAGGAGCAATTTATGGAGATACGCTGTTAGAAACAGTGGCCAATGATGTTGTGAGCTATTCCCATAATCATATTGTGTTCTTCTCTCTCCCTGGTGCTTGCCCTTCAGACGCTCCAATATGCGTCGAGTAACTTCTATGCCATCTCTTAAAGATCTCAAGTCCTCAGTCTTTATCCCTCGTAGGGGTGTGAGATCACGTCACTTCCTTCCTTTGTGTGCCTACTACAAGTTTTCATGCTTATTGGTCCTTAGGTTGTCCCAGCATAGGGACAAAGCAGGTTAGGCCCTCTAGACTACCAGGTCACATGTCAGGCAAGGAAATAATTTATACATCCATGGTAAGACTGGACTCAAAGATCTGCTCTTGTGGACTGAAGGACATCTAATAATGCTCTTCAGCTGGTAAGGCTTGCCCTCAAGCTACCTAAGTCTAGCAGCAGAATTTGTAGGAATGCAGCTTCAGCTACAACAGAGGAGGATAGAATTAAGGTGTGCTTAAGGCAATTGGACATGGCACTACAAGGGATTTATTCTGAGCATGCTGAGAGGAGACTAATGTCATTGCAAGGCTATTTGATCAACATGGAAAGGTCATGATGATTGTGGAATGTTCCTGATGACTAGAAAAAGGGAAACATTACATTTATTTTGAGGTACAGCAAGGAGAGGTTTGGGGACTACAAGCTGATCAGCCTAACCCCGCTCTCTGAGAAGGTTATTGAGCAAATTTTCCTTGAAGGTGGTCCCAGCCACAAGAAGGAGGAAAATGTGATTGGGAACAGCAAGCATGGATTTATGAGATCATATGTGCCTGATCAGATCAACCTGATTGCCCCTTTAGATGAAATAATTGGCCCTGTAATCAAAGAAAGAGCAGTGGTTGTCTAATACCTTGACTTTAGCAAAACTTTTCAGTCTCCCGTAGTGTCCTTATAACTCAGTTAGTGAGATATGGACTGGATAAGTGGACAACAAGATGTGTGGAAAGTTGGCTCAGCTGTTCACTTCAAGGGGTTGTGACTGGCAATGCAAAGCTCAGTTGGAAAGCCTATCACTAATGGCATGCTTAAGGGACTTGTACTGAGACCAATACCATGTAAAAGTCTTTCTTAATGTCCTGGGTGATGAGGTAGAATGTTCTTTTAGCAGGGGTGCAGGTGAGACCAAATTGTGGGAAGTGATTGGTATTCTGGGTAGCAGGGCTGCTATTCAGAGGGATCTCAACAGGACTGAGGAATGTGCTGAGAGGAACCTCATGAAGTTCAACACAAGAAAAACGCAAAATCCTGTACCTTGGATGGAATAACCCTGAACAATAGTATAAACTGGGGTCTGAATGGCTAGAAAGTAGTTTTGTAGTAAAAGTAGTGGGGTGCTGATGGACAAGAACTTGAATATGAACCAGCTGTGGCTGTGTGCTCTTGCAGCGCTGAAGGTGAACTGCATACTAGGCTGCATTAGCAAGACAATAGTCAACAGTGTTTATTTCGCATGGAATAGGTCATGATAGACAGTGGTGTATTGGAGCAAGTCCAGTGAAGGTCCACCAAAAGGATGAGAGGGCTAGAGCATGTGATGGGTGTGAGAAAGCTGAAGTAAATTGGTTTGTTCATCCTGAAGAAATGAAAGCTAAGCTCCCCTTAGCTTTCATTGTCATCATCAACTATTACACTGGAGGGTGGTAGAGAAGACATAGCCAGAATTCTTCTTGAAGGTGTGTAGTGAAAGGACAACGGGGAACAAAAATTATACTGTGAGTGTGGTCAAACACTGGAACAGGTTGTCCAGAGGGGCTGTGGAATCTCCATTCTGGTAGGTACTCGAAACTCAACTAGAGAGTCTGAGCAACCTGCCCTCAGTGGACCAGTTTTGAGCAGTTGGCTGGACTAGAAAACTCGGAGGTCCTTTCCAGCCTAATAATCCGCTTTTTCCATGCTTTTCTGTTTACACCCTCTCCTGTTTTTTTTTCCATACCATTATTTTAAACCTTGATTCCTCCTATTATTTTCATGACTTACCCATGCAAATATTTGTCTCTGCAACTTTTTGAAAATACCTTGTGTATTTGAACTACATTTTTTTTTAAATTGCTATTGCATAGGCTGGTTTCAGCTGTGTGCCTTTTTGCCATATCTTGCTTCTCTTTTTCTGCCAACAACCAAATTAATACTGATTTTTTTTGTCATTTTTTTTGCTGGGTTTATACCACTGGGTACCATGTGCCCCTTCAACCACTCAGATCAGCAGAAAACAAGCATGTTCAGAAGCCATTTATTACTCTGTCCAGACGCGGACATTTCATTTGTTCTGTGCCTTCAGTCTGTACCTCAAAATATTTTTGGGCATCATTGTACATTTTTTTTCCAAAGCCTTTCCAGGGGGGTAGTGAGGACTCATCTGAGAAAGAGAATGTTTTAAGCCTGCTGAGACCTAAAAATTTGCTTGCAGATTGGTATTTAAAACAAACAAAAAAAACCCCACACCCAACAACTTAAAAAGCCCCCCAAAACTGCCAAAACAAACCGAAAATTTAATAAAGAGTCCATCAGCTGTAATATGTTGGTTGCAGAGCTTTCGTCTTATGACTATCTTGTTCAAATGATCCTGAACTTGTAAGTTTCTTCAGAACTGAGAATTGTCATTTCATAGGAATCTTTGGAAACATCAGGAGAATTAATTTATTAATTAATTTTATTACTTTTTTTTTTTTCTTCAGCAGAGCTGATGTTGACTGCAGTGTGCATGCTATTCCTGCACAGAAATCTCTTCCTTATGCATGCAGCTTTTTTACTGGAAAGATTCCTCCAGTCCCTCCTCCTGCCTGTTATGATCTCAGTCACACCTGAAACAAACACGCACAAGAAACCCTGGTATCTAAGAGATCTGACCACTTCTTCGGTGTGTGCAAAAACATAATTAAGCAGAAGCTGCTGCTGTTGTCTGGCAAGGAAGAGGCTTGAAGCTAGGGCTCCTAGTGTGTGTCTGTATGTGTGTTTGTGTATATGTAAATATGTTTGATGAAATGTTTAGATGATCACATTCTGTATTTGAAGAAGAACAAATCTGGAAGTTTCTAAATAGTTTGTGAAACAGAATTCTTGCTTCCCAGCTAGCTACTTTTAGGCAAAGTAGGTTGATCTCTTCACCACCTCTGTGTTCAATCAGATCACAGATCATCCTTTCACTCTGCTTCAGTTCACCATTCTCGCGATATCCCATTTACAGCTACAATGTTTTGTACTTCTAATTGCCCTGTACTTCTAATTATCTAGGACTGTAGACCATCGTTCTCTTAGCCTTTTGATATCTAGGGACTGTGTAAACCAGTTTGGCTGTGTTATCAAAGAACTCTAATATGAATGCTGTTGCGAGATTTACATACGTGAGTAAATTTATGCTCAATAGCACACGTATTTTTGTTCTTTGAGATGTGAGATGCTCATACAATGTGTTAATGAAATGTAGGTTTTAATGAGCAACTGGTCTGATTCTGTCTGCAAATCATGTCTTGAAAAGACATGTATATGTAGACAAAACCAGTACTGATCTTGTACCATCATCCAGTAAGAAAAAAAGGTCTGCTGATTTGTGACAGAATTCATAACACATCTGCGAGTGAATCTCATGTGCATTTGTTGGGGGTGGTGTGCCACCAGAAAACCGGAAATACTGGAAAGCATGTCTTCGTAGTCCTCTAAGATGAGATGGGGAAATCTCAGCTCCATAAAGGGAAAACCTAAATATTTCTATACAAATACTGTGAAGTGGATGTAATAAATCTTCTGAATTGTAGGCAAACAATTTCAAGAGAAGTTGTTATATAAATCTCTCAAATAACAAAGATTAGGTTGAGGCAGGTAATGTGATGAGGGATTTAAAATTATTGATATGATTTTGAGGAAGGCATGAGTATAATAAAGAGCAAGGAAGATTGGAATATTATGAAAGGATTTTGCTAAGTGTGTAGTGACATATACATGGAAGTGATATATGATGGTCTTCATACATACATAAGAAGATAGTGTATTTCAAAAGATCTCAAGGAGAGGTCATGTGGTCTTTATACAGTTCTACATGCTTCACACAAAGCCATCCATTTGAAAATGAGCAGTGCCTGGTGGTAGATGCCCCATCCCTGGAAAGGTTTGAGGTCAGGTTGGTCGGGGCTTTGAGCAACCTGATCTAATTGAAGATGTCCCTGCTCACTGAAGGGGATTGGACTAGATGACCTCTAAAGGTCCCTTCCAACCCAAAGCATTCTATGATTCTATGATCCTATAGTTGGGAAGATACAAGTTCATATTTTAAAAACATTTTTAAGCAAGCAGAAAATGAACCTTGAAGGGAGAGACACATGCCACATGGTGTAATGAAGTAGATTTTAGTTTTAATATCCATTCTAAGTAACAAGAACCATGTCTTCTCGAGAAGTAATAAAAATTTCAATCAGTTCTAATTCTGCTTAACTTTCCCCTTAGTTTTGGTTCTGTAGAATTGAATTGTCTTGAAAAAAATGCTACTGAAACTCAGAAATGTTCCATGACAGCATATCTGGTTTGATACGTTTTCACTGAAGTACAAAATGGTTCACGGAAACACAGACTGTAGTACAACAGCACGCAGACCAAATTTCCACCATGTTTTTTACTGGTTTTCCACCATCCGTCTAGTGAGATGCAGTCCAAGCTTGCTCTGTTTGTGGAACATTTCTCTGAAACTAGGGACCATTGTTTCTTGAGCAACTTTCCCTACCTTCCAAGGACAGAGTCGTGATACTCTCATTTTCCTGATGCTGGTTGGTCCATATACTTAGCACTTGCTGATCCTGGAAGCTCCATGGCTGTTGACTAGAACTTATGTATGTTTCATTCAGCTTCTGTCCCATGACAAGTTTTATTTCAAAATCTTAAGGTTTCTCAAAAATGCTGTCCTTTGGTATTTTGAAGAATGGATTTGTTTCAAATTGGCATGATATCAAATACCAGCTTGTTCAAATTTTCTGCAGCCTGGAAGGTCTAAGGTCTGGTTGTCTTAGCACATGGTTTTGCTTTATTAAATTATTGCCTGTTTGTATTTTGGTGGTACTGTGAGACTTCGATGGTGTGGTGAGTTGAGTATAAATATGATAAGAAAAGTCTGTCAAATTGCTAGTAGGCTAGAGTGAGTGATGCTGTAGAATACAGTGTTGGTACACTGAAGGGAGAAGATGAGATAGCTGAAAAAGCAGGCAGTAAATTAGCATGTGATCTCAATATAAAACAAAGATGAGCAAAAACATAGAGACCTCATTATAGAATTTCTTTTCTAGTTTACTAAATATTTATATTTACAGTTATTAAAAGTTTAGAAAAAATACCCAGTGGAACATTTTGTTTTCTGTAAACATGAAAAAAGATGAGAAATACTTAAGTTGTGCTATGTAAGTTAATTATGCTATGGTCTATGAATGGAGGCAATTTTTGGTCATACAAAAATTTAGACAACTTTTGATAAACATAGTGGTTCCTAAACCAGGGAATTATAAATTAAATGATTGGTGTTTAAAAGTATCAACAAAAATTATAAGCTGTCCATCTGAGTAAAGGCTAGTAGTACCCTAATACTCTTAAGGCCTGTATCTGTTCACTAGGAACCACCATAGCTCGCTATTTCCATTGTCCTCAGAAGGAAATGCATGACTTCTTTTTTTGTACACAAAGCAGAACTGGACTCTGACACTCCAATGTGCCCCTCTCTTCCCTTCTCCTTATTGAGGCTTTGTATATCTCTTTCCTTCTACTCTTATCTCTGTAGGTCCATTTCAATGTCTTCTTTGCCTTCTGTCTTTGAGAATGTCTCTAATTGCAGTCTAATGTAATAACTTCCCTAATACTTACCGGGGTTCGTGAGTGGGTGTTACAGATCAGAATATACTCTGGGTTGTCAGACTCTGTATAAATGTTTTGTTTGAAAGTGGCTTGATTTATGTCTACGGGAGATGGAATCATGTTCTTTGTGACAGGAGGACTTAAACATACCATTGTCCCATTTCTTTACCTGGAAAAGATGGCTATTGACTTAACTTCAACTTTCCCTTGTGGAGCTGATCCACAGCGGAGCAGATTTTATATTCACCCAGAGGGCAGTCAGCAGTAAGGCAAACCTCAACAGCAATAGTTATTTAACACATTTTGTAGTAGCTACCAGAACTTGAAGTCTAATTTCCCCATTTTGTTATAAAAGTTCTTCCTCATGTTCCGTCTGAACATGAGGAAGAACTTCTTCCTTCTGAGGGTGACGGAGCACTGGAACAAGCTGCCCAGGGAGGTTGTGGAGTCTCCTTCTCTGGAGATATTCAAGACCTGCCTGGACAAGGTCCTGTGCAGCCTGCTGTAGGTGACCCTGTTTTGGCAGGGGGGTTGGACTAGATGACCCACAGAGGTCCCTTCCAACCCCTACCATTCTGTGTAATGCCAGTTTCCATGAACTAAAGTGACTGTATGACAGTGCCCAAGTGCCTACAGCTGTTGTCCACAAAACGGAGTGTGATGGACAGGCAGTTGCCAGTAGTGGCCTCCAAGGAGTTATGAGAAAAGATGTGACAGTCAGCCTCGCCCCCTGCAAGCACTGCTCACCTGAGCTGCCAGCTTGCATCAAAGCACGTCCCTCTCTCCTGCTGTCTACCACCTTCTGTCCCCACATACTTCGGGGGCATATCCTGACTCATCTGTTTTAAGATGCTCCTCTCCTTGAAGTTGTGGCATGGCAAGGCTACACTTGGAGGCCTCCTGGATTAGGTGCACTTTCAGGGATTCAACCTTTTTGGTGCTGTGAGACCCACGTACCTCCAGCTGTTAATCACAGCTGAGTCTGTTTCTTTGTCTCGGTACTGAAGCCATTACTTTCTTACAAAGCATGTCCAGAGAAGGGAGGCTGCTTTCTGTTTTGTTGCTAGTTAGAGTTTTATATGCGATATAAAAGTGAACCAATGAATTTCTCTCCTAGTGCTGATGGATTTGAGTTTTCATACCCAGCCTCTCTGGTGAATACTCACTGCCCAACTGCTAAGGTCCTGCCGTGAGATGTGATGGTGGGAGGGTAGATACTGTGCTGTACTGAGTTTCATCGGTGTTATCAGGAGGTACTGCGTCAGTATAGTCTTAGGTTTTGGACACAGAGAATACACGAAGCATGCTTTCAGTGTAAGATTACTTGGCAGCCTAACTTCTGCTTAGAGGCTCAGTATTTCCAATTAGCAGATACACTGAGCCTGGTAAGCAGCACCTAAGCGCCTTAAAATTTGGGGCTGTCACGCTTCCTTCCATAGTTTCCACTGGACTTAGAAGACTACATAGGTACTGAAAAGTGCTACTGGTAGCCTGTCTATAGTTTTATGTGTTTAAAATATCTTCCAAAACTGGGGCAGGAATTCTGATTACCAAGCACACGTGGTCATTTGGCACTAGATACTCAGGTTGTGCCTGGAAGTTGAGGTAACCACAACCAGGGAGTATTCTGAAAGCCATGCTTTGCAAAGACTTTGTAATCTGCAAGGTCAGTTTGGTTGATTCCTACTTCCTGCTGTAGCAACTTGACAACATTGCATAGTAGTGATTTGTGTCTTCCAGTAAAGGTGTGATGTACAAATGCACCATTGTTCAGTGAAATGATCTAGTTTATTCTGCCTCATTTTATAACCCAACCTTAAGGGATGGAATGATAAAGAGTAAAAAGAATTGCTGTAAAAATAAGCAGGTGTCTCTGGACAGCTTTGCACGCAGCTGTGAAACATCAGGGTACTGGATCTGTTTGCTGGCTTTTCGCTTTTAATTAGTTGTGAAGGCTTTCTGTTGCCAAGACTTATTGGTGACGAAAAAGGAATGAGGAAAAATTAACTGGAGGTTTGTGAAGCGACTGTAGATAACCAGAGTGGCACTTTCAAAAATTATATTTTTGAAGTTTTGCATTAAATCTTCTTTTAGCTACGAAGAATAGGAGGGTAGAAAGAAACATTAGACTAGCCTTTCAAGGCTGGTAATCAAAAGCAGGGTGGGACGATAGTTTCTTTAACTACTATGGTATGTAGGAGTTCTGCCAGAAGTTTACTTTGGTTTCTACAAATTGGCAGCAAATCATGAAGCTTGTAAATGGTGCAGGCCTATACTAGAGCTTCCTTTTGCTCAGAGGCTAAAGACAGCAGTCAGCTGTGGATGAATTCATTCCTACTATGCAAAACATCTTGTTTTGGTTTACTGCTGAGTGCTGCTGCTTTATTTGTTTTCTGTTATTCCACCATTACCTGTAAACATCTATGTTGAAACAAGTAGGCATTATTAGTCATAGGTCCTTAGACAAAATGTAGATGGGATCACTGAAATGGTACTCCACCTGTTACATAGCCTCAGAAATAAAACAGAAATTTTCATAGTATTAAAACATTTTGCTAGTTTGACCAAACAAAAATTAATTTGTCTGTTTTGTGAGAAATTTCTCGGGGATGATATTTCAGATCTTAGGTCTTATTATGCTGACAGGTGCTTTTATGAAACAGATGACCTTTTAAAAAAACTCCTTTAAATGATATCAGTAGACTTTAATGTAGTTCTTGTTAAACTTATGTAAGAAAAAGTAAAAGCAAGCTGTCGTTTCTGTTTTGGAAATACTGAGTCACTCATCTGAAGAGGCCTCTTCAACATTTTTCAGTGATGTACCCCACTACATAAATAACTTACTTTAATAACCTTCTAAATTATTTTTTAATGAATGTAAGATTTTTGGGAAGCAAGCAAATATTGCTGTTCAAAAATCATAAGAAACACGAGCTACGTATGTCTAAACTTTGCAATGTCTGGACAGCTTTACACCTTTCCTCATAACCGTGAAAAAGTTAATGAGTTAATGAGTTTCAGTCCTGCTTGGTCCAACATATTGACATTGTTTTTCTGTGGCATCCATTCAGATTCATTGTTACTTTCCTTGGTCAATCACAGTAATGTAGATGCTCAATAAAATGCCAAAGGCTTAATTTTCTTCCAAGAGTGACAAGCTGCTGGTTTATACTGTCTGCTTATGTCAAGGACCCGTAGTATGTCCTAAGTCATTTAATCAGAAGGGATACTATATAGGCAAATCAGCTTCTGTTGCCTCCTGGATGGTCAATAAGGTAAAATTAAAAAGCTGCATTGAGTGCTGTGACACTATTCAGAGCAGATAACCTGAAGAACTGAGCACAGTCAGACATGGGAGCCTGAAGTCTCTCGTCGCCAGCTTGAAAGATCATCTCAAAAAGGTTCCCACTGCAGCAGTGTGATAGCAAGGAGCGCTGACAAGTACCGGTGTCTGTCTATGTAGTTTATGCATTTTGGTTGCCAGTGTGCACTTGTTTCAATTGCTTTGAAATTGGCTGTATTGTGTGCTGCAGACAAAACTGAAGGGAAGATAAGCAGTACTGAGAAGCACTGCTGCACCATCTTGTGCTTTATCTTTTATGTAAAAAATAATTCTGCTGTCAGATGGCTAGTCACAACAACAAAAGAAGGCCTTAGCAATTTTTTAGGCTAATCACTACTTTTTCTGCTTGTGCCTGCTCAAGGCTTTCAGACAGGAAGGAGCAGCAGATCCAAGGGTCACACCTGCAGGGAGGACCTGTGAAAGCCAGTGATTAAGCTGTGGAAGGGGGCTGAAGTTAGGCTGGAGCAAAGTGTCAGCTCTCAGGAAAAGGCTTTTTTCAGAGGGAGTCTCCATTGTGTCTGCTCTTTTTCTGTACTCTGACTTTTCACCTTGACTTTCTCCATCCTCTGGAGGCTTAAAACCCAAAGGATTCAGTGATGGTGTCATCTAGTAGAGTGTGATCTGTCTAAGGCCAGCAAAGCATCTCTGATAGCAGGTAAATCTTCCTGAACAGGAAGGTAATTTAGAGTAGAGAATTAATTTAATATGTATATGTATTTCAGATCAATAGGTCAAATGCTTACACTGAACGTGGTAGTGTTAATTCCAGCTACCAGTGAATGTCAGGTGTCTAATGTGTCTCAGTGTCACTGCAATTTTAACGGACTTTGGTTAGGATTGTGAGGAAACTGCAGATTTTGGATGGTTTTCTCTGAACAGGTGAAGTGTTTGTTTATGAAAACAAGGGTCTGAACCTAACAGTCAGAGGTTGTTGGTATGAAGTTGCAGTCAGAGATTGCAATCCTGATTTATCATGTTTTGGTTCTATTCAGATTTTACACTCATTGCCCTTAACAGCCATATCCTATTGTGCTGCATTTTTAGCAGATGTTAATAATGAAGTGTCATCTTACAGTGAGATTGCCACATTTACAAGGAGCGGTTAGTGATTCATCAGCTAGCCTCCAAGTTAATTACGATCTAGTGACACAACCAAGTGCCTAGGGGTGTGATGCAGCATGGAGATCATGAGATATTAGATCTGTGTTGCTTGTCAGTTGCTGTAGTTAAAGATCTCAGTGTAAAATTTTTAAAATAAGGGAGATAAACATTGCAGTTTGCAGAATTGTACTGTGCTGAAGTAGGATAATTTTACAGATCCATTTGGAGCATATTTTTCTTCACTTTCTGTTTTAACTGTTGCTTAGAGTCAGTCTGTGCTGTAACCCATTGAACATGCCTATCCTTCAGGTGGCCATACCTCAGGGGTTATCATCGTATACCCTTTGTTTCTCTCAGGGAAGGACTGATGGACTTGATGCATATGTGTAAATTTTTTTAGGGGAAAACTTTTTTTCCTTGAAATAAAAACATTCTAGAAGCATGGAGCATGAATCTCCACCACACAGTGCATTTGATAATGTTTTTCTTTTAATCTCAAACAGTTTTTTAAGCTATGGGAAGAGATAAAGTGTGCAGTAAAACAGAACAGAAAACAAGCTTATTGTTGGTGTTTTGAAATTTTTGAGTTTTCCTGCTTCAGAATAAAATGTGTGTTCATCTGAAGTTTTTTGAGAGTAAAAGGGACTCCAGAGTTGCTGGTAGCTGAGGATAACTAGCCGGGCTAGAGGAGAGGCAGTCTTTGTCAAGCTGATTCACTCACATGCGACAAGCACCCTCATCACTGGTCTTTATGGGCAGTCCCTTGAGCAAGAATTTCATCTGGACAAGATAAAGAAAAATTTGTTGGACTACAGGGCTTGTTTCAGTAGCCTTTTGATCCACGTTCCAGCTTCAGTAGTGGAGAATATCCTAATGAAATTTTTGTCCAACTGCCAAAAATTGTCTTTGGTAAACTCTTCTAATCTGCTCATTATATTATCACACTGCATTACGTAATCCCCTCCAAAGTCCACAAGTGTATGAGTTATAATTTTTTGAAAGCCAAAGGAAAGACATTTCTTTCAGTAGTTGTGGAAAGTGAAAGAGGTCAGAGGAATAAACAAAAACAAAGTTCAGAGGGAATTCAAATTGCTTAGAGATGAAAAAACCAGTCCTTTTTCACTATCTTGGTATCGTCACTGAGCGGCATTTCGCTTCACCTAACTGGTGTTTGAGGGGCAGTGCTCTTCTTTTTTCTAATGTATAAGACTCTTATGGTCTCAAAACATTTAACCACAACACTACAGGAAATCCATTTTTCTGTTTCTAATTACTGAAGTACCAGACAATGAGCTCACAAATAAAATGAAATTCTGAAGCATTATGCAACCACTTCTAGTTCTTTTATATAAATAATTGATAACAATGAGTCAGATCTTCCCTTCCAATTCAAAGTCAACAATAGGAGGGATATAAGCTTTGATAGTTATGATATTTGTGGCATTCACTTTTCTGAATTCTTTTGTGTGGAGAGTTAGAAATGAAAGTTTTTTTCAGATGGTCTTTTTTGCCAGAGTTGGTATTTCCTCTAAGTATGTGTCTGTGTTCTGAGGTTTTGAACTTAGGAGGGGAGAGTCTACAACTACAGTAGTCAAGTTTTAATTAATTAAAATGGTA
>Ga0181612_134717_pt1 | contig 14412 bp, 9 predicted proteins | sample HoacroProtozoa21_FD_119630 | JGI IMG/M metagenome (GOLD analysis project Ga0181612, IMG submission 119630) | Hoatzin crop microbial communities from Cojedes, Venezuel. Combined Assembly of Gp0051906, Gp0051904, Gp0051908 | reverse complement strand
CTTCTCTCTCTCACTGATAAGGCCTGACCCAAAATTCTTTAAATTTGACCAGAGTGGAAACACAAGACCTCTGTCACAAAAGAGCAAGAGCTCTAATTCATACCAACATCATCGTTTTTTTTTCCCTTGAATAATTACATTACTAATTTCACACCTATTCCTTATTCATGTCAGCATTTCCCTGCCTTAAAAGCCGTCCTGACATGGGGTTAGAGTCATTTACTTAATCACTGCCATCATTAGGAATGCTGCAATCATAGGAGTAGTGCCTTCTCATTACTTATTTAAAATGTGGCAAGCAGCATAGACATTTGTGAGATATATGCCAAATTATGCCCAACAGAAAGGCGGGGGGAAGAAGCAGTTACGCACACGCATCTTCTGAGCATCTGCAGAGTACCCCATAGCACGTAGGAGTAGCCTAGAAGCTCCGACATCAGTTTAAAAAATTCATGGGCCAGCAGTTGCCTCCCTACACCAGAAATAAACCTGTTAGTAAGTGTTACTCAGAATGAAAAAAGGTGGCAATATTTGGGCTGCTGAGTTTATACATTATGTCTTGTTAGGAAAATCCTGATAGGATCCTGGGTAGAGGAAACTGTCTCAAAGTTGCATAGCATATTTCACTCGGATCGATTTTGGCATGTTTAGCAAACTGTATTTATGCAAACCACATCTCAGGAGCTGCAGTAGAAGGCAGATAGTGGGAGGTTTTGCAAAAGCTGGCGATTTGGACCACCCTTGCTCAGCGAAGCGAGAGCTGCTGGTGCTCTCGACCCTGCTGCGACGTGTGGGTGGTGCAGCGGGTCCTGTCACTGTGAGCCTTGGAAGAAAGAAAACCCCAGCTGGGAACGCTAACACTGCTCATTTTCCAGCGAGCCATGGCTGTCACTAAGGGCAGATCCTGGCCCCTTCAGCCAAGGTTTGCTCCGCAAATCCACCCAGGTCTGGAGCAAGTCTGATCTAAGGCTTTGATGTCACCCATCTTCCTATTTGAAACTGCAAAAGAAAAATACAACCATTGACCGGTTTCTGGAGTCCACAGAACTGGGCTGTGCCCTGTCCTCAATTCAGGTGAATTTTAAGCTGACATACTACGACACACGGATCACAGACCTGGAACAGCACAGGGGTCCCCACAAGCTGCTGCATTCCCCAACACGGGGTGGCAGGAGACAGCCCCAGCAGCACAGACTGCAGTACTGGTCCCCAGCTCCCACCGCAGCTGGGAAAGCATCTCCTCTCCCTCCCAGGCATCGCTGGAAGAATCTTATCCCTTCCCACAGCCAGGCACCAGCTCCCCTCAGCCCACCCAAGGGCCACAAGACACCCTGAGACGCTTCCTGCCATCTCCGCTTGTGAAATAAAGCTAGAAGTACTGCTCTTACTACATATAAGTATTTCCCTGTTCCAGAGAGTGCTGTGTATCCCCAGGGTTTGAAAGATTTAAAGGTGTTTTATGTATTCTTGTGGAATATGTATTCATATTTCTGTATGAACACACGTAGACCATGAAAAGAACGCTGTGTTCACTCCTAGAATACTTTGGTACATGAAGATAAAGGCTATTGGGTGTGTTAACTCCAAAATACACATTACATACACACACATAACTGCTACTGACACCAACACACCCCTGTGTGGAAAGTATTCCTGCCCATGGCAGGGGCGTTGGAACTAGGGGATCTTTAACGTCCTTTCCGACCCAAACCATTCCAGGATTCCATATAAGCTACGTGGAACTGCACATGAAAGTCCAGCATACAGGGTGTTTAATACCATCTCTGTGTACAGAGGATATTCATTTAGAAAATATTTAACATTAACAGGGAAATCTTCATTTCAAGATGTTTTTATAGTGCTATGGTCTTGGGTTAACCTCATTTTCTATCACATGTACTACTTGAGTTAATTCCTTCTTTATAGCCAGTGATTTCTTCCAGTCAATCCTTTGAGATCTGGCTAGTGGGACCTGGTGTGTTTTGCATGGCATTTATAGAAACCCTTCAACAGAATTTATTTTCAATTATTCTGTATTTATTTCTCTGAAAAACAAAATCTATAATCATTTCTAAACCTGAGGAGCAAGTGAACTACTTGTTACACTTAAAAGAAAATGGTCTGGAGGTTTTGTTCACTTATTTTTCCTGTGCGTATGCTTTAGCTCACTATAATCATCTGGACAAAACTTACTTCACCTTGTAGTATTTCTGGAATTAATACGGCTACTGATTTTTGTCCAGTCATAAAAATGGTCCTTTTATCAGTGTGATTGTGGAGGGTGTTTTCAACCATTGAAGAAATTCTCTATTTTGAAGGGGAATAAAAGCAGTTTTATTCCTAGTTTCCGAGGCTCATGTATTTCCCTTTCCTTGGTGTCTGTATTTCTGCTCTATTGTTTCTGTTACACAAAGAAAAGAAAGAAAGGAGCAGAGGGGAAAAAAAAAAAAAAAAAAAAACCTGACCTCTTTTCTCCTCCCCAAAATGATCCCTTTTCATTAGATCAGTTGGAAAACACTAAATATTTTTGTGGTGAAGTTTTTAAAAAACTGCCGTTTCCAAGTCTTTCCTGCTTTTCCAACCAGGTCTAGAAGCTCTCTAACACGGGTCTGGTTTCGCATTATGACCGGGGAAGCAGAGATCAGGGAGGAAAGTTACCCAGCGTTGAGCCACCACCCCAGCAGCAGAAAACCCACACCGGGTGCCCGTCTCTGCCCCTATCCCCAGGCTGGCACCAAGCCCTGCCTGGGCAAAGCTCTTTGCCCACGTTGCAGGGGCTCCAACGACGTCAATGCCCTTCAGTCCTAACACACGCTTAGTTTTAAGCCGCACTTAGGTCTTACAAGAAAGTCTGCTCATTCTCTGAAGCGTCATTGCTTTCACTTGTCCGACAGATCCCCTTCAGCAGTGACCATGACCTGCCAAGCCCGTGGTCTTCATCACTGCCAGGAAAGCTCTGTGACAAGTGGAACAAGCCATGCCCAGACACCCCAGCGTCTCCAGAAAGAGTCACTAGGAACAGGCAAAGAACATCAGGGATAACGTACAGACCTTGTTGCACATCAAACACACAACTCCAGTCACGATCAGAAATATTTGCAGTGTTATTCTTGTTTCTTCCCCAGCATTATTTGCAACTCAGATCGATCCCTGCTGGTCAGTGGCAGTGTTTCCATAGATTTAAAGTGACCTTCACAAACCCTATATGTTCCCCAACCAAAGCATTCATCCTGTTTTCTGTTTTTACTGTAACACTAAAATTTCATTTTCTGACCGAGCTTGTGTTGAGCTGCCTGATGGACAATAAATATAATCACACTTAAGTTAATGGGCAGGACACCAAACCCAAAAGCTTTTATTTTCATTAAACATCATTAGATGTGGCATGTCTTTTATCAAATCTGTCGCCGATACTCACTTTATTAAAAAGTCCATCACCCCAGACTGCATAATGCAATCTGCAAGGACAGGCAGTGAATTTATATTAAACACGTTAGCAGGTGGGGACACAGACTCCTGAAAAAAATATATTCAAAATTCCTCTTCAGAAAGGATCTTGAAAGGACAAGCAAAACAAATAGAAATTAATAATTCAAATGTGTGAAGGGATTATTTTGCAAACAGTAAGAAGAAATGACCTATTTCAGCTAAAAATACCCCAAATCTATGAAGTCTTACAAAATCAAAACCAAAGATATTCAGATGAACATGGTAATTAAACATTTAGATGTCTTTGAATATCTGACCACCGTACACAGGTTATAAACAGCATTCATTTCTGCAAACTACCACACATCAGCAGGAACCATCCAGGGCCCTGAGGACTTCTCAGCACGGGTACACGAGCTACACAAAACAGGTGCCTGCACTGAAATTCGCTTACCATCACCACGCTACGCCAGCTTCAGGACCCATGGTTAGGGCGTACAGAAAAGAAGTTGGTTTATTTATCCTAGACTATACTCATGTTTTGAGCATTTAATTTTAGGACATATAAAGGCACAATTTCCAAGGCTGCAGAGATGCTACTGGAACACTTCAACTGGGCTTGAGGGCATTCACGGAATAGAAACCCCTCGTGAATCACGTAGCTCCTTTTCTATTGAAATTCAAGCCTAAGCAGCAGAATCTATTCTCCACCCTTTTAACTCAGAGGTACCATTTCCAGAACAGAGCTGGTCTGTACATAGACAGCTTGGTACCAGGGATAAGAGCTTCCATCCCCCCGAGTTAGTCCACACCCGACACATGCAAAGCTTTGCGTGTCCGTCAGCCTCAGCACACTGAAGTGCAGCATTTGCTGCATGAGCCGTTTATCACACTTGTGACTAAAGGCTGATCTTCAGGAAAATATCCATTCAAAAAATACAATTAAATAGCATCTGTCTCTTTTCACTGGTGCTTTACTTTGTATTTTTAAAAGCCTTAGTTAAAAAGGCCAGACAGATTTTGCTACAGAATGACATTGTATTTCCTTCTTTGGCAAAAAGCAACCCACTCATCTTTTCCTGTCACTTTACAAAAAAAAAAAAAAAAAATCAAACCTAGCAACTCGAAAATTCAAAGCACTTCACACCCATGTCACAGTTTTTAATCTCTGAAAATCAGTTTTGCAAGGGAATAAGGATAATCTGTGCCAGCTTCGATTTACTTGACAAGCCATTTGCTGTTTAAAAACAGGACCATTTTCCTGGGAACTCGTGAACCAACCCTCTTCCTGGAGCCCTTGCTGACTAACCGAGCAGCAGCCACCGCACAAGGGTGTTTCTTGGTCTGAGGAGGAGCAGCAGCTCCTGGTGCGAGATGCCAGTGTGACCCCGCAGCGTGCAGAGAACTTGCCGGACTCTGCAGACAGAGGGATGGCTCCCTGTGGTTAAGGGTAACCCTTGCAGGCTGCCATGCACAGCCTCGTAGGAAGGACACCACTATCTAGGGCATGTTCTGTTCCAGTCCCACCACAAAAATTCAATTAAAGCAGTATCACAAGGATTTTACCACACAACTTTCAGATCCTCAACGTATTCCGCTCTAAGAAATAGAGTGCTGCAGCATTGCTATCCCACTCGACTAAGAAAGGCAATGTTGGCTTCTTCGCACACAGAGATTGCAGGCTCTAGAAATTAAGTGATGATTTAGTGAGGGGAAGCTCTCAAAACTCACTTCAGTCCAGAACTGTTCTGTCCTATAAACATCAGTGTAAACTGGGCGTGTGAAGAGAAGTAGAAACTACTGTGCATGCTGGCAGACGTAAAAAGTTAGGAAAGAGTAACTCGGTAACGGAGTGGCACATACTGAAGAGATCAATGGTGCTCTCTTTCGCGCTGTCTGGCTAGCGCCTGGGATTTACAGAACACTTCGAAAACATGAACTAATCCTCCAAACAGGCCTGCACAGTCAGCACCTCAGAGCCGAGCACTGCAGCCTTCCAGATGGGGAAAGCGAGGCAGCAGCTTTACGCACTCTTTCCAAAGTCACAAGGGAAGCAGCTGTCAAAGGCAAGATGGGAACTTGCTAAAGTCCAGGTTTATATGATGACGCCCTGTGAAGCCTGAGGAAGAAACCATTCAATGCCAACTAAATTGGCGCTCACAAAACTGTCTCCTCTCCTCTTTTGTACACAATCCCAGATTCTTGGTCCTCTGACCTGTGGGAAATAAGAGTCTATTCCCAAATGTACACATCTGGTCAGAGCAGGAAGGGTGCTCTTTGCTGTTGCTTGCTTTCTGAGTTTGATTTAGGGTTATTAATATTACTGTCTGAAAAAAAAAGCTTTCCTTTGCAAGAAAGAAATGCCGAGTGGGGTTTTTGCCTGGCGCTGTATTCACCTGCAAGCAGAGGACGAGAGGGTGCTTCGCAGTCAGGGCAGCTCTTTGGAGAGATGCTGAACTGCACAGCAGCAGTGTCACGACCTTTCAAGCCAGCAGTTAGCCAGCCAAAGAGCTGCCTATACTGTCATTAAGGGGGTAATTATCTGTGATATCAGATTTCAAACAAGACTTCAGTGGTATTTCCTTGTCTGGGAAAACAGAATTTGTGTCTCACTATGGAGCCGATCTAAAAATGACTTAAATCAGTAGAAAAGGCTGCAGTGAATTTTTGACTGGAGTCTGACAGACGAGGAACTGAGCAACAGAATGAGTATTGTTTTCTAATCAGTTACCCCAGGGAGCTGCTAGTATTAATTTATTTTGGATATTAGTAAGTGATTTTATCAGCAGGCATCAGTAAATATTATGAGTTAGGTAATTATGTATTGCAATTAAAACACACAGCGTGCCATCCTTTTGGTCTGCAGCACGCTCTTGCAGTGGAAACCTTGTAAGTAAAAGTAAATACGAGTAAAACTTGAGCTGTAAATCCGACCATACAGACACAAGGGAAGGGCGCTCTGCACTCGCGAGCGGCTCCCTTGCCGCTGTGCGGAACGCCGAGGCGCGATCCGCAGCTGGAGCCGAGCGAAGGGTGTCACTCCCCGGGGAGCCAGCCTTGGATGTCGCAGAAATCAGCGCAGCGGCACCCTCTCGGTGACCTCGGTTGTCCAACGCACTTGAGGACGGGCTCAGTTCACAAAGCTAAGCACGTGCTTAAGATAGAGAGGCGTCCAAGCACACCACCAGGTTTATCTGCATCTCCCTGTTTATTACAGCCTTTATTCTGACTGGTGATTGCCTTGCAGTCTGCACAGGACGAGAGCCTCTCAAAGACGGTCCAGTGTCAAATCACGCTGACGCAGCCTGCATCATTTCTGAATGCTCAGCTCCTGCTGTTAGTCAAATCTAGGCCTGCACACGCCAACTTTCTTTTGCATAAGAGGACTCACTCGACTACAGAATCTATTTGCAAGCTTGCGTAACCTTACTACATGATTCGATATAACTTCCTTCCACCTCTTCACTGATTACTCTCAGAAAGAGGAGTGCGAGGAACTGAACAATCCTGGGATGAGGGGGTTGCTCCAGCAAAAAGCACTTAAGATCAGGGACACCAGAAAATAGAATTTTCACGAGGAGCCTTACACCTCTCTCTTGGCAGATGTTTCAGTGTCTGCAGAAATAACACATCAGTCACAGCAGGAAGGAAAGGGCTCCGAACAGATGGTTTAGAAATATAAGGCTTGTCAGCGTAGATTGAGTCTCAATCCTCGAAGGAGGTTGTAGCTAAAAATACTACAAAGATCAGGTCATTCATAGAGAAATACTAAATCCAGTATGTTAGAAACCTGTGCAAAGCTGTGTGTGGGGATAATGAGGGATCATTTCACTGCACAGAATTACTGAACTTCCTGAAGCATCCCATTATCATACATAGCATGATCGATCATGCTCAAGAAAAAGAGTATGTTGAATTTCACACAGGAGCGAATCCCACAGCTTCACTACAGTGTTTAAAAGGCAGTGCTTTGTCTGACATCATGTTCCACCCACCCATCTTGGGGACACATTCAGCATCGCTGTCAGTCTGTCGGTAAGGCGGGAGCCGCTGCCTCCATCAAGTCGCCCAGCCTGGGCTGCTGCCATGTGCAACGGCCAAGACCAGCGGCTCCAGAAGCAGCCAGGAGCCCTGCTGCAGGCAGCAATCGCTTAACATCCAACAAGGAAAAAACCTCTTCCAGTTCCTAATCATTCTGCAGCCAACACACAGGGGTCTGAATTCCAAGGAGCACTCCATATTTTAAATCTTCATACGACTTTAAATCCAGGCATGTTCAATATTTAAAATAAATATCCATTCTACAAGCAGCACTTGATCTCTACAAGATCTTGTGGCAAATCTCAATAGAAGGAAAACTGATGCCTAATAAATCCTATGCATCAAGAACTTCAGCTTTGGCAAAGCCAGAGGTGTCCAAGTGGAGATACTTTAGCAGAGCTAATTCACAGTACTTCACCCAAATGAGGAGACAGAGTAATTGCCATTATCTTACAAGTACATCTGTAGCAAATAGGCTGAGCGTATGTCCTATAAATCTTAGCAAGAAGGTTTGTCTTTAATGAAATGCCTGCTGCAGAAGGGGCACGCACACGCCTTCGGCTGCTCCAGGTATGAGAAGAAGCATCCCCTGCTTAAATCCAGCACCTGAAGCCTCTGTATCAATGTTTCACAACAGCACGACTGGCAAGACTCCTTCCACAGCAGGCGTTGGAAACCATTGAGAACAGCAGCTGCTTCGTTTCAAAGCATTCATCTTTCTGAAATTTATCACATTATGTGTCAGAGCTCAAAATGTTTGTTCTGCTCAAAGGTTGTACGGTTCAGCCTCCGTTCCCTCTTAAAGACAGTTTCACCTTTTAAACAGGATTGATTTTTTTCACATGGAAAAGAATGATATGCAACAAATGGGACAAAATGAAAAAGCATTTCTTGTTATCTTATAATTCAGGACTCTACGAAATCTTTGATTATTTTACAGTATTACATGAGTATAACTTAAGAAACAATAGGTAGGTTAAAAATAATCAAGCAACCATTTAACACCATCTAAGATGAAATTTCTTTTCAAGGCACCCAGGGAGAGACAGGATTTCAAGGCAATCTTGTACTTCCTATATGCAATAAAAAAAAATTACAATGTGACCTCAAGGCATGCACTTCTTATGTTAACCTCAGTATCTGCTTTATTTTCAGCAAGGCTGACTCTGCAGAAACCTTTGTGGAAACATGCCCAGAGGGTATTGTAGATTACACTGGGACAGCTGAGATGTCCGGCTGCCAAGACAAGCAACTAAGAAAAACTAACAGAAAAAGGGAGAAAAGCGGCATCAAGAAACTTCATGTCAAGGTTAAAAATAACAGATGGATTAAATGGAACTGCACCTCAGTTACTTCATCTGGAGAATTTATGGTACTTGATTTCACAGAGTAGACTGATAAATGAAGAATTACACAGCTAAACACAGCAGGCTCATTTTCCCATGACATTTGGGTTTTTTTTACGCATTAATCAAAAGCATGTGGACACTCAGCTGACAAATGGAAACGTTTCCCAACATTTCTATTTAAGACCCACTTAACTGGCAGCAATTTTACTGCAAACCTCTTTCAACTCGACCACAATTAAAAAGCCACTTGCTTTCTTGCTTACAACAGAAAGGCAACCTGCAGGATAGGAATGGTCTGGCATTGCTTCCCCCTGCCCCGTAACTGCCTCCTGGCCTGGTATTAGACAGCGGGATCTCGTCTGCCCCCCGAACAGAAACGCCGGTCCCGCAAGCAGTGCCTCCGAGCAGGGCGCGCAGCCTGATCGACGGGAACGCAGTGATTCAACATGGCGGCACAGGGTCACAGAACCAAAGAGCCCGGGCGCAGAAACTCGTGGGACTCTACAGCAGGCAGTGACTGGAAATGAGTCGCTTTCTGACTTGCATCCACTTTTCCTGGCCTATGAAATGGGAAATACCCTACCGACCCTCACTACCTCTCCAGAGGTGATAAGGGCTTTACTGATGCTGGGTCGTAACTGCAAAGCACTGGTTGCAAATACCTTCCCCGTTCCCTGAAATGGCTTGACAGCACAATTCCTTTTTAATCCTCGCTGACTTTTCAACAAACACTCCCTTCTCCTTGGGCTCGCTGGTTCCCTCCTTCCCACCACATCCCACCCTTGAAAACAGCCTGAGGTCAGTTTAGTTTTAAATTGAAACTTCTAAAGTCAGTGTAGCATCTTAGCACGGATTCAGCTTTTAACTAACCAGTATCTTATCTCAGTATCAGATACTCCTAATATTATTGCATCTCCCACTCCGCCTCAGCAGAGACAACGCATCAGCTGAACGATGGCCATCAGCATTTGTATCTCACGCCAACAGGACAAATGACATCATATTTTTACTGTCTGACCTTCTCAAACTACTTGCTATTCTTACATACATAGAACAGCATTTCCTCCTGCCAGAAAGCAGGGAGAAAAGAAACCCAACAATGCCAAACAGTGCATTAATGTAAAATACTCTGCTTTATAGATAGAGAGATGTAAATGAACTCAACAATAGATCATAAATAATGGATTTTTTCCCATCACATGATTTTCTTTCTTCTGCATCGCAGCTGAATGCTTGCTATAACTCATTACATTGCTGCCTGCAACTCCAGGCAGCCCACTCCAGCTGTTCATTTAATAAATCATATTTTAAATAGGATTTAGGAACACTGCTTTTTAATTAGAGGTCAATTATGAACAATCAAGCATTCATTCTGAAAAACATACAAAAATATTCTAAAGTTCTTGAATCAGTTGTACTATGTACTCCAGAAAGGTCAAGAACAGACAGTGAGGTCTACAGGACCAAAAAAAAAAAAAAAAAAAAAAAATAAATTTTTACCTTTTAAATTTTCCCCCCTAAGTAGGGCTTGAACCTCCCCACCCCTCTGTGCAGGGCCTGGGGTCCTACCAGAAGAAGGTGCTCTGCACCAACTGTCCGGTCTAATCTCACTCACTGTAAAAGGCACAATTCCAAAATGAGCCTCTGTGCCTTCATTAAATCTTTACACATTGAGCCTCCACCCAAACATTTCCTCCTAGATTAGACTCCTTTCCTGTCTCATCTTTCATGCACACATCATATTTACATCAATATTTACTATACTGAAAATAAATGCTCATGAAGCTTATGTTCAAAGCTACAATACTGAAGACGTTCAAAGGCATGGAAAGATACATGGGAAAAACAAAAACGTGGAAAGCTCATTATGGCAATAGTTTGGATTGTTTAAAAAAGTGGTATCATTTAAAAATTTAAAGATTAAAATTTCTTTTTAAGAAGATTTTAGTTTTAATTTTCAGTGTGGATCTGTATATATTGTGAAAGTATTCTTTCATGTGTATATATATGTATATACAATACTCTAATTATACAAATAATACTATAAAGACACTGCCACTGTCACCCATTTCCCCAGTAAAGCAGGAAATCAATCAGGCTGAGATAGGTGACCCCATTGCCCCTCTGGTTCTGCCGTTTACCAGTTCCACATAGGACCAGCTCTAGGAACCCATGGCCTGGCTTTGTGTCCCCAAATGGGAATGGCCATCTTTGCCTTCTCTTTACATTTCCTGGGCACACTGGGATGAGAAATGCTATGAACAGTTTGTCTTTTGCAGCTTCAGTGCAAAATTAACTTCATTTACCAAATAGACCTTAAATAGGAGCATATTCTCTACTAATAATAAAAACCTCCAAGTCCTCTTCTCAGTTATTTCCCAATAATTCACAAACTAAGAGAAATACAATGGGGATCAAGCATCAGCGCTGGACACTGTCACGTCTTCCCTGTATGCTCAGAGGATGCGGAGCCAAGGAGCCCCCAGGTGCCAAGTTTCTGTCTCTCTGACCAGGGTAGAGCAAACCAGACAGAAAAGCCTCTGTCTTCTGTCTCCTTCACCATTTACACTGGCATCACGCCTAGAGGCGGCCTGGCAAGGGCCTGTCACACAGAGCAACTCTACGGACTCATCGAAAATGCCAGCCGCTGCCATACGGAAGTCACAAGCTGATGAGCGAGCTGGGAACCGACCTTTCTTCTCCCCACTCGAGTGGCAAAAAGCTCAGATGAGCTTCAGTTAGCACAAAGCAATACGTGTGCTGCCGACAGCAGAGCAGTGCAGTTGTGCAGACTTGCAAAGACACTGTGATAGCACACGCTGAACCTAGCAGAGCAGCTACGTATAGGTCCCCTCCTTCCCTGCGTCACCGGACGGCAGATCCTCTTCGGCAGGCAGCACACGCTCGAGAGAGACATTCGGGTATCGAGATTCCCAATTGCCCGTCTCCTGCTCTTGCAGCTGCCCTTTCACTTTTTATTTGCTAAATGGATGTTTGCTGTCAGACGCACTGATGGGTTATGCTGGGGTCAGACCACTCCTGGATTTCCCTGTCAAGATGGTTATGAGTTGTCTTGCCATCACCTCAGGAAAATACATGGGAGCAGCGGAGCGCTCCATGTTAAACCAACACGTCATTTATCCTCTGGGTGGGTTTTATCGTTTTCCTCTTGCTATCTGACAAAAAGGGCTGCCATAGGTGTCGATATCTTCAGCAAAAACACATGCAATAAAGGACCAGGCCACTGGAGGAGGGTTACCAGATGGAGCCCTGGCTTTTCAATCCCTACATTTGCACTACTAGGCGCTTTGGCCCAGCACCAACACAGGTAAGAGACAGGCTCCCATTCAGGTCATTGAGAAACATCCTGTGAATTTTAGGGGACAGGATGCATGCCCAAAAAAAGCATAAGCAAGGTGTGGGAGGTACTTTCCAGTGCCTTTCCTTTGGGAGACAGCAAATTCCTTCGCTCAGTGCCAACCACCTCATGTTCACCTGTCCCAGGACATGGCAAAATCCCCATCTTAGCCTACCTGGTTACGACCTGCTTGTGTGTTCCAAATCTTAGTTCAAAAGTAACTTAACCGAAGTGCTTCAAGTCTCACTGGTGTTCTGTCAAACAGAGTTGCCTAAATGACACGTTAAGCTGAAATCTAGGCTGAGCAGAGCGAGAACTTACCGCCCTTTCAGAGCAGGGTTTGGCAAGGAACTTGCAGCAGCTGCAGAGCTTTAAAAGACAAAGCAGACTGGAATCCAGTAAGTCTTAATCTCACTTCACCAATTTTCTGCTAAGGGTTTTATAGGTGGGGAAGAGTAAGATGTACTAATTTCCTTCGCAAAACAGATTGTCCTTCTAATGTTTTGTCTGTCTTAGCAGTGATGGAGATAGTAATTTACTGCAACTGATGGTACCGGGAAAACTTAAGAAACCTGTTCCGAACAGCTAGGACCAATTCCCTCAGTTCATTAGGGTTTGTCTGAACCAGGATCCAGATAAGGAAACAATACCCGAGATCCCTGGTTTCCTTTCAGGTCAATGGACTGAATGAAAGAATTTCAATATCAGCTTCTGTTTTTACTGATTATTTGGTTTAACATTCACATTTACTATCACTGGGCTCTTTAGAACAAGGAAGCAATTTTAGATTATATTCTATATATAATAAAAGACAATTTACTTATCTGTTTGTTTTACTAACTGCTTTAAGTATATTCATGCAGTAAAACTGGATTATATTAGACACGTTAGCAAAGTAAGTGAATGTCACCTGAAGGACAACTGCAGTAAATTTGCTATATGGGCCACATCCAGAAATTTTGAAAATCTTTACCATTTCTCAAATAAGGGTCTCCAAATCAGTAGGAGTCAAGAGCAATAAACTTCATTTATTGAGCTAGAACTGTCTGACATTATTAGACATCTCAGTCATAAATGACAAGCCAGCAAGGTCAAAGCCACATACAACCCTACTGACTGCTATTTTCTCTCTCAGAGACAGGAACTTCTAGTCTTTAAACCAAAATAATCTGAGAAACAAGCCAGCAATAACTCTTATTCCAAAGCTGCTTGTAGCCAACTACTCCATCTGCATGAAGTTAAACGGTGACACTTTGCTACTCTGACTGCAGAGAGGTTTATACATTGAACTACGATTTAGACGGGCAGGAAACTGAAACCAAATGTTACCATAAATTAGTAGGACAGCACACAGTTTTGTCCTACTTTTGGATACTCTTGACAAGCTCTTGAAGGTTGAAGAGATCTGTGTTAGACAGAAGGTCCAGCCTTATGTACAAGAGATGAATAATAAGTATTGGCACTGTGGCAAGAGAAAGTCTCGGCTGCAGGAACAAAACAGTTGCGTATCGCAGTGTTGTCAGATACATTAAGTTATTCTGTAAAAGTTCTCTCACTTGTAAGCAATCTGGCAGTTTGTTAAAATTACCATGCAAAGTTGACCTAACACGTGTTCAGACTGTGAAATCCCATATAGCCCCCTTCTCTACATTTAATTCTTCTAAACTGATTTCACTCTAAATTCAATTAAACCTATTGACTAAATGTTAACCTGCAAGTCCCCGTCATGTGAACACAGGAGTATTTCACTAGGTGGGAGAGGGGTTCGGGTACTATTGGCTCTGAGAACGTCTTCATTACAGTACTGAGCAGAAGCAATCAATTCCAACAACGTTATAGCGAGTATCGGAAGCTATTATACTCCGGAGAAGTTACACGCATCTAGAAGTTAGTTTTTTCAAAGCTAGCTCAGCTATCCTGGCTTGGCACTGCATTGTGCTGCGCAGACAACAGCCCCTCTGTCTGCAGAGACCAAGGAAAGCAATCACCCCTGCTAGGAAGGGAAACGGAGCCCGAGCCCAGAGATTAATTGAGCCACTGGGATAAACAGATGCAACTCTGCTGAAGACAATGGCAGCGAGCCTGAAAATATCAATGGGGAATTTTGTTGCTATGTTGGCTCTTTTCTTTTTTTTTTTTTTTTTTTTTTTATAAATCAAGAAGTTTCCCAAGTGAGGGTGAAGGTAAAAAAAAAGGCTTTCCTTTCAGTAAAAAAAAAAACATTTTGATGACGTG
>Ga0181612_102815_pt1 | contig 14412 bp, 8 predicted proteins | sample HoacroProtozoa21_FD_119630 | JGI IMG/M metagenome (GOLD analysis project Ga0181612, IMG submission 119630) | Hoatzin crop microbial communities from Cojedes, Venezuel. Combined Assembly of Gp0051906, Gp0051904, Gp0051908 | reverse complement strand
CTCTCCCTTCATCTACCCAGCCAGTCATGTCATCATAGAAAGCTATCAGATTGGTCAGGCATGATTTCCCCTTGGTGAATCCATGCTGACTACTCCTGATAACCTTCTTTTCCTCCACTTGATCAGATGGCTGAAGCTATCACAGCTATACAAAGGCACTGATTTGTTCCTTCCTACTGACGAAGGGGAGCTCAGGGAGGAAAAAGTATTTCTCATTCATGGACAGACCTCAACACTGCTGTTGCTCAACTGCAAGGGCACTTTTTCTCCCCTCCATTGCCCTCCATGTAGTTATTTCTCTGACACTTCCTTTCATGAAATGATTTTCAACAGAGCAGTGTGCTCTGAATCCATGTGAGCCAAGGGCCCTGGCTTGGTTTTTGTCATCTCTGTTTTTCTTCCACCTTTTCAGTTGTCAAGGCTGCCAGAGCATCCGCTATGCCCTTCCCCTGTGAGAATGCCAATGGATTTTGACCTTGCTTTCCTTTCCTCTATTGTTCCTCTTACAGCATCTGCACAGGTATCTCTAGCCAAAACCACAAATTTGACTGGTGCCTTAGAAACATTTTTCTACTCCAGACCAGTCTCATCAGGCCAAATGAAAATATCAGGTGAGAAACATTCTGCGATGAGAAGGACATTTTTTGTGTATGTGGGATGATGCATTGCATGAGTTCTGGCTCCTCACGTAATTAATAATGTTCACTGATGCTAATAAATGCAACTTTAACAGAACATGAATTTGGTGTTCTAGTATGCTGGAACAGGCTAGCCTCTCTTTAATAACTTGCTATCCTCTCATTTTAATCCCTGTTCCTTTCCCACTTCCCAGCTGATTGTCCAATTCCTTCCCTGCACAATTTATACCTACAGCATAGGCTGAGTTCCTACTGACATCAATGGGGAGTCTGAATTTAGACTCTGCAATGGTGGGGAGAAACTTGCCCTTGGCTGCTGCATGCATGACTCATTACAACTGATATTTCAGATGTCCCAGATTATGACCTATTTTACCGTGTATTACTCACAGAGAATGAGTAAGACATTTCTGAGGCTGATACAAAACCAGTATTTTCAGTGATAGCAAGAAAGAAATGCTTTCTTACACATTAGATCAATTTTGGAATTCTTGTATCAATGATTAAAATTCCCTAGGGTCACCGTGCAGCCTCCCGAAGAACCGAATTGATTTTCATAGGCTACAAATCAGATCTACGGTCTTTACCTGAAATGCAAGGTGCACTTTTCCATACATAAGGGATCATCTAGCTGATGAAAGACCAAACAGGCCTCCATAAATAGATTTACTGTTTGGCAAAATTACAGGACTTTGGGTAATTCGTTCAGTACTGGCACAAGAAGTACTGTTTCCAGGCTATTCTGCAAACCTTGCGTGGAACAGGCCTTAGAGTCAGACAATCATTTAAGCATGTCCCTAAGTGCTTTGCTCATATAATATCATAGATCCATTGAAGTCACTGGAAGCCTTACCACGACTTTTATGGGCTTTTCATAACATCTTCTATGACTCAGTTTTCCAGGTATAAAATGTGAATATGGATAACAGCTCTTTCCTCCTATTATTTGTCAGGTCTATTTAGACTAGAAACTCTTCAGGGCAGATGTGTCTTCTATATGCAGGTCCTGTGCATGGAACAACGGTCCCCCAGCTCTGGAGGGGAACTAAGCACTACCATGACATTATGCTCCAGGTCAAACCAGTCTTAATTTACGGAAGCTCAAAAGCCCATGCTCTGCAGAAGGCCAGGCTAAATCACCAAACTGGTTACTCTTCTCACTCTGGAATTTAATAAGAGTAACTGGGAAACAGCTAGCGAAATGCCAAGACCTGCTCGGCTTTTCTGCTGCTACTGGAATTTCTCTGGCTCTGTGTACATGTGTGGATTTATATACCCCTTTAGATCAAACTTGCCACTAAGCCACTTGCCAATAAGCAAGTCTTGAGAGAGCTGTGGCTCAGATTTTGAAAAAATTTTGAAAAATGAAGTAAATACTTCAGTGTGTGGTTATGCTGAAATCAGTGCAAATATATCAGCTTTTCCAGGATCTGCATGGCAACTTTGTGAACACCTTTAAATAGGTCTTAACCACTGAATTAATCTTAGAAGAGACCTGAAAGAGCTTAAAGACATTTCTTCTTATTCTCTTTAACACTGTAATATACCTGTGTTGGCCTCTTTTTAACCATATGCTGCAGTATAATATGAACATAAATATGGAGGAATTCATAAAACATCAGCATTTTGATTTGCATTGTGCTTGGGCAAAAAAACTAATAAAACTAAAAAAAAAATATACAGGAAAAAAATCCCATGTTCACTTGCCTGTTTAATCTGCAAATGAAAGGCTGAGATAAGACACCGAGAAAGGAAAACACAAAATAAGAATGTTTACCATGCACACGAGCTTCATTAATACAGAAGCTCCTTATCTGGATCAGTCAAAAGATTCCATGTGGGTGAATTTTTCTACTGTGAAAAATAAAATTTTCTTTTGCAATCAGCATTATATAAAGCCATCAGTGTCTCCTGGATCATTTATCAATGTAAGTGTAAAATGAAAATTAGATATAAAGATTAAAAGATTTAACCTATTTTAATTATGTTAAGATTTAAAATATGGAATTTTTAAAAACTATGTTCAGGCTACCTCATGAACCCAAAATGATAGGTAGACTCCTAAGTATGTATGTTTTCAGTATTTTGTACTAATTAAATGGCCTCACCTAACCTGTATTTTATATCTATTATTTTAAATTTTGACTGATAGTAGGAATACTGTACTCTAATTCGATAATAAAAGTTCTAATGAGTTAGAATATTCAATCAAAGAAGGATGACGACTCTGAATAGAAATTAGGTATTTTCTATTATAACTCACTACCAAACAATTCCACCTAAAAACTGGATATAGCTTTATCCTAGAGGTTTGTACTAATGCCTTCAACAACCTCAGAAAGTGACAGTCATATTTCTGCTAAAATATCTTCATTATTTTAAGTGCTTATTTAATTTCGTTGTAAAATTCTGCTCTGGGCCAAGTGTAAGGGACTTACAACAGCTACAGGGAAGAAAACACACTGTAGCAATTACTTACATCTTCAATATTTCTGCAAAATCTTAGCACCAGTCTTTTCACGACTTGCTTGTTCAACGGGAAATTTAACCTCAAAAGTGCAAGAAGCAAGAGTTTTGTCTAAACCTCACTGAAGTAACAGAAAGACTTAGAGTGATTGCAATAAGCTTTTCAGAAGACAGAAAACATACAGTATCTTGGATACAGAATTTGTTCCAGAAAACATTCATCTGGCATACCACACCTTTCTTAGTTATGTTCATTTATGGTATTTTTAGAAGAGGATTTTCACAGCACAGATACATAAAAATGACTTATCAGTTATGCAATAAGAAATACCATAAATTTAAGACGAAAACCAGACCTCCAGTGCCATACTACTATTACTATTGCTGCTGCTGCTGCGGTGGCATGGGGTAGTTTCTAGACTATTCCAGCAAATATCCAGCTGGATGGAACTTCCTCTACTGACATAACACATACTTGAAAAGCAGAAAAAAAATTCTGATTCATACGCTCAGATTTTCAAAAGCCCATGGCATTTTTATGTTGAAAATACATTAGAAAGTAAGGACTTATGACGAACTCAGTCTAAAGGGCTGATCTCACTACTCTATATAGAAACAAAATATGCACACAGAATCACTTCACTGCCACTGATGTGACTGCAGCTGCCCACCTCAGATCCTTTCTTCCTCAATATCACTGCAGAAAGTACTCTCCTGTAATGTACTCTTTAAAAATTACACCATTAAATAGACACATACACAGGAATGATACATAGATTTTTTGTATTTCATTATGTGTCCTATGTGCAGTCTAACTTAGAAAGAAAGAATCTAAAACAGTATAAAACTTAACAGGATGGGGTTTTTTTCACTCTACTTTCATTTAGCATATGCAATAGATCTCTTACAGTAATTGTTACTAATTTCTTTTTCCTGTACACAGATACTTTAATACTTACAAATGAGGCAACAAAGAAAGTCAATTTGACATTTAATGTTCTGCACAGAAATCACAGACACTCTGCCAAGGAATTAATTAAAATTACAGTCACATAATAATGACACCAACAATAAATACTCATATACAGGTAATAAATTAACTCAATAATTCAGCCAGAACACAGGTGTAAATAACTACATGAAAATAACAAACATTTTATAATAGTGCTTTAAATGCTAGTCCTGTTTTCAATACTGTATTTCCTTCCTTGGTTGTTCAAAATAATTATGCTTTAATGGGATGTTAAGATTTAAATTTATTAAAGAATCTGGAATAAATTGGTTGGAAACTTCTTAAAAACACTGCAGAAAGATTTACAGACTTCTTCAAGTTCTGCCTTACTCATGAAACCCAAAAATCACAGAATAAAAGCACTGGATGTGTGTGTTTACATATATATATGTGTGTGTATATGTGTGTGTATTTGTGTGTACTTCTACATATTGTATATACTCACAAACATATGGACACACACACACAAAATGCATACATGTATACCTGCAGGCTCAAACATCTTTCTTCCAAATACATTTCATTCAGAGATGCAAGATCATTCCTTCAAAACACTTTTATGAAAAAATATGATCCATATGTGAACTGCTTTGATTCTGATTAGCAGCAAGTCTTCAGCTTCTATCTGCTAAATTGTAGTAGTGTGTTGCAGTCCTGCATAAGCAAAACCCCTGTCACAAGGAAGCAGCAGATCGCTGATGCCACCTTGCCACAGGGAGGACATCCCAAGAGGACCTGATGTCCTTTTGGGCTGCTGTGTGTGTTTGTGCCAGAAAGAAACCTCATCAACCCATCCTTACAAGGAAAGAAGTCAGAAAGGCCACGTACATCTACCCTTTATACAGTGGCTTATATAAATACCTTATTTTGTCCCTCTTACAGATGTTTCTGAGACATAATTTGGAAAATAATTGGAGTCATTCTCACTTCAGAACCTCGGCCTTGTCTGCACTAGCTGCTGCAGGTAACCTTGCTGCTAAATCTGGTGACAACACATGTTGCTGACACAGGAATATCACCCACAAGTCCACACAACACCTGGACAATGTATTAACTGACTATTGCAATCCTCCAGAGCTTTCCTTAAAATGGATTTTGTAAGCACTGAGTTACCAGGTGCTTTTGATTTGCTGGCACAATATTTGGTAGAGAACTTGATCAGAGGTTGATCGACAGGATACTGCAGGATCACAACTGTATTGGCAAAAACCACGGCATACTCCCAAGTTACCAAGAGGTAAGAACCAAGTTACCAAGGCAAGAATGGTTTTACTCACATCACATTTATTGCAAATGATTTCCTGGATAATTAAAATAGTATCTAAAATAAAATAGAATGTCACTAACCCATATAAGGGAGATTCAGATTGTCCTGTATCTTTCACTGTAGAGAACACATTTCTTTAAACAACTTGGCCTAATTTACACTTAATGTTAAAATAGGCCTTTTAAAGCAATGCTTTTGAGTATCTTCAAAATTTAATATTTGGTCCACAGTTTTCTTTCCTACATTGTCGTAAGAATGTGCTACTTCTTAGTAGGACTCAGAGATTCTTAATTTAAACTCTAATCAACATTTTTCAGTTGTCATTAATCCATAAATTGTCCAGCATATGCCTTCCCCATAATAAAATATATTTTAGACACGTTAGCTATCTCATGCTGAAAAAATATGAACTAGTTTATTGTCATTTCTATTGTAAGTATAGAAATCAGTTTGGTACTTATCAGTTTGGTAGAATAGGTTCATTACGACAGTAGTAAAGTGTATAAAAAGTAATGACATACCAGTCTTCCCCTGGGCCTTGGTCTGAAGAAACCTTGTACTGTATGGTCACAAAATACACTAAGGGCCTTCAAAGACAAATAAAAATTAAGTCCTGCTTAAAACTGCAGTTACTTTCGCTGCCTTGACTGTATCTTTATAAAATAAAAAAAATCTCAGTAATAATCTTAGAACGTTTTTAATACTAAGATCATAATTTCATTGGTGTGCATGAAAAGACCATACCAGCTATTCATTAATATATATATATCCTGTGTCCAACAATGGCCATATTCTTTACAGAAAAGTGCAAAGATCTCAAAGCTATCAATTTCAGAGGAATTAGTATATAGCATTTTTTTTTCCTAAGCATCTTGGTCAGTAGCTACTGACCAAGATGCTTAGGAAAAGCATCAGCTCAGATGATGCTTTTCCTAAGCATCATCAGCTCAGACATAAAATACATTTCTTTACTGCAATTGTTATCCCATCTAACAGGCCTTTGTACCACTGATACTGATACTATATGTGTGTGCAATAGAACCAGAAATTATGGTTACAGGCATGATTTTTTGCCATTTGCCTGAAAAAAAATATTCTAAAACTAATGTATTGCCAGCAAAAAAAACCTGTATCAGAGAGGATAAAGGACAATTTTCAAATTACGTGATTAATTTTCTGTTGGTCAATAAGGCTAAAACAACTTGTGCAAGTTGAGGAATTTGTCAGTAAGTTCTCTTTAAGTACTCTCCAGATGGAGATGATGTAAATTTAAGAACGTAGCTGTCTTGTTTCCATAGCAGGGGAAGGGAATCAGCGAGCCAAGACAGGCTGATAGGCTTTCTCATAATTTGTTATTTCAGGGGAAGGGAACCAATGAGCTGGGATAGGCCTTAACACAATATTGTACCACCGCAGCAGAAAGGGGATCATTAAAGCCAAGATGGGCCGTGGTACAATTTTTGCTAACCCTGCGAAAATACATTTGGCATTTCTTGTGGTGAGACAAGAACTAACCAAACTGCTGATTTAGCATAACTATAAGGCCTAGAACATCTATAAACTGCGGCGGAACTGCTGAACTAAAAAATGGTTGATTTAACACAATAAATAGCACATAGGAAATATAACGCAGTAACTGCATGGTTAAAACAGCTGCAGAATGAGGGGAAAAGGAACTATTTGAAAGGAACATTGCCTTTGGAATATGGAATTTAAAATTCAGTATGGGCTATTGAAAAGGGAAAATATGAGAGTTGGTTTCAGGAAACCAGTTTCCCAGAGAAACTGGGAAACTGACTCAGCAGAAACAATGAACAATGAATCTGTCTGGGAAACCGAGGAAGTGAAGAACAGGCGGCCATAGGTTAGAGACTCTTGATAAAAGACAACTCAGAAAACTGCCAAGGTGGGATCAGCAGAAGCAGATTGGCATTAAAAACCTCGGCTGCTAAGAATCAGGTGCTATGGAAGAAAACACCTACTCCAGGAAGCCTTGGGATGCGAGGTGGGATGCCGCTGGGAGCCCCGTGCTGTGAGTGCGAGTTCTCAGGACCAACAGCGGTGCCTGATGGGCTACAGCAGGTTGGGAGAGCGCGAGGATTTAGGAATGCTTGTTGTAACCATGACACGGTGCCTTTAATATTTCTGTGGCTGCATGCCAAGTAGTTTGCTATAGCTTTCCATGACCACTATCGTCATTAGCGTTATCTTGTAAGACTGTTAGAGCCATTTACCATCTACTGCTATTCTTGTAATTACCTCAGTATCCTAAATTGTCTATTGTTATTGATTACTTGTGGCTATCAGTCTCACAGTTAAATATTGATAAATCACAGTTGCATTTGGTACTGCTATGCTTAAATTTATACAAGCTATTAATCAACGTAAGTTTTTAAAAGCTGTCCTATAAACTTCAGGTAGCCACAGGCCCTTTATTCACTTGATGTGGTCCACTCCCACCTTTCCCCACTTACAGATCAAATGAGGCAAAATTATTTGCCACTGTGTATGGAAAATGCCCCAGTCAGATGCTCTTTGGACAAAAAGTTAAATTCCTAGCTAAACAGGTTGTGATCAAAATCAGAGCTAACACAGGAGATGGGTACAGCAATACAAAGGAAGAGCATAACACAAGAGTTGTAAGAGCCACTATGCACTTCTCAAAACTCTGGTCCCACTGACTGCTGAGTGAAGATTTCAGCCAACGTAAGTCACACTATGTAAAACACGGGTCTCATCTATTTTAACATCAGTCTGCAAGGCTGGCAGAGGCCAGGCTCAAATCAAGGGGCAGCATGAAGAGGAAAGCAGCGTATGCTGAGGACACGCTGAGGAGCAGCAGGAAAGCCGAAGAGGAAGATTGCTCTTTCCACAGGGAGCAGCTACTGGAAGGGACACACCGAAAGGAGCCACCTCTGGAAGGCTGGTGGATACACAGGTTGGCTTAATCAGAAATATAAATATATATTGCTATATTATTTTCATTCCTCACTCAAAGATTATAACAAACTCTGCACAGAAGACTAGCAAATAAGATTTCACCATGGTTTTGGACAACTGACTTTCTCTTTTTCTCGCTACGGTGGTAAGTCCTCTGTCCGTCCTTCTTTCTTCAGAAAGACATGACTTCAGCCATGTAAAAGAAAGGCAACCGTTGATTTAAGTATCTTACAACATTGGGTATGTCAGCCACTGTACTGGGTGTTGGTGGCGAGGCACTGCAGGGACGCCTGTGAGGAGAGGTCGGGGCTGCCCCGTGCCGGACACCGCCGGTTCCAGCCAGTTCCAGCCAGCTTGGCAATGGCCCCACTGAAAGGCACAGCCGCAGCTTGTAACTGATGCCGGTGGCACCTCTGGGAAAGCGTGTCTAAGAAAGGGCAAACCGCTGCCTAGCAGTAAGGGAAAATGTGTGAGAGCCCCAGGAGTCCCCAGGTCAGGGAGGACGGAGGTGCTGTGGGCGCTGATGGATTCTCCACAGCAGCCCGTGGGGAGACGCGGGTGGAGCAGCTATGCAGTGGAGCAGGTAAGCACGCCACAGAAGGTGAAGAATCCCATGGCAGGGCAGGGGAGAAGTGTGAGGAGGAAAGAGCAGCAGAGAGGAGCTGTTACAGAGGGACCGCAGCCCCCATTCCCCAACCCCCAACACTGCTCCGGGGGGAGGTTAGAAGAGGGGAGCGGGGCTGAGCCTGGGAAAAAGGAACAAGAGGAAGGTGCTGTTTTAAATTTTGTCTTTGTCTCTCACTATCCAATTCTATTTTAACTGGTAATATACAGATTTTCCCCAAGTCGAGTCCGTTTTGCCTGTGATAGTAATAAGTGATCTCCTTGTCTTTATCTTGACCTACCGCTTTCCCACCTCGTCCTCTCGCCCTGCCCTGTTGTGGAGGGGGAGTGAGAGGGCTGAAGAAGAGAAGGCTGAGAGGGGACCTTATAAATGCTTATAAATATCTCAAGGGTGGGTGTCAGGAGGATGGGGCCAGACTCTTTTCAGTGGTGCCCAACGACAGGACAAGGGGCAATGGGCACAAATGGAAGCACAGGAAGTTCCAGCTGACCATGAGGAAGAACTTCTTCCCTCTGAGGGTGATGGAGCACTGGGATTCTGGCTGCGTGGGAACCTGGCCACAGTTGAACGCCAACCCACCACCACCACTACAAAAACTGCAGACGTGTTAAGAGTGTGTCTTGGCACAGTGACTTGTGCAGGCAAGGTTTGCGTGAGACTTAGATACCACTTAGAGTCAGATAACCTACCTCATTGTAAAAACTAGCTTTCACGCACTGGTATACAATGAAGTCATCAAATATTTTAACTAATAGAACCAAGTATTTTACTTCCACCCACAGGAAACTATATTGTAAAAGTGTGACTAACTTTTCTGGAATAAATCCTTTGAACTGTTATATTACTTTTTCCACATTTTCACTCCCACCAATTTTCTTCAGGATAGGAAATTTTGGAACTAACATAAAGACAAATCAGAGGCTTTTTTCAATAGTCTGGCACTTAGAATAGCTTTTTAACATTAAGCACAATGGTCAAAAAGCATGTCTTGAAAGCAGCTGAAAACACCGCGCAGAGAAAATACCACTTTTCTGCCATGGCTTGGTCTCTTTCGTCAGATCTGTTTTCAGTCTGCAAGGATGAACTAACAAGAAAAAAGTAGAGGAAACTACCTGATTTGTTGGGGTTTTTTTGTTTGTTTGTTTTTTTTATTTTTAAAAATTTGTCATATACTTGCGTTATTTCACCAGCCAGTGCTGAAGCCTTGCCTTGAAGTGGCTCACTTAGGACAAAATCCTCTCAGTAAGCAGTATGGTAGTCGTCGTAACTGGCAAGCCATGCTTGCAACCATGGTGACAGAGGGCATCAGTTGAAGCTTCCAGGAAACTAACACTTTTTTAGTCCATGTTTAACTAAATTCATCCCCACCCTGATTGTTACTGGTGAGAAACTACAGGTGAGGCACGAGGTAGTGTATTCTCATCCACAGCAGAAGTACTATCATTAAGGGCCACTGGAATCAGTCCATTGATTCCTTACTTGCAGAGCACCAAGTGAGAAGCTGAAGTTCATTAAAACAGTAGTTCTGACTAGCTTGGCTGGAAATTGCAATGCTGGGTTTATTACATAACGTATTCCTCTGGTGTATATTTTACTTACCATAGATTATGAATTAATAGAGGCATGATTTTAGATAAAGGGATAGAAGGTAAATGTCAGTAGATGATAATATTCTCTGTATCAACATAACTTCTCATGTTGACTCTGTAGAGCCTTCCCTTGAGGCCGTATCTGGCAGGCTGTGATTTATGAAACAGTTTAAGGTGTATATTTGATAACCAACTATTCTAATTAGGTCCATCATTATCAGTCTTATTGATAATTTTGGTTTCATTCCAGTATCTATTCATGTCTATGAGAAGGCTCTGTATTTATCAAGGGAAAGTAGGTCATATTTCAGTCTAACTGGCTTTCAGTAGCTGTCATTAGATCATCTTAAAGAAGTGGAAAGTTCTCAGCTCTAGAAAAAACAAGGACGCTGACTTTGGCCTCTGTTTTGTTTTTTGGGTGGTTTTGGTTTTTTTTTCCCCTCCTGACAGCCCCAGGTGAACCAAATTTGGCATATCTAACAAGCTTTCTGGCATCTGACTATTTATCATGGCACTGGAACTTGAGGATGGTAGTAGGATAGGCTTGAATTCAAGTTAGTAATGTTTCCTCAACCTGACAATTTTATTCTAGTTTCTGTAAATAAAACCAACACATTTTATATTCTATTTCATTCCCACATAATTTACTATTACTGTTAGGCTTCTTTGTGTCTTTACTACTTCAAAAAAAAAAATCTGTGTCTTTTCATATCTCTCTTATTTTTATATTAACAATCTATTCTCTCACCAGATGCAAACCATTTGATGTTGCTAAGCTCACACACAGCCATTGTTATTGTTATCAGTATTAGTAATGGAATCATTATCATTCTCATCACTAAAAGCTAGCTCATTATCTGATAAGTCAAAATTTCCTCCCAAAGATTTTGAGGTATTTGATTTTCCTCATTTGTATTCTCAGAAGTCACTTCTTTCTCACTTGCTGGAGATGAAAATGCACCTTCCATAAGTAAGCTGCCATTCTGCTCATTATGCAGCTTTGATTATTAATTTTTTTCTCCTTTGTAGCACAAGAATGATTGCATTTTTAACTGGTTTGTGGCTCCCAAGGGATGTCTTTTGAAAAACAGCTATTAGGGGTTAAGATGTGATTATGTGGGCTTGAGACAACTACTGATTCAACTACTAAATCCATGGGAGCTGGTTAGACTGACAGTTGAACTATAGCATCAGCTGGTGGGCGGGTTCTTGCGGAATAAACTTTGGAAAGAGTTTGAAAGAATGATACTGGTGACAAGCTGGCCTTTCACTAGGGCAAAAGGTGAAAGAATATTTCCCTTCTTTCTCACCCCAGTTTCTCACACATGTTGACTTGTCCACAACTTAGTCCAAACTCCTATTAGCCAAGTGATTTGCAACAGCTCAGACAAGCTTCTCAGTGCTTGCTTTCACTTTGTGATTGGGTGGCTATTTCCTCTTCTGTTAAGTTCCAATTCTGCAGATGTATATGCTGAATTTTCTCCCTCTGTAGATTGGCAACTCCATGGCTGCTCTTGATCATAACTAATCAACTGTTCTGCTGTAGAATATTGACTGTCTTCACAGCTACCTACAGGATAAGGTTATAGTTTGCCCAACTTTCTGACATCAGGTTTTGTTTAGTCCCTCTCTGATTTCCCCTTGACAATATACAAAGGGTGAGATTTTCTTTCCAGAAAGGCTTGTTTGATATGGGAATCCTTTTCTGATCTTTCACACTCATAGTACTCCTCTTACAAAATGCTACTTCATTATGTAATTGGCGTCAGGAACAGACTTCTTTGACGAGAAATGCCAATGCATCAAGTGTGCAGGGTATTTGGGAAGAAAACGCAATCAGTCTGGGGCAGAGGGTGAGTTGTTTCGGTTCTGTTACTCTGTTCTGCTTTTCTCTCACAAAGAAATATTTCTGATGATGTGGTATACAAAAACTACCTGATGTGTGAGCTGTAAGTGGCCTTTTAAAATTCAATTAACTTTATTTAATGGGATTCATGCGTTTGTAATATCAAGAACTCACATTACTGAAAATTAGTTTCAGTAATGTTCTTCTAATATTACTGCACAGCTATTTGTTGCCAAATGGAAAGAAAGCTAATTACTGGACTTTGTTTCTCACACAGCTGACGCTGCTTTACCCATCTTCCCTCATATGACATGAGATTATGCATGCATGCTACTAAATCATATTTTAAATCTGAGATAGCCGATCCCTTTACAAAACTCAGCACTTCTCTTTGTTTAGCCAGAGACATTCGTAGCCAGAGAAAGAATTTAGATTCTTGATTTCCATTTGTTTCTCAGACTTTAAATTCTCCACTTTAACACAAATTATGCCTAGAGAAAAGTCTTTGCATGTGCCGTCCTGGCATCAGCCAGCTAGCCAGGTCACAGCACTAGGCAGATCTCTCTAAGAGCTCTACATATGGAACTCACCATTTTTTCCCAATGTACTGAGAAAAGACTACTTAGTATTGAATTCAGCCAGCCTTTCGGAGGAGAAATCCAGAGTGGAGACATGTTTGAAAGCTTTAAACTTTGCTTCTTCCCAGAAAACAACACAAATATTTTAAGGATCTCGAATATTTTCACAGGTCTAATAGCTCATTTCTCAATTTGGAAAAATTGTGGCTTTAAAATGTCACGCAAGTATTTTGCCTACAACAGAAATGTCAGTATTATAAAGTAAACCTGTTAAAAATAAATTTAATGTATGGGAACAAAATTAATCCATTTCAAAGCCACTGGAGTCACAGTCTGAGTGGAAAGATGGAAACCAATGAGTGATAATTTTTAAAGACACATGACAAAACATATTTCTTTATCACTACATCGACTGCATGGAACCTGAAAATGGCATTGGATTTTGTTTAATGGGAATTCATATTTTCTTTGCATTTTGCTGTAAATTGCAGGCTAATCAAGGTTAAAAATGCAATACTAAATGTGGCCCAAACTATGGCAATTTAATATCAAATTTATACCTGCTTTAAGAAGATGCAAGACAGACTGCATGCAGAATGTTGTGCATATTGGTTCATTTCGGACCTGTAACAGATTACAGGTTTTTCACAAAAAAAAAAATCATACTTAGTAGACACATATAACTTCTCTATTTTTCAGTACTGATCAACCTGCAGAGTATACTATGTTGGCTAAATTAAATACGTTGGATAAAAAAAATGAGAAACAGAAAAAAAATTAATACAAACCATACAGTAAGGTGTTTTCTTCCATTCCTTCTCTCGTCTTACTGTTTTGGCTGTTCTGTTAAAGGGCAGAGAAAGTGGATGGTAATTACAAAAAACTCCAACCAATAAACATATAACAACTTGCATTTACACATTTTAATGCCTTTCATGGGAAAAAGATATCAAGGACTTAAAAACTTTACATGGACTGTATACATATTTGTCACAGGAAGGAACTACCATACCACATCCATGTTTAACTGTGCATTTTAGAGGAAATTTGATTTATTTCAAAGTTTTCCCAAAAGACCTACAGAAAGGAGACTGGTACACTGACCTGAAGGACACCATCTACAGAAGCAGAATGCTGGGTTCCCTGGGATCTCTTGGGCACCTGCCACCGGAGCATTGGTTGGTTGCCTGAGAGCTAACCATTCAACAGAGAATGCACTTAGCTGCAGACCACAAGTCAGTTGTTCACTGGAGCTTGGCGATGACTAATTGATCGCTAGTCAGCTGATAAAGTACTTCCCAGTGACATTCATCGCACACCTCAGTTCTTGCAAGGTCAGCAAATATTTAATGTGACAAAGCAGTTTCAACATGAAATTAAGCACAGAGAAAGCAATGTAATTGTTTATTACTTACCCAAAATGATGGGGGATTTAACTAAAACAGTTAATT
>Ga0181612_159888_pt1 | contig 14414 bp, 6 predicted proteins | sample HoacroProtozoa21_FD_119630 | JGI IMG/M metagenome (GOLD analysis project Ga0181612, IMG submission 119630) | Hoatzin crop microbial communities from Cojedes, Venezuel. Combined Assembly of Gp0051906, Gp0051904, Gp0051908 | reverse complement strand
TAATCTTATTAGTATTATTAGTATAATTAGTAAAACTTTTTATATTCAATTTGTAAGTCTCTCTCCCTTTTCCTCCTTTTCCCTTCCTCTGGTGGGAAGGTGAAGTGTTAATAAAGAGCGTCTGTCACTCAGTTTATTGATGCCCTGTTTTAAACCATGACATGCTTGTAGGCCACTCTAAATGATTAGGTGTTCATTTAACATTCAGATTTGGTAGTGAAAACAGAACAAGGCTCTGACTCCTGCCTCTGTATCATTAGGAGGAGAGTATGATCAGCCTTTTATCACACTCGCTATAGGAAATGTGCCTTAAAATACTTCTACTTCCATTTGCCCATAAAAGCTATAGTTTATATTAAGATCTAAGAATTTGCTTTATTCTTAATTGATTCAGTTTTGCAAACCTCATAATCAGGTAGGAAAATGATTGTTGTTTCCTTCTTGTAGGTGCAGGAGGTAAAATACAATCTCTACCCAAATTCACATGGCAGTGTGTAGGAATATAAGGAATACAAGGAATTTGTTGTCCGGCAATACTTCATTTTCCTGGCAGGATAAACATTACATTTTCTAGAAATTAATGTAAAGCAACGACCTTCATGAAAACTACTTGCTGGATAATAAATGGAGTTGATTCAAAGCACAGGACAATAAAAAGGTCTTACTCAGTTTATGATTTCACTTAGACAAACAGCTATAAATGTTAATTTCTAAGGTAAAAGTCTGTTGACTTTAGATGAAGACAAACAAGGGATGTCTTTAATGCTGTCAGATTTCTTGAAAATGCAATGAGCTGGTGAAATAGTTCCACTGACAATACACACTATAATATCAATTTTGATTCAAGCTTGCTGTAAGCCATGTTTGCTTTAAAGATTATAGACATAGTTGATGTGGGAATCAAGTATAGGTCAGATGATGATTTAAGTTGCCAAACCTTTGTATCTCTGTCTATCAAATCCTTCAGTAATATGTGAACTCAAATGTTTATAGATTCTAGTACAGCCGTTGAAAATTAATCCTTAAAACAGGTCGGCCTAAGACTGACTGATATAAATTTAGAAGCAGAGTTTGTGTGTAGAGATGAATATGATTTCAGTGATTAGAATTCACAGGACATCCCACTCAAGACTGATCTGGAAACCGAGCATGTAGGGCATAGTTGGAGGGAGATAGTTATTGAAATAAAATACATTTTGCAAAATGACTAGAATTTGCTGATGACACAAATGATAGGGGAGGGAGATATAGAACAGAGAAACATGATGCCTTAGCTACACTAAATTCTTAGGCAGATGACTGATACAAAAGACCTTCATTACAAAAGTAAAAATATATGGGCCCAGGAATTATTTTAGGATTTACAAATAAGGACCAACAAATAGATATGTCCTATGATCCTTACTATCTAAAATAAAATCTTCATTTACATTCTCACCCAGGATTCAAACCAAACTCAAAATACCTTCTTCAAATTTCAAGAAAGGGCAGTTGAATCCATTAAATGATGAAACCCAAAGCATTTCTCCTAACTGTATGTTGAAGCCAGATTTTTTTTTCCTTAGATTCTGAATATACTATATCTATCATCAAGGTTTGCCAACCAAATTGCAATTTTCATGTCTATTTCATATAAGTTTTCATGTCTCGCACAGTACACAACGAAATCTTACTAAGCTGGGTTCGGCACTGCAGTGGTTGGGACAGCACAGTATTGCACTGCTTGTTACTCTGGGATATGTTTACATTGCATATGTAACTTGGACCAGAGCTTTAGGCATTTCTCTACTGAAATGGCCTTGCAAGCACGGGTCTCCTTGAAATGGAGAAGGCACAGAGGAAACCAGTGTCAAGTATTTACAGAACGCTTTACAAATACCTGATAAACGGTATTAGTGCTCTGCTCCAAAGTCACTCTGTGTTTGCCGTATTTGCTGTTTTAGGTGGTTCAGCTAACAAACTGCTGAGAGATTCTGCAGTATGCAAAGGAGGGATAGTCTTTCAGAGGAAAATGGAAAAGAGATGAGAGGCCAAAAGGAGGACTTTGGGTTACACAACATGACATTGCTTTCTCAGGGAATACTAAGGATTTTGTGTTCAGCACTGTCAGCTCTTTTTAGTAATCGGTAAAGTGTTAAACCTCATTGCCTTGTGCATACCAAAAACACTAGATTTCTGCAACATGGTAACAATAAGTACTTTAAAACTCTACAGACGCTGTGCTTAGTTTTTACTATCTGATCAGTCAAGATGACAGCTTGTGATAGGGAGGGCTGAGTAGTGGTGATGTTCTTGAGAAATCCTGTTTTTCAAAGATCGGTACAGGTGGTAATACCCTGGTAACCAAGGAAATATGAAGGAGGACCAATTCGCGTATACTGAAATTAGGCTGACTTTTGTACAGCAAGGCTGGAATGGATTGATCTTATGCTAAAGTTTTTACACTGTCTATAGGCCTGAGGTAGGCGATGCCTTCCTGGGCTGAATTCAGAGGCCCAGGGGCGGAAGTGCTCTTGACTTGCTTTAGTGTTTTAACAATGCAAACAGAAAGCTTGGTATGGACTGAATCTAGGCACTACGCTTTTCTTCAGTTTTCCCAGTTGTGAATACTGCAGCCAGCAACATTGCACCCAGATGGAATATACGTTGTATGTCCAAAAATATTATTTCAACAAAGTCAGGATTTAGACAACTGAATGTAGTCTGAACCAGTCATTTCCCAGATATAGTCAGGAGGGATATGCTGTGGGGATTGTAGTATAATATACAATCACTTTTCCTTGTATAAGGAGCACAATAGAAACATCCTTAAATTCTTGAGTTACTTTTCCTTTTTGCAGACAATAGAGTGCTGCACTATGTCATGATATCAATGCATAGACAGACTGAAATTGCATTGGCTTGATTTTGCTGCCGTATTTCGTACTGCTGTCTAAATTGCTTTCCAGTATCACTCCTGTCTTCACTGCCTAGCTTTCTCTCTGCCTGGAAAATTTATGGTTTATGTTCTTTTGTCCCCATCTAATTATATTAACCTGAATTCTTCTTTTTTTTTTTTTTTTTTCTCCCTCCCATTGTGTCTTGTCCACATTTCTAAATCTTCTCCACTTTGTTTTTTCTACCATCTTATCCATTCCAGTTCTTTCTTCCTGTCATAGGCTCATAACTTTGGTGGAGACAGGTAAAAAATTCTTCTATAAAATCATTACTGGGGATGAAAATTTAAGTAATTAATTAATGAGTTTTTTAGAATCAATGGGGATGTGGAGCTTACTGAGAACAGACCATGAAAAAAAGGCTGGGAGTGAAGAATCCTGAGCTGCTTCAGTACTTCTTAAAATGTAAATTATAGAAAAGTAGGTCTGTGGGAAATAACAAAGGCTGAGAAATGGAAGAAACTTGTTGATGTGATTTACTGAAGAGAAGACTCAAATAATTTGAAAATGTAGGATGCCCAGAATTTACTTTAATTTACTTTTCTTTAAGTAAATGCAAATACTTTCTAGAGATTTATCTCAGATAGGAGACAATAAACTGTCAAAGGATAAATAATGGGTAAAGAAAAATCTTGCACAGGTATTCAGAAGAAAGGTAAAGCCAAGCAGTGGGAAAAACAATGATGAACAAGAGAGATCATCATTGAAATTAAGGAATTAAGGAATAGAGTGGGAATAGTGAAAAGCTGAGGAGTTTTTCACCTTGTAAATAAAAATAATAATAAGACAGCTTTCAGCCACATAAATAATAAGATAAAAGGTGAGGACTATGGAACATGTTCCAAATACCAAGGATGCATATAAGGCTAAAGAAAGTGTATGAACCAGAGAGTAAATGAATAGTTTATTTACAGTTTTGATCTGGACAGTAATGTATATATGGATAGTTGTAGGTGCTCATGAAACTGCACACTGAGTAATGAAAGCTGCCATATCTGTGATGAAAACAGTGTTTGGACTACTAATTGGTTAAAATTTAACCACCATTTGAAAATACAAAAAGAACTGGAAAAAGAATTTTCAAACTCAGTAGCAATGACTTCAGTTATTTTTTTAGTAGGGAGTTGGATTTAGGACATGGAAAACTACAAATAAAATACCAACCACACAGGAGTGTGGTGGGGAGGCAGTCCAGGAAATATCTGTTCATTGCAGTCTCAGAATGTTATGTAAAGAATGCAGGTACAAATGATACATGAACTAAAATTTACAACGGTTTTTTCAAAGGTGGTTTCTATCAAATGAACTTAATAACTGTTAAGATAACTGATTTCTTTCAAAAAGGTAAATTAATGAAATTTGTATAGCTATGTTTAATATTTTCGTTAATGAGCTGGGTGATGTTGAAAAGTAGAGGTGATACCAATTCCAGCCTTACTACCACTTTGGGGAAAAACAAGATTATCAGGTAACATATCTTCAGGGGGTGGAGTGATAGCAATGAAATAGATCAGATCAAGTACAAGATCATGTACATTGGAAGGGATAGCAGAATATTTGTTTTAAGAAAAAGCGGTTCATCAATTTAGTATGATGGAAGAAGAACAAACCTAAATGAGCAAAATGGTGGTTAAATATCAGCCATGGAAAAAAAGTGGCAGTTTTGCAGTATATAATGTGAGATATTTTTAGGAGAAATGTTATTCCAGACATTGTATAGGTGCTTTACAAGGTTGTTAGGAGGAGCACAGTTAGAATACAGTAATAATGTGTTAAGGAATCTGTATTTAAAACAAACTAACAAAATCTGCTGAGACTGGAACAGGAGCAAAGAAGGACTTCTTGTACAACTAGAGGAAATGGAGGACTCATCATATATAAAGAGATTAAAGGGAATTGGTTTGTTCAGCTTAGCAAAATAAAAGTTGCGAAGGGTATGATTATTTTTGATAAATACATGCAGGAAATAAATGCAAAGGCATAAATACTCGAGGACAGTTCTTACAGAAAATTAAACGAATACAAATGTATAAATTTAAACTAGAAATTATAAATAGTTTTCTAATCAACAAAGGAAGATTTGGAAAGGCTTACATAGCAATGGAGGAATCTAAATTGCTTCCAAACTTGATGAAGCTGATGAGTTTATGGAAGGTATTTGTAATATGACAGGAATGATTTTGATGTAAAAAACAAAGATTTTTTTTTGTGGAGCTTTCTTTCATTAATCTTGCTTCTCTGAAAATGCTTTTATTCCACAAAATATATTAGTTGTTTTGACAAAAAAAGACCCTAACAAAACCCAGATAAAATCCTGTGAAGCCATTTCTTGATCCTCTTTCAAAGCTGCCCTAAAAAGTCATTCCCTCATGTCATGGCTGAATAGTAGATATAAGGAAAATTTACAATTCTAATTAACAATTCCATTAAGATATGGTTGTGTCTGAATATCTGCATGCATTGCCTCTTTTTTTCCTCAGTCCTCATCTGTTAAAGGCATAATATTCTTCACTAAGAATCAGATAAACAGGTTAATAAAACTTCAAAATAGAGGGTATTGTCTATAGTGACAAAAAAAAATAAAGTTGAGTATGATGGTCTAGTACTTGGAAGGGGAAACTGAAGGATTTGGGGAGCTGTTTAAGTGATATCAGATCCTCCTTGTGTATAACTGTTTTTGACAGTGGAAGAGAGAGAAAGTAAAACAACCCAGGAGAAGCAACTATGAAAAAGTGCCAATATCCATTCCAGTCCTGAATTGCATTTGTAATTGCCAGAGTACTGAAAATTTATAAGTGTCAGAGATCCAAAGGAGTGTTTTTACATCCACAAACTGAAAAGAGACTAAAAAAATAGCAAGGTAAGCTGTATAGGACAAAGTTGAGATGATCATGCAATGAACAGGGTACTTAGGTACATGTTAGAGGAGATAGGAACGTCTAGGTTGTGGGTACCGTTGAGGAATCATTTTGAGTCCTGCACCTTGACAGTTCCAAAGCATTTTGACAAACAACCTTCAGGAGAAACATAAATAATATGAGTAACATTCAGAGGTAACTGGAGGTTTTGGTGTCTCCAAATTTTGAATATTAACATGTAAGGTCATCTAAGTCCAGCTGCTGAAAATCAGACAGTAAATGATTTGTATCTTGATTATTCGGTAAAGTTTGCACTTTTTAACAGGAGATATGTACTTTGACAGTATACAAGCAAAAGACTGCATAAATAGAAAGTCAAAATTATTAGATATTCAGTTATGATGAATGTTTTCTGTAGGAAAATCTTTACCCAAGAATAAAATTCTCCCCAACAAGGAGGAAGAAACAATAGTGGTCTGTTACACTACTGATCGAGCAATGAATTCTGACTGGGGAATTAATGAGGACATAACTGAAGTCAGAGAGGTTCACCTTTCCTGAACTCATTCCAGGTCTTAATTTGTATCAAGTATATTTGCTGTGCTTGTACTCAGAATGTGAAAACAATATAAGCATAATACTTCTGTTTAAACATACAACTTTGACTACTCTTGCATGATCATGGTGAGTCCTTATTTGCAATTCAGTGAATAATGGAAAGGGTTGTCACAGTGTTTGAACCTGACACTTTGGTACAATGCAATTTCAAAGAAGAGACTTCTGTCAGACATGCTGATCAGTCATTTCCCCTATTAGAGCTGACAGTGCTAAATAAAAGGCTTTTACACAAATCTTTATAATGGCAAAAGCCCTCACAATAATATGCGAGGCTATATGCTGTCAACAAAGAAAACAGCCTCTGAGTGAAAAGTGGTAGAGTCGATACCTACAATATCGCCTGTCAAACTTGAACTGAGAATCAGTACAGTGTTTGATAAGAGAAGGAGCCTTGTCTAATTTTACTGATTCAAATGGGAATTTTGCTGATGGTACCACAGTGACACTGAGATCTGGAGTATCATGGACAAAAAATGTGTGGAAATACAAACAGGTTCATACAGGCTTCTTTGTTGGGCCTTTGTGTTGTCTTCTTCTGCCCCTCTGAATATGACATTTTCTTTCAGATGGTAGAAACAGTATAATTTTGCCGTTACTTAGTGAAAAATATGCTTCCATGTCCTTTGAAAGCACATAGCTCTTTGGAGAGAATGAATATGTCTTTGAACATATGGTAATATGGATTTTGGAAATCTGAAAGTGTTAACAGTGGTCCTCTTTACAGCAAACACTATTGCCTTGAAATAATGTGCATCTTGGTGGTTTTATTTTGCTGGGTTCCTTACAAACATTTTATTTGGCTTTGATACACTTAGAATAACATCTGCTAATTTAAATTTGAGTTTTCTATTGTCTCAGTAAATTTCTATTAGAACTCCTGGATTTCTCTCAGTTCTACACTCTATTCATGAAAAACTACAAATATGGTATGTTGCAAATTCATCATATGTTTTGTCAGGCTCAGAGATTCATAGGCTCAGAAGAATACTTTGTTTGAAAAGAGGAGTTCTACCCTTCACAAGGTGACTAAAAGTTGAAAGACTTTTTAGTTTAACTTGCAAATATTATGTAGATTTTTGTTGTGAGAAGGAAAGGCAAAGCTGCTAGAAAACCCGGCCATGAAATGATTTTGAGATAAGATTAGAGTTAACACAGATTTTCAAGAGACTAGGTAAGGTTAGGGACAGAAAGTCTTAGAAGGATAAAGTAAATACCCACGTATGAACTATTAGAAAGTAAATTAGACAAGACAAGGTAGTTATAGGCTTTGGACATCTCTAATTAAGGAGTTCTAGGTAACTTACCCAGACTGCAGCATCATTGTCCTCTTTAGCATACTGTCACCATCATCATCATCTCCTTTCTACCTAGCACCAAAGCCTGAGGGATTTGCTATCACACTGCTGGGCATCCCATTTCCTTGATTCTTAGATTGCTTTGAGACACTGTGGATCTCAGCTGCTGGTCCCTGAGGAGCCTATTTAAAAAGCAGAGCACAGGAGGGGTACTCTGTTGTTGGCAGCTTTCGTGGCTTACACAGATGGTCTACTGCATTCAGAGCCTACTGTGTCTTTTAAAACTTGGTTTCATTCCTACATGCAGGAGATTAAAGTAAGAAAGTGTCAATCAATCACAGATGTGCAGATTGCTAAGTCTTCCTGGCTTTTGAGTTCCTGGGTAGCAACCACTCAGGTATCCAAAATCAAAGAAAAACTAATTGGCAGAGCATGTATCTACACCATGACTATGCAGACCCCAGAAAAAGAATTCTGATGAGTGAAGAGCAGAGACACTCTTGCTTTGGAAAAACACATGCCAGCCAGCCTGGGTCCACAAGCAGCGATCCTGTGCTCAAGTTAATAATCATCTCTGAGAGTTTTATTCACTGAGATGTGACAGTGAAAACACTTGGATGTGTAAACTGATTGGTTCTTCTGAATACTGCCTTAGGGCTGCATCACCTTGTGCACTGTGTTGCATGTGCAGTGTTGACGTGTTGCAGAGTTCTTTTATGCATTCCAGCCTTTCTGTGCTCCCAGTGTTTAGAGAGTTACCTGTGTTTATGGTTATCTATACAGAAAAGCAAATGCAAATATATATAAATCACAGAGCTGCTGGGTTACACATTTTAAAATTGTCAATTCTAAGGAATTACAGTAAATTCAGACCGTATCACCAGGATTTGAAATACAACCCTCACCCTGGATTAGCAGTAGCTACACAGCTAGTAGTACTTCTGTTTCCAGGGAATTGTTTTTAACAACTTGCCCAACGTCTTCTACTGGAACAATTTTACATTGAAAAAAGGTTCATGCATTCAATAAAATCAACATCTCCACATCAATTTCATTGCTCTTTTCACAGAAAATAATTAAAATATTTTGTTTTTATAGGGCTAGAGCCATTATATTGGTTTATTAAGTGACATTTCTACTGTGAATTCTTTCCTAATGTCAGCTACAGTATAACAGAAAATGAAAAGGTGAACTCCAAGAGAATGTTGGAGCCTTACTTAAGCAGCATTTGTTTGAAGTGAACGTATTTTGGAGTATTTATAGGGGGAGGATTTCGCCATTTTTATTTATTTTATCCCAGTTTGGGGAGACAACTAGACCAATTTTTTAATGAGAAACTCTGTTTGATCTGCTTTGCTACTCAAGGAGTAAATGAATGCTCTAAGGGAACAGTGACTGTGGAGCCAGTTCTTTCCCTCCTGTCTTTGTAATTTGTACTTAGCCATGTGTAACCCTGCACATTATGGGCAACATGTGATGACAGCAAAAGCAGCTGTCTGATTAAGTGCTACCCACTGCAGAAACTGGGTCCTGGGCTATGATTTGTGGGGCAATACTTATCATAGTTAGATAACTACAGTGTTTACTGTAACTTGGAGGGCATACATAGCATTTGTAAAGGCAAGGAGAGGAGGAATATATGCCTCATTAATATCTACTTGGTAAATTCTCAGAATATATATCCATATACACATTTGATATATCTCATCCTGTTATCTTCAAAATGCTCCTAGTTTGGATATAGCTCCAACTTCACTCTGGTTTAATAGGGTAAAGCTATATTTCAAACCTACAGTGTCATCAGAGAGTTGTTTATTTCACTTGAACTGATATAAAACCTCTCCAGTGTCATCTGAGATATAAAAAACCGCTGGAGTGCCACATTCAAAAAAAAGAACATAGAAACATCTTTTAACTTGGAAACTGGCTTTTTGGATGCTGTTGCTTTAAATATGTGATGAGTTTCTGGTTTTGCTCAGTAGCAATGGTTTTTTTCTGAGAATTAAGGCACAAATTGATGATGCTTAAAGTTTTCATGTGGGAATTGAGTAACTTTCAAGGTATCGTTTCAGCCTTACTCCCTGGAGCAGGCAATTAGACCCACTGAGCCAAGCGGTACTGTTCCCTCTCTGCCTCCCCAGGTGTGCTTCAGTGAATCTCCCGGGACAGGAAACAGGGTTAAACCAGGCTCTGATGGTTCTTTGCCCTTCTTCAATTTTCTGGTTTGTAAGAGGCCTGTGAGGAGGAGGTGTTTTAAGAAAACACAGAGAGCCTCTTGATAGTGTGCTGGTTTACAGCAGACTCAGGGAGACTGCAGTTGTCTGGAGGTGATTCCCAGCTACCTAGGGAGTTGTACTGTCAGGGAATGTTGTTCCAGTCCAGGTGAAAAATGCTGGCTTGGTCAGGGCTCAAACTCTAGTATACATATGCAAACAAACAACTAGGCTGCATATGTCTTGCTGAAGACTCCCTGGTTCTGTTAAAGGGGAAAGGTAGGCAGATCAAGACAACATGCAAAGCGTTAAGGCATCAGTTTATGCTTACAAAAAAACATGTGAAACTGGGTATCACAATTCATTTTTATGGTGTCATCAAAAACTTTGATGTTCCAGTGACTTCAGATGCCCTACACCTTGAGTGGGTACAGTAGTGTAACAGGGTGTTAGTACTACAGGGTCAAAGGAATATATTTCTCTTTCACATGCTACCTCAGTATTGCTAACTACTCATGTGCATTGTGTGTTTTTGATTTTTGTTCAATATCTGCTCAATTTTGGAGACTTCAAACTCCTGTGTGAACATTTCATGAATACAAGTAATCTTCCTGAAGTCTGATTTCTCAGTCTGGAAGATCACAACATGATCTTTTATTGAAAAAAAAACACAAGTCATTTTGAAATAATTGTTTGAATAGCTGCTAGATCTATGGCATTTAGCATCACTGCTGCCATGATGCAGCAGGACAAGTGCCTGAGTCCCATGGTTCTGTTTGTGACTTTGCTGAGTGTAGCTCATGCCAGCCAGAATGATCTGACATGGGCACCCAGAGGAAAAGTCCTAGTTATGGCCTACCTGAGAATTAAATTGTTGTGTGTTAGGGGATTTTTACCAGTAATTCTTTTTTACATATAAAGTGGAGGAGAAAAACAAGTACTCTCAATTTTGAAAAAAGGACGAGAGAAACAAGGCAGCTTCTTGCTGTTCTCATGAAGTCTAAACAAAGCTCTCTTGATTTCAGATGGGAATTTTGTTTGCATATGACTTGTGCTAGCCATCAAACAAATTACAAGGTCAAAGATGCTTCCTCTTGGGCAGTTTGAGTATTATCCATAATGCAAATACTAGCCTTCAGTCTCACAATATTTTCCTACTTCATTCTGGAGATTTTACATATGTCATTTTTAGAAACATACTTTTTAAAGAACTCTAAGAATTCGTTTGCCATTTATGTATTCATTCAGCCTTCTCTCTGTGAAAGTCTACTTGCCTTGAGAAAAGATATATAATGATTTTATATGGAATATGAAACTTCTCTCACAAATGTGATATGATCTAATAATTAATGAATGCCAGAAGACAAGCTAGAAAGCTTAAAGTCTAAAAACTTTTGTCTAAGTTACTCTGTCTTCTCACTTTCCATCACCTCAGACTTTCAAATAGGTCTAGGGTTTATAACTAGGTAGATATTAAAAGTCCAAATCTCTTTATATTGAAGCCTTATTTTTTCCCTTTACGTGTATCTGTCCATACAATGTAGTATCAAAACGAGGTGAATGTAATTTATTTGTACTTTAATGTTCCTTAACAGTGTAAGAATGGCCTACAGTGGCATGGATATTACCCCAGAATCTTACTATATATAAATTAAAGTAAGGCTAATAATAACAGTAATATTTATACATTCTTTTACATACGCTTTTATATACATTTTTGGCTGGCATGTCTGGGGAAAGTGAATTGTAGGTACTATCAATGTGCAATATTTTTTCTGGACAACAAAAATGGAAAGGGTCATTCTAGGTTGACAAATATTTTGTTTGACAGAAAAAGGATGCTTATTTGATTAAGTGATTTTAATTTGTATTTTTAATTAGGTTGATAAAAATGATTTATGTAAAAATGTTAAATTTCAGATTTAAAATATAGCGAGTGGATGGAAATCAGTCAGTAGAATTTTATAGAACTGAGGGCGAGTATAGGGTCCAAATAAATTTGCAATTTTCCATGACTTGTTGAAGATAAAATTTTCAGAAGTATATTAAAATATTAGACAGGGTTTTCAAAGTGTTTAAATTCATGGAAGGGAGACAGACACCTGATAAGATTTTAAAGTGCATAATGGGGCTACCACAGTTATTAGCAACTGTATAGGGGACAGTGAATATTGGCACAACACGGGATGTCTTTTGTGGTTATATACTTGACAGATGCCTTTTTGCATTTTACTAGCATTATTCTTCCTGTCTCACAAATATTAGCTTCTTCTCTGCTACAACATATTTTACCTCTGTCCTCTTTCTTGGAACACCTATGTATTTCACTGGTTTTCCCTTTGCCTTCCCAGCCCTTTTTTATGTCCTCTTTCCTACGTGGAAAGAAAATGTCATATTACATCTGCTGAGGAGAAAGCATACAGTAAATTGATAGGTAAAGGTCCACAAAATTGCCAATAAGAAGGTCCCCGGTCAAAAAAATAAACCAGCGATATTCAGGCAGATTTGCGACTGGTCATGTATCTTTGACTTTTCAAGACCATATGTAATGCAGCAGTGAATTGCTAACTCACTTCTTGTATTACAATAGGGCAATGGAATATACAAAATCATTGGCAGAATACATAAGAGTCTAAATAAATGACTTCTGTATCCAGTAAAGAAATGCAAGTAATTACCAATAAAGTGGAGAAAAAAGTCAAACTGATTTTGCAGCCTGATATCAGTAAGGTGATGTCATTGATACAATTCTATTTACTAACTTTATTTATTTTTCTACTGAAAAGTCTGGACTACTTCCAATTCTACATTTAAAGTGTTATTCTCATTGTAAAATACAGCACAAACCTTCCCTTTTGTGTAAATCCAAAACCAAATAGAATATTTACATAATTTTAAGACAGAATAATCAGTGCAATTTTTTTGATGAAAATAACTGAACACATAGGTCTTACAGCTTTAGTAGCAGTGGATTATCAAATATATGGACTTACTTTGCAAATCATTGGTTTAACAGACACATTTTTTCCCAGTGTTCTTCTTTTCGGACTCAAAGAGAAACATTCAGGACCCATTTGGTTGTCTTCCTTTTGAATCATAAATCAGTACTGGAAATGGAAAGCAAGCTGTAGCCCTTGCAATGCAAGCCACTGTTCAGATAAATTGAGAATTGTCGGTTTTATTTTTAAAATATTGTCTAAAGTGTGGTGTGGATGTATTTATTCCAGATTGAGTGAACATAAACCCAGGATCAAAAAATCTAAAATGATGCATGCAAACTATATTTAGAATAATCCTAATGTAATTCTTAGTTGCTGAGTTGATTTGATCTCCTTATCACGGGGAGAAATTGGACTCTGAGATATTATCAACAGCTTCTAACTCCAACCTGATTATTGCTATAATCCTGACAGTGATTGATTCTGAGTAATTATCTCAGAAGCAGAATTAGATTAAAAAACGATATTCCAGATTATAGAAGACTCCAGTCCATTCTTGTAATTAGTTCCATCTTAGAATGTATGATTCTATCACATTTTAAGAATTTAGAGTGAATTATTCACAAGCAGCCTGTTTGACTATACTTTAATAGGAAACAGATAAACAAGAAACCATGATATTTTAAGAAACATTACATTGTAAATTAACAGCGTCATAGCAGCAAACTTTACTTTGCCAATGTTTTCAGTTTGCCACCTAGCTCCTAAAATATTACTGGGTACTAAGCAAAAGCCCAGTGCTACAATAATCAGTGATCATGCATTCATAACGATGATTTATGATTACTGATGGTGTCATTATCATCATAATTATAGGCTATGAATTAACTTTTCACAATTGTCATCTGAATCATTTTCAACTGTGGGCCTTTCCTCTGTGAGAAGAATTACTTGCAGATAATGGTCATAAAGAATGGACTCGTGAGAATGAACCCAAACAAAAAAACATATTTGAAGTTCTTGAGCAATATTCACTTATTATTTTAATTAATTCTGTGTAAAGCAGTGCTGGCCTGAACCAAAAAGGGATGAAGCTTCATTGTGCTAAACACTTTAAAGAATGAATAGAATGAATGGTCTCTTTCTGAAACACAATAATGACAGGATCTTAACAGAAAATAGAGAAAGAAGTATATATGTCATGTATTGTAATTTATGGAAACTGATATCCCCAGTTTATTTCTCTCTTCCTTTCTTCCTTTCTTTCATTATGATTAATTGAAGAAGTGGACTCAAAATACTCCATAGTCCAGACTCTTTTTGAAGATCATGATTCCTGTAGATTCTTTGGGGCCAAAGGCAATGTGTTCCTGGGTCATCCCTTTTTATCAGCTACCTTGGAATTTGAGAATATGTGGAAGAAAAGAAGGTTATCAGGAGTAGTCAGCATGGATTCACCAAGGGGAAATCATGCCTGACCAATCTGATAGCTTTCTACGATGACATGACTGGCTGGGTAGACGAAGGGAGAGCCGTGGATGTTATCTACCTTGAC
>Ga0181612_180815_pt1 | contig 14415 bp, 8 predicted proteins | sample HoacroProtozoa21_FD_119630 | JGI IMG/M metagenome (GOLD analysis project Ga0181612, IMG submission 119630) | Hoatzin crop microbial communities from Cojedes, Venezuel. Combined Assembly of Gp0051906, Gp0051904, Gp0051908 | reverse complement strand
TGGGGGGGGTGGGGGGGTGGGTGGTGTAAATTTTATATTTATGTCTTCTCAGCCCTAGACCTTCTCATTGCTCAATTTATTTTTCCACTTACTTCAAGCCATCAACCTATCTCTGCCATTAGCTTTGATTTATAATGCCTAGGAACATAATCCAATCATGAATCTTCCTTGGGAATGCTGTAGCGGCATGAGAAAAGAACCCCATTTAGTATTCTTCCTAGGGTAGAAAACATGAAGTTTCCAGAGCTATCAAAAACATGAGAGGCTCTTTTGTCTGATATTCCCATTCCAATCCTCGCAATGCATCAGCTCAGCAGAGAGCAGGCCCATCAGGCACTTACAGGTAGGGAGGAAAGGGATTTCCTGTCTCACAAAACTAAGATTTCAAAACACTCCCTTCCCACAACCGGATTTAACAGCGACCTTTCAAACCTCTTCCGCAAAAGAAAAGAGAAAGACCAGTTTACCAAATTAGCCAAAAGCTGGGATGAGGGAGATCCAGAGTTCAAACTCCCAGCCTGAACTGGGCAGAGCAGGTCTCAGTTCTACAAGTCAGGCGAGCTTCTCACTTGGGTCATTCAGAGGTCTCTGTGCAGCTATCCTCTCTCAAATTTCTAATTTCAAACTAAGAAATCTTATAATTTCCTAGCTCCTACTGAGAGCAAATAATTTTAACAAATCACAATTTTTCCACCTAAACACCTCATATTAAAATTCCACATCTTGCTTGTTGTCAGCCCACACTTTTGTCACATATTTCATAGGTTTGCTGTGGGGTGAGATATTCCATCTTTTATTTTAAAACAATGCAGAGAAAAGCTGGAGAGCATTGCCCCACTAAACTTCAAAGCTTGCAACATCAGGATTGCAAACAAAGAGAGCAGGATTTATTTATTCAGTCAATTTCACAACCTCACTGATGTTATTGCTTACTTTTTCCCGTCTTTATCGGTTGGCCAATTCTGCTGTAAATTGTCTAAACAGAGTGGAGGAGGGCTGTAAAATGATCTTAGGATTTATTACACTGCTTTTGCAGGATTAGGTTCTGTGATGCAGAATACAGAAGATTCCTATGGAAACATGAGCCCTCTTTGGTCATTTTGATCTTTTCAGCTAAAGCTTTCTGAAGTCACATAAGCGACATGGGAGCCTAACCCCATCAGCTTTCAGTGCAGCTTGTGTCTAACTGTTAATGTTGCTTTTGAAAAGGGAGTTCAGAATAAAGATATAGTCAATGCTACATAGAAATATCAAACACAGTTCACTTAGAAGTTGTTAGAAGAATTCTGCAATATAGTTTTATAGCCCGGAGTCACCATCTCAGTCTGACCAATTTGGCAGTTTTCTATAGGAAGTGTCCAATATTCCTGTGCAGTTTCACATTATGTTCTCCTGAATACCAATGAAGATTCATCTTGGTCACTGTAGTCCAATGAACAGCAAATTAATATATACTGATATGCCACTTGGCATAAAAATTCTCACCAACAGTTCTCACACATCTCTATTGTTTTGTCTAATCAATAAAAAGACTTATCTCTGACTTTTACATGCAAATGGGAAAGAGTGAATGCTTACCCATCTTGTAAAGCACAGTGCTCTTCTGAGAAATGTTTGGCAGATACTGCTTCTTACAGTAACATTTTGCTTTAATGGCACTTTAATGCTGAATTGACAGTGGAAGTCCCATAGAAATGTTCAAGGCACCCACATTAGTGCTAAATAAAAGTCATTATGATTTTAGAGATATGCCAGGACAGAAATAGCTAATCTGGCAGACTCCCTGTAAGCGTGAGTGGGAGATGCTTGCTAACCTTTTGAAAAGGCTGTCAGGCTTCAGATGCAATGATCTCTTCTTACATGTACACAGCCCCTTCCTCACAAAAGTCCCCAACTCTCCTTACATGCTACTTCACATTTGCTATTAAAATTAAAGTTGCTCTCAGGTCATTTCTGGGGCAAAGGGGCAGCAGACAGGCAGGCAACAGGAACATGATACATAAACAGCATTGGTGGTAACAGAGATGTTTTACCAAGGATGGGCTCTGTGAAGGCTCCTTCAGTAGTCTCAGAGCAGACAGAAGAGATCATGCTGTTGCAAACTAATTGCTTATCTTAAATGCGCAAGAGAGAAATACAGCATAAAATTTGCTGAGATTTGGGCTGGGATTCAAACTTTATGAGTTTAAATCATTTATGGTTTGAATCCCTTACTAGAAAATAGAAACTCTGAGTCAGTTCCTGGATTTATTCCCTGCTCCTGTGCCTGCCTCAGCTTCCTCAACAAAATGAGCTCCTCCTTGAGATTCCCTTACTCTGGCTTCCACTCCAGGGAGGGGACTCGTATCTTCCCCAGATAAGTAACAAATATAGCTGTACTTTCACAGCCTTGTACAGAGAAGAGATGCATTAACATACTGGTGTGCTTACCATAGCTAGAAAAAATATAAAGATCATTTTATAGGTAGTGAACTAAGCTACAAAGGCCAAGACTAGAGCCACTAACTGGTTGTCTGTATTTCACATCTACGTGTGTTTTTCCTTCCCTTCACTCCACATGCACCTGCACATGCACAGAGAAGAAAATGGCTTCAGAAAGGACCAGACAAGCAGGTGGTTCTCTCATTCCATGTTTTCTTCTCGAAACTCAAAGGCAGATTTTCAAGAAGAGAAAGTGTAAATGCCTCCATCAGGCAAAAGCGAGGTCATGCAGCTACTGAAGCAAGTCCTACCTTTGGAACAAAGACTGGGTTGGATCTTGAAGCAGGAAAGTTAATTTTCTTTCCAAAACCTGTCCTTTAAATGCTAAATGTGGTTAACCTTCACACCAATATTTATATCCAATTGCATTTTTAATCTTACTTGTCTCCTACTCTCCATTTAAAGTGCTGTGTCTTAAGCCAACCCTAAACAAACCATCAGTTTTCTACGTAAGTCATGTGTAAAAATCACCAATAGAAAGCAGAAAAGCTCCAGCTGCTTAGAGCATATCAGCCTCATGTTTCAGCATGCGCAGAGAGTAGCCTGATGTGGGATTTCCCATCGTTCACCTGCCCCACAATGCTTCTCTACTGAGGCTGCTGGACATTTAGAGCTCAGATAAACATGAAAAAATAATCCCTATGTTTCTTCCAGGAAAATTTCTGTGTTGAGAAAGAGAAAATTACTCAGAAAAAGCAGACATACGGAACCCTCACTTTAACACTGTTTCTGATCATTGGCTACTATGATACTGGTAGGAAAATACTGCCAATTTTGAAGTTCTGAGCAGCTTAATTAAACCACTTTAATTTCACGTAATAAAGCTCAAATGTAATTAATAAAAAGGATGTGGCAATCTCTGCAATAATATTTCATGTTTACTGTTGGAGAAATAATCTCTTAAAAAGGTTAAATGGGCTCCAAAGGTGCAACAGAAAAGAATAAATTCTTAGGCAAGTTCAAATTCAGTTATGGGCTACAGAGCAGGTTCCAGGCAACGTCTGTAAGGCCAGACAGCTTCCTTGTTTGCAATAATACAGAGACAGTTTCTCCATCTGCGAAAGAGATAATGGTGTTGACCTTCTTTGTGCATTCCTGTGACATCTACTGATGAAAAAGATGCCATAATAAATACACTTTCTTCTCAGACTATAATCCCGTGAAGTTTCTACGCAACAGAGCAACCAGAACGTCATCTTTTTCTGTGCCAACATACAGAGACTGTCCTTGAGAACAAGGCAAGGCATACAGAGAAGAAAACATCTTACTAGAGAATTTAGATATTCTTTGTTAAACAACAAATACGAACTGGGAACCAAGCAACAGGGGTAGCTTCCATCACTACCAGTGCTGAAGCATCTCCAGTTCCCTAAACAAGCCTGAAAGTGAACAGCAGCTCATGACTCATAGTTTTAGCTCTCTATATAGTTAGCAAATGCTTAAATTTTAAAACTTACAGATGTTGGCTGTTCTTTTCTGCAACTACAGCAGCCCCCAGCAGGTAACATAAGATTTGTGCCTCTTACTGGACAGATAAAAGAGGAGAGGCTAGTATATCATTACCCTTCATTTCACGAGTACAAAATCAGGGCAAAGATTATTAGAAACATCTCCCAAAAGCAAATCACGCAGCCCTGGGGCATATCCACTGCAGACCAGGGCCTCAGTTAGATTTCCCTTCAGCACAGGCCCAGAACTAGAAAAATCCTCATGAACACAGAAGGACACGCTGTCAGGCATTTTATAACCTCTCTTTTTATAAACATTTTTAAAAATAGTTAAAATTTAAATCTTTACTGAAAGGCACAAAGGGTCTTGCACCAGTGATTGACTATTAGAGTGCTGACTACTTTGCAGATGTCACAACTGATTCAATCTTTCTAAGCAGCCCAGAGATATGGATTTAAAGGCTATCAAACCTTTATTGTGACTAAAAAGTTGAAGCCACAAAGCAAGTTAAGACCCTAGCAAATAAATCATAGGGCTTATTTATAATATATATGAAACAGTTCTAACTTCTTTGCAAACACACAGATACAAGATCTGTAAAGCTGTCTTACTGACAGCACAATCTTCCTTTGCCTCACTACTTTGGAAGCACCCAGTGAAGGGACTAAAACTCTCTCTTTATCCAAAGAACAGAACACCACTGACAGCAGTGGGGCAAGTGTTCCCACATGGCCCCGTCTGTATACGCTTCAGCTGTGAACTGTAAGGGATCAGCATTTCTAAAGCAGGGAAGCTAACCCATTCTTCATGCCTCTCCCAAACCACAGTATCCTTTTCCTGAGGCCGCCAGGAGTGGAGTCTCACAAGTCGTTTTTCATTATGCCCACCTAATGCAGTTGCAGTATGTGGTGCATTTCTGTTAGAAATGTAGGGCATTCAGATACTGTAAACCCAGCTAAATTTACCCACTGGCAGTTGCACTATTAATTTAACAGGAAACAATCAAAAAAAACCCCACTTTATTTTTGCTGTGTCTTATTCCAGTCTATAAGATTTCTTCCCTCAATTTCAAATACAGAGGGTCTAGGCTCCTAAGCAGAAAACATTTGCTAAGAACGTGATTTCTACAGCTTTTCAAGACTTGAGGAAAAGAGCCAATAGCAGAGAAGATGAAAAGAAAAGGCAGGCAAGGAGGAAAGTTAGCATATTTGGAATAGTATTATCCCAAACCACAGTTCTTACATTACAGTATTGCACAAATCCTGTCCAGCTTCAGTGGATTATTAGGTCTGAATTTGATAGCTTAATAGCAGAGATTACGAAAATTCACATATAAAAGCAGCAGCTGGAAAGTACAAAAATTCATATATAGTCATTTCTTTCTGTAGCATTAGCTACATTCTTGCAGAAGGTAATGTTAAATCTGCCAGGAGAAGGTCAAGACCACACAAAGAAAATAAATCATGGCATCGCTATGTGGGTATGTCTAAAGGTTAAGGATCTAAAGGACAAGCAGATACTCTAAAATATAAACAGCCCCTAGGGGGTAATTACTTAACCAACTCCATTTGAGCACTCCTGAACAGATGGTTTAGTAGGTATATCGACCATTGCTGTGTTTTGTGAAACTATTTATTACCTGCTGAGACGAGGAACAAATGATACTGTAGACACATAGCTGGTTACCTCTCTAATCCTGTGTATCCTTGCAATATCTAGTGACCCAGAAATGTATTCTCAGAAGTAGCATCTCCCACAGGCAATAACTACGTTAAGTAACATCAGATAACATCCTGTAGGTATAAAGCCTGAATAGATTAACCACAAAACAGGTTGTTTGGCTGAATTTCGTAGCCACTGTAAATTATAGTGACTGCTGTACAGTTAAATGCACCTGAGATAATACTGAAGCTGCTGAAAGTATATAAAAGACTCATCAAGTTTGTGCATGGCTGTGAATGCAGAGGCCATGGCTTCTCAGCTATTGGCCCAAGTTTCTTCAACCACAAACACTTTTCCACTTCTTCCAGGCATCACATATACCAATGTGTCATGTTTTGCCTGAACTTCTTTGAGTTCAGACTAGGAAGAGGTTCACACCATTTTATTCAGGGTGAGCATGACCATGGTGAAAGTGGGAGGGAGAGAAGCCTAAGCTCTCCCTGCTGATCCCAGGGAGACAAAAAGGACTCCTCCTTGCGCAGGTGGCCAAAGCCAAGTTTATGCATCACTAACTTCCCATCCTCTTACAAAACCGGTGAGTAGTAAATTGGGTTATGCTCCTGTCCGCAGCATAACAAGCAATGATGCTTGAAATAAATCAGCACTGTGAATAGGATGTGTAGTAGCTATAAGCAGAAGCTGTTAGCTCAGAGAACTCTTACTGGGATGGCAACTTTTCAGTAGTGATTTAAAAAACCCCTGTAGTAACGTCCTGCAGTTCAGCCCTACAACATTTTTCTAGGATCAGCTTTTTTAGAATTACTAATTCTTACAAAACACCTACCATATGCAGCTTTGCTCCTTTTTATCTGTGCTCCAGGTCTGCAAAACAAGTGCACCAAAGATCTCCCTTCCCCAGCACAACTATAAGCGATACTTTACCTCCTGTCATACAGCCAGCTTTCCCAGGGGAAAATTTTGACCCAATAAAATCTGAGAGTTTGACATTTGGTTGGGACTTTTGGACATCTGGCCTGCACAAGGGTCTGCCACAGAGCTCGAAAGCTCAGCTATTTCTACAGCATAGACACAGATCACCTGCACACAGCACACACAGTACACCCGAGCCTGTCCAGAAGCAGTGGATTTACTGTGCTTGTGCTAGACAGATGATTCATGTGAATGCGGCGACCTGACGTGTCCCAAAAAGCATCGCATTCATAGTACACGTGTTAACCATATGTGTAGTGTGTGACAGTGAGACCAGTGCTCCCTGGAAGGCTGAGGTCTGCTACGAGTGAGCTATACAGCACACGTACAGAAATACCTGGACATAGCAGCCCCAGTCGTCCTCCTCACCCATCTGTCACTCCAAGCACGAAGTTAGACATATGTACTAGCGATGGCAAAAAGAGCCATACAGTGCAGAGGAATGATAACAAGCTGCAATGACTTAAACCAAGAGGCACTGGATCAAATCACCAGCAAGTAAACCTGATTGTCATTTCCTCCAGAGACACGGCTTGCTGCTAACTACAGCTTTTGCACTTACAACGGGCCCAGGCCTGCGAGCAACCTTACAAGTTCCCCTGAAAGCCCAAGGAGCAAGCAGTGGAGCGTCCTCTTAATAAAAGGAAACCAGTAATCCTGGCCCTTTCCCTGCATATTTGACCAGTTACTTAATCAGGGGGAACATCGCACCTCAGCATGCCAAAGCATCACTGCCGGGGGCAGAGGAGGAATGAGCAGAACCCTGAGGGCAAAATAAGAGAAACTGGTCAGATGTTAGTTTGGATTATCAAGAGAGAGAAAATAATTCACAGATGGAGTACAAAATAAGGTGTCTTCAGAAAGCATCCATGTAATCAATGGAAGATGAAAAGATACATAGTTTGTTTTATTAAAGGTAGAGCAAACACCACTGAAAAAGAAGACCCCATTGAATATTTGGGCTCCGTGGTGGTTTCAGGTTCTGTGCAAGTACAAAGCACAAAATATTCAAAGCTCATGATTTAGGTGTCAAAGGGCTGGGACAGATACTTAGGTCTTGAACGGAACAATTGGGCTCCGCATGGCCTGCAATCAGTGTCGTATACAGAGGGAATTTCACAGTTCCTGCCCATTTATCACCTTCCCCCATAAACAGACTTCCCTTTTTCTTTTATCTTTTCTAAGCCTATGCAAGAAAATGGTTGCTAGAGAAGAATTCAGAACCTTTGCAATTTGGACAATCTTCCACTAATCTTCCCTTCAGGGTGCCCAAAATCCTTTAAAGCATGCCAAACTGACAGAGGGAGCTCCTTTATAGTCGCTGGGCTCTATATCTTTATAAACTGTGCTCGTCTGTATGCAGCAGAAAGCCCAGGAAGGCAGACACTGTACAAAGGAAGGTGGAAACAAGCATTTTTAAGAGTGCTTGAGGGGCCAGCAGATGAAAGGAAAAGATCTGGGCGCAACAATATGATTCTTTAGGTACAGAGGGAAAATGAGCTACTATAACCTTTTGGAGAAGATTCCCACATGCCTGCTAATCTGCCTACCACAGGTTACATCACTCTTTAAAAAAAAAATTTTTTTTTGGAAAGCACTCAAAGCAAAAAACAAGCTTACCAGAGAACACAGCCCTGCCCTCATCACTTTTCTGCTACTCTAGATGTTATTTGTAATACAGCCAAACTGTTATGTCCTTGACACATGTAGAACGTTACAGCTCCAGGCAGCTTTTGGCTAAGTGGGGTTGAGAAAATTGTATGTCTGTGTGTGTAACAACAACCAAGTTCATTCTCCTCCTCCTTCCACACACACACACACACACACACACACCCCCGGTTTATCTCTGTTTCAATAATGCCACCCTGACTGCTTCCACACTGCTGCTGCTGTGGTGAGAACACACTGCCGCACACCAGCCATTAACAAGCTCAGTCTAAACTATACCTAGGCTAGATAAATTCTTTTACAGTTTGGCAATGTACATGTCAAATAGACCTTCTAAGAAACCAACTCTGACACATCTCCAGTTGCAAATTTTACCCTGATTTTTTACTAGTATATCTGACATTGAGTGACTTCAAAAACATCGCAATGCTAAACTAGTTACCTGCCATATAGTATTCCAATTTCTGAAGATGACCAAGCCCGAGTTCACACATTATTTTTCATTTCAGACACAAGAAATAACATTATAACAATTTGGACATAATAGATACCATGCTATTGGCTACACACTGTGATTCAGCCATACCACATTCTATTACACATATATTTGTTCAGTTTGCTCATAAGCATACAAGCATAGAAGTGGGAGCAGCTCACTAGCAAAGGCAGGTAGCTCTGGTGGCAGTCCACGTTCTGCCAGAACATCAAGGCACTTTTTGCTACAGTTATGTTACATAATTTAAATAAAAATATTTTTGTTTTGCAGATGCGAATGGATGAATGCTTTCTGGAACAACTACAGAAATTACTTTTAAAAATGCCTGCTTAATTTTATATGACTCAGATCTTAAGAATGAATGTTTTATACAAATTAATCATTCCCTGTCATTTCCACCAGCACATCCCCAAATAGAATAAAAAAGATGCCCAAACCTGAAAGCCTTCCTCCCACCATCAATTTAAAGATTAGGATTATCATGAATACACTTGGAGGATCAGAAATAAGATCTCCCAGATATACATGTGAAACTCAAAAGTTGAATTGCATTACTAGAGACATCACTTTTTCAAGTATTACTGCATATAGCACAGTGCAAAGTAGTACAAAAATTGTACAACTTACGAATTGTTTCCAAATGAACTACTATAAGAACTTAAGAACTGTAAGAGCATTCCAAATTGACATTATATATTTTATATTATAATGGATTTAAACAAAAAAAAAAAGTGGGGACACGAATGTCTGAAACTAGGACCTCTCAGTTAAAACAATTTCTAAACCTATTCATTTACTTTTTCTTTTTTATTATTATGGCACTACATTTTAAAGTATATCAGTAAACACATGTGCATGAGAAAGCAGGATTAAGGTGATTTTAAAGATTATAATTCACAAGCTGTGCATGCTGATGATACTTCATCCTTCTCAACAAAGATGAAAAGAGAAACCGTCTAAATAAATAGACTTTGAAGCATCCTTTCATCTGTTTAAGAAACTGTTGGGAACTTACTGCCATCGCTTTGCTGTGTTTTACAGCTTCCTGAGAATCATAAGTAAAATATCAGTCTGCTTGGAGCAAGTCCTACAGGTATTTTTCAAATTAGAAATACCTGAAAGTTTATCATCTCCCTCTTATTCATACAGCTCTTGACAAATATGATCGGAAAAGATTGATATTTTGTCTCCTCATTTCCTGTACTTGAAAGATATTTTCTCTGTGAGTCACTGTATCAGTGTGTCACTCTTCCACTCCGGGGCAAGAAGCAACAGCTCCAGCCACGAACCGGCCCCTCGTCCCAAACGGCCGGGAGAAGGAAAGGCACTCGGGAACACTACTGTGAGCTGAATCAACCCTCAGAGAAAACAGTGCTAGTACAGCCAATTCAAATTACAAAAAAATAAATTTAGGAAGGGGTAAAGTCACCTGTTTTTTGTTCCAGGATGAGCAGCAATTAACTGTCGTCAATTACACTAGCAGTAACCACTGTACCTGCACATGTACAAAGATATGAGTAGACTAACCATACACCAAGATACAAATATCCGTCTCAATGGGAAAGAACACCACAGCTGCTGCTACTCATCTGAGAAAGTAATTTAAAAAACAAAAATGCATTACTCCCATTTGCCTTCATCCGGGAAACATTTTGGTTGGGATTTTGGGAAAATGAACATTGCAATACATGTAAGCAGTTAATAGCAGAAAAAGAGGAAATAAAATTGGTTCTACAAAAAACTAACTCCCTTAACCTCTTCCCTGTCCTCGCAAAATGAAGGAATACTTGAAATGAATCTTGAAGTTCACACTGTATGTGACTGGGAGAGAAGAAGGGAAAAGAAAATAAAGAGAGAAATGAAAGAAAACCCTCAATGGACTCTGACATTCTTCAGAAATTCAAAATCTCAGCAGTCTGCCCAGGTATGCAAAATGCATGTTACCAGTGTGACAGGTGGCCCCTCTGTGCACCTCCGAGCACAGGGCAAAGCCCAGGTGAGGGCTGAGGCAAGGCTGACACAGGGATTCAAAGTCAGGCAACTGAAAGGCTGTTCCAGCAGAGCACTTCAGACTCTGCAGTTTAAGCAGTCCCATATTTAAATGCTCTGCTGAAAGAAGGCTTTTGTTTTGAAAGTTCCTGTCAGTGCTTTCTTTTAATAGGAAATCAATATATCATTTGTTTTCCAGAAAGTAGACACCTGTCCTTCAGGACTTGTGCAGCCAAGTTTAGCTCCGGTGGAAAATTGAGTAGTTTTGACCTAACTTTTCTTTTTCTGTGAATGTCACTTTCCTTACCCTGGGGGGATAGGAGGCGAGTGAAAAGCAAAGGGAATGAACATCACAGTGTAAGTTCTACCTAATACTAACTACGGCTGAATTAACAGCTCTTAAAATTTTTTCAGTGATGTTGGCAAAGCAGAAATCCCCATGTGATCTAAAAAGCAATAAAAAGATACGGAAAAAGTGATCTCTTTCCATTGTGCTTGGCTTTTAGACTAGCAGCAGAAGGAAGAAGAAAGTTCGTACGGCTGGTTGCCAAGAACTCAGCCCTGCAAGTAGGCACAGATGGGGTTTGGCAAAGACTTGGCAACAGGGGAGGCCTTGGAGTCATCTTCTCCCTTAATATCAATTCAGGTCATATAAAAAGAGAATCTTGGTCCAAAAAAGAAAACGGTGAAATGTCTTACTCTTCCCCAGAACAAGGTGAGGAGTTCTTGGGGTTTCTGGAGGGAACTGGAGTTGCAAGAAGTCAGAAAGGAGACAAGGAGTGTGCTCTGGTCTGCTCCTAGGCACATGCAGCAGTACATCACTTAGGGCAGATTGTACCATAAAAGCAGCCTGAAGACAACAGCCTGAATTCCTCCTTCTCTTCCTTCCCGAATTAAAGACAAAAACATGGTCTTGTTGCAAGATGTTTATTTACAGCTGTTTAGCGTAGAATGCAAACAAACATCTTGTAACAAGCTGCTTGATGGCTTCCCATTACACATACAAGGCTTAGCACTGCTTTAGCAGGTACTCAGCAATGCTGCTGCAAGACTAAGTCACTGTGAGAATATTCTGAATTAAATCTAATGTCATTTGCCCTCCTTCACTCTTCCCACAGAAAACTAATGTTCAAAAAGACAGAACATCTGATCTGCAATCTTTGTAAGAACTGACTCAATTAACAGTAAGTGATAAAAGGCAAACAATTTTGAATACTGCAGTTTGTATTCACATGGTACTAGAGTTGAAGGAGTAAAAATACAATAAATAGCAGTTCCACCGTCACACTTAGGAAATCTGCACATAAAAGGAAGACATTGAAGATTAGATTCAAACACTGGATATGTAATACTGAATCACGTATACAGAGTACTAGATTACTCTTCAGCCACAAGCTAGCTTGCTTGCCTGATGTTTTTCTTACCGACACTATTAAAATTCATAAACAAGGATATGCTGGTTTGGTATTACTTCTCCCTTTACACAAAAGAAAGTATGCCCACTTATAACATGAGAAAGTCTATGAAGGGAGAAAATTCAGCCTTTTGATCAAGAATGACAGTCCTTACAGATGGGCACAGGCTGTACAGACAGAATTTCTCCCTTTGGTTCACTGACCGCATCATTCCCCTTATGCGGCAGATGTTACTTGTGCTACCATTCACAGCGTGAAGTTCCAGTGTGCTGTACACCGCAGCGCTGATGACATTACATCTGGTATGAACTGTTCACCGTCCAGATCCCAAGTAACTTACATTTCCAAACCTCCTGAAACCTGGCACTTGAAGGTCTCTGGGTTTTGATATAAAGGCACGAGTCACATTTCTTCTTTTTGAAGAAACCTACTTTTCTTACAACTAGAAAATGCTAAAGGGTAAGGAAATGTTTCATTCTTACAATTCTTCATACGCAATGCAGCTAAGACAAGGGCAATGGCTGGATGCCTCTACCGGCACCCACCATTAGAAGGCATATCTGTTTATTACACAACTTCTGACTGCCTGTGTCTTCGCCTCCTACACAAAAGCATTGTAAGGAAGGCCACCTGATGTTACCTTTCCACAACTTTGAGAGAGGAGAACCAGTAATACACTGTACCAGGTAGGAATCGGTCTCTCTCACAGCACCCAACAGATGCCTGGAGCAGAGGCAGCAGCACAAGCGTGCGACCCTGACGCTGTTCTGCTGCTGGAGGAGAATGCAGCACACAGCCCAGCACCCGCTGGTACCTTGCCAGGCTGATGGTAGGTCTGGACGGGTCTGAAACAACAGCTAGTGAAGCAGCTGGCCTGCATCTACTCAGGGCAGAGAGCAAACAAATTAAAACACCTTGCAACATCACATTCCTGAGAAACCCAACGTGTGAACACAGGCATACTTAGTATCACGTAAGGGAGAAGTTTAAACCATCAGGGTTACTTTCTAGAGCTGAAGTTGCCAGATCTGTTGTCTTTACAACATGGGTCTACCAGCAGGATTGCATCCATTTAGTCCAGTAATTTAAGAGGCAAACTAGTTAACTTGTGTAAACATAGATGCACCTAAATAGGATTGAAACAAGCTTGGATTTGTTTGCCAGAAAAAGCTAAGGTATTTAAATACACTGACATTAATGATCCATGCCAGTTTAACTGGATCAGTTTTTACACCAATTGTTAAAACAGCTTCATTTTTTTTGGCATACATCATACAAAATAAAAAAAATTCTTTATCATTCCTATACAAGCATTTCCATCAGTCCTAGCAAAAACCTGATTAACATGCCAGGACTGCCATGTTTCTACAAGTCTTTTTGTATGGTCTGACTGCAGCTCTTAAATATTTAGCCTGTTTTCACCTTACTACTGCCTTGCTCTCGGCTGTTAATTCCCAAAGTAATAATCCCCAACCTGAACTTGTTCCGATTTCTTTCTTGTTTTGCCTCAGGTTATTCACTTTCCACTGCCACACGACTTCTCATGGAATAATTTCCCCTCCCAAGTGTCTTCAGTAACACTGTCATGAAATAATTCCAACGGAGAAGAAGAAAAGGATAAAAGCACCCTGAATGCCATACATTCATATACCAACTATTAAAGAATATGATATTCTCAGTATTCCAGAAAGCTGCCATTCAGGACTATGACCCAATTTCCTTTTCTAACAGACATATCAGTCTCCCTTTTATCGTCAGAAAAGAGGATGGACCCAAACTTTCTTTGAGAATATTAATCATATCAGGGGGTTCCATAGAATGTGTTTGGCTTTATATTGTGCATTGTTTATTTTTAATTTCTATGAAGACTGTCATTCAGACTCGGGGGACTCTGAACTGGTCCTTAAAAACCTGCAAAGAATACCTTTGAAAATAAGGCTTTTATTTAGCAGAATTTCCTTATACATTTAGAAGAGGAAAAAAATAAAATCCTAAAAAAAAAAAATTCCATAGAAAGCAGATTTATGATATACGTATCTTGTTACATCATCTTATTTAATGAGAATTACATTGCTTCAGACATGAGCCTTGAGTGACTGACTTCTATGGAAGAATCAAGTATTGTACACTGGCAAATATACAATTGAATCATAAAAACAGAAGTCCCCACTGTATGTGAAGACTCATGGAGAGAAAAGAAAAGCTTTCAGTTGTGAGCTATTAAAAAAAAAAACCCCACCACCACCACAACAAAACCACCTAGAC